>Ga0335081_10001583_pt1 | contig 36323 bp, 26 predicted proteins | sample Lox_Sample_35_FD_206713 | JGI IMG/M metagenome (GOLD analysis project Ga0335081, IMG submission 206713) | Soil microbial communities from Loxahatchee National Wildlife Refuge, Florida, United States - Lox_Sample_3.5 | ecosystem: Environmental > Terrestrial > Soil > Wetlands | place: USA...
TCTCCAGGCTCGCGATGGCTCTTACCGCGCTCTTCGTCGCACAGCGCGCAAGGGCACGCGTCTCGCAGAAAAGCGAAGGAATAGTGCGAGCTGTGGCCGTCTTTCCATTCGATATCGACACCGGTGCCGGTGCTGATATTGACTTTGACAGATTTTGGATCGGCCGAAGACACTAAAGTAAGTATCGCATAGGCCGCATCCGGCACATGCCTATGGCGTTTGCCGCCGTCGACGTGTTATAAAAATCAGACCCACGTCGGGAAATTGATTTGATGGCAAGTCCAGCAGAACTCACGGCGGAAATGCCGCCGCAAGTGCATTCCGCCGCAGACGCCTATCGCCTGGGCGAGCCGCTTGCAGACCAGCACGGCCACATCACCTCGGCCGACAACACTCGTCTCTTCTATCGCCACTGGCCGGCCATGGGTCTTTCGGCGCGACGCGCGGTCATTGTGCTCCACGGGATCGGTTATCACAGCGGCCCGTACAAGGTGATTGCGGATGCTCTGAATCCCCAAGGCATCGACGTCTACGGTCTCGACGCGCGCGGGCACGGGCTGTCTTGCGGGCCGCGTGGCTTTGTTGGAACGCCAGCCGAAGCGCAGGAAGATGTGGCCGCATTGGCGCGCTTCGTTCGCAAGCAACAACCGTTGGCGAAGATATTCCTCCTCGGCGACAGCATGGGATGCAACTACGCCTTGAATCACGCCAGGGACCACGACAACCAGTTGGCAGGCCTAATTCTGTTGGCGCCGGCCTTTTATCTCAATTTCCGGCAACTTCTTCGGCTTGAGAGCTTGTTGCTGCTGCCGTACTTTCTTTTTGCTCATCGCCGTCCGGTGATTGATCTGCTGGGGCACCGGCTGGACGAAAGCTCGTTGGATCACGAATGGATTGCGGAGCGCCGCGCCGATGCATTGGCCTACAAAAAAGTCAGTTTCGGTTACTTGCTCGACATTCAGCGCCTGATTGTCGGCTGGAGGCGCAGCATCGCTCCGCGAGTGCATGCACCGATCCTGATGATCAAAGGTGAAGAGGACCACATCGTCAGCCAGCGCGATTGCGAGATCTTCCACCGCATCTCGGTTTCACGCGACAAACAATTTGATTTTCTTCCTGCCGTGCGACATACGACACTTTGGGATCCGCAAGCGCCGAAAATTCTTCAGCGCATCGCGAGTTGGATCGCAAAGCGCTAAGGTCTCACTCTGAGGATGCCGACTAGCACGGCCGCTGGGCCAATCTATGTCTCGAGACTAATCTCCCTCTCAAGAGTGGCTGCCCCACCCTTCGCGATGTTCGAAGGGTGGGAGGCACAAACCTGAAGCGGCTTGCCCAGCAGATGGCCTCTATGTTTACTGCTGACAGGTAACCCAAGGCGTTATTCCACGATGCTGCATGCCTCAACGACTACACTGGCGCCGGCGCAGATGCCGTCACTATTCCTGGGGGAGTTCCTGCGCTAGTGGCCGAGGCGAAGAAAGCAGAACTCAAAGTACCGCATGCCAGCGTGAGGCTGGTGGCCCAGGGTTCGCGCCCTGCATTTGGGCGCTAACCTGGGATCAGGGCGTCGCGCGGCATGCGGGAACTTTTACGGGATTGGTCAACCGACTGAAGTGACGAATGACTGGATGAATTTCACGGGTGAAGCTGCCTTTGTGAATGCGCACAGGCGAGCCCGAGATGTGAAGGCGAGGTTCTATGAATGCTAAGTGAACGCACTCAGGAGGCTCCGGATCGTCGCCGCCGGGCTTTGTGTCCTCTGCCCTTCTGGGGCAAGCGGGAGTTGGTTATGATCGCCTTTCCAGCTGTCGGCTTTACCAGGGTTTTTGCAGTTGGTCTTGCCTCTTTAACTATATCTGTAAGGCTTCATCTCCTAGGTGCAAACTGCGACAACTCGCCATTGGGGAATCAGCGTTGTGAATGGCGCCACAAGCCCAGGTCAATCAGACAACCGCCAACCTACGGGTTGATCTCAAATACCACTCCGCAGCCGCTTAAGCACGAGCCTCCAGTGCCGCCATTCGCCGTCGTACCATACAGGTGGCCTTTCACAAGAATCATGTGGCCATAGGGATGTTGCCCGTCACTGCCATTGAAGCTGTGAATATTGCTATAAGTCCAACCATTGTTCGAGAACGTCAGCTCGTACACCGTGCCGCAACCGCCGGGATAGCAAACTCCCTTTGTGTTACCACCATTTACTGTCGTGCCGTAAAGATTCCCGTCTTGGTCCATGGTTAAAGTGGCCCATGGACAGTCACTTCCAGGAAAACTGTACAAAGTGCTCAATATCCAGGTGTCCCCTGAGGGGGTCAGTTCGAAAACTGTGCCGCCCCCGCTTGGGCCATAACCGCAGGTGGACCCGTAGAGGTTGCCCGATTGATCAAAAATCAGACTGCTCGTCGGAAGTTCGCCGTCAATCATTCCTTGGAAATCCCATAGAACCCTCTCACTCCAACCGGATCCTGTAAAGGTCAATTGGTACGCTGTACCTAGGTCGTAGCTGCCACCGAGCGTCGTTGTGCCGTAGAGCCTCCCGCTGCTGTCCATTGTCAAACCAGAAAAAGGACGTGCTCCATCCGCGCCAGAAAAGGAGTAAAGTATTGCCTCCCTCCATCCGCCTTCGAACGGTGTAACTTGGTAGACAGCACCCTGGCCTTCAGAGCCGCCGACGATCGTCGCACCATAAATGTTGCCCCCACTATCGAAGAGCAGACTGCCATAGTTCGGTTCGGCTCCGTCCTTGCCTAGCTTGAATTGGTAGAGAACACATTCTGGATTTGCGCATACCGGTCCCAGGGCAAAAACTGTGCCGGCAGTAACGCTGCCTCCACTGTGCGAAGTAGTCCCATAGAGGCTTCCGTCGGGCTCAAACACTACTCCCGCCAATGGAAAGGCCTCGCCGGTCCTGGTTTGAAATTGCTCCAGCAAGGTCACCACCCACCCAGTGTTTGTATGGGTCAACTCGAACACGGTGCCGGAACCGACCTCTCCGTTTGTAGTGCCATAGAGATTTCCTGTCGTATCGTTCGTCAAGCCTGAGTACGGGTGCTCACCGTCCTGAGGTCCTGCGAAGTTGTGAATCACCTTATAGGTTTGGGCGCGCGCCGGTTGGGTTACACTGGTCATCAAGAGTAATGCAATCGCCAACGATTTTGTCCCGGCAAGCATAAGGCGTTTTAGGAATAACCTATCGACAATTTGCATCTTTAAGCCCTCACCGCCTGAGCTCACGCGATAGTTTCGTACTGTGACTAGGCGTCTTCATCCTTGATCTCATCCCCAATTCTCAGACTCTTTTACCGCTTTATGCCAGGTGGCGATATGGCCGGCGATGACGGTTTGCCATTCTTGCAATCCGTTTGGATTCCTCCGAACTGACCGAACAGGAGCGAGGTATCATCGCAGGATATTGATTGAATGAACGTTGACGTGCTCGCAGTAGTAACCTCTGCTGCACTCAGGTGGAGAAGTCGCACTCCATCATTCCGTTGCCCGTTATTGATACACGGGGAAGAATCTCGATGCCGCCCTTGAAGTCAACCAAAATGCCCGGCCCAACATTATTCACGATACTCATGCCTCCGCCGGTAGTCGTTGACGAACGGCTGACCCTCAGGCCGGATAGAAAATCAGGGTTACCGCCGGCGCTGCCATTGTTTTGTATTTTGTGGGCGCCAGCGAAACTGACCTCGCTCGATCCTGTCACATTTACACCTACGAGTGAGTGACCCTCAATGACCGTTCCATCTGGCGTGCCATCTGGGAGTGTTCCTCCGATGAAATCAGCAGTGCTGCCGTCAATCTGCATACCGACGGCGCCGTTGTTGCGAACGAAGTTTTGACCGAAAAAAAGAGCTGTCGCACCGTTAAATATATCGATGCCATCAACGTTACCTTGATAAATGTTGCCGTTGGTCGGCAAATTTCCGCCAAAGATCAGCAACCTACCACCGGATGCAACCAATCCTGGGCCGCCATTATTCTCAATGGTTACGGTCCCAAAGTTAATTTGCAGAAAGCTCCCATCCATCGTTATCCCACCACCATGATTGTTGCTAATCTGTATACGCTGATCACGATAAGTCGAGAGGGTAAGGGTTGCGTTTGCACCGACGTCAATTCCGCTTCCGCCATTGTTTTGGAATATCGAGTTTTCTATATCCCCAATTGACCCACCCTGCATGGCGAAACCATCCACCGAATTGTTCTGAAAAGTGCAATCCGCGATTTGCGCCTCCGAGTCCCCGTTTACCAAAATGCCATCCGATCCGCCCTGAACTGTAAGGCCAGAAAGTGAAATTTGATGTGCTCCGAAAGTTTGAATCACGAAGCTCGGAGGATTCGCAGCATTCGCAACAGTGGCATTCTGGCCTGGAGCAGCGTAGATCGCGATTCCATTTCGTCTCTGAATAATAACGTTCTCCGTGCAAGTTCCACTGACCATGATTGTGTGTGGCCCAAATTGATCAAGGAAGTTGAGCGCATCGGTGATGCTACTGAATTGGCCGCCAATCCCTCCGGGGCATCCCACCGTTACATCGGTCGCGCTCGCGGCAGAAAGGCATACCAGCAAAAGCAGGGGTAGAAGAACTACCGTTTTTCGAATAGAGCTGCTATTCATCGCGCTTCTCCTTTGTGATGGTGGTTTATCCGAGCGTCATCGTTGAACCCATTACTGATTGAGCTGCGCAAGTCCGATCGGCCCCGATCGCACGTAGTTCGAACGCGCTCAGACTACGAAGCGGTCTTTTTCGTCCGAAAGCGACTACTTCTGCGTGATTCTGAAACCCGGGTCGGTTCAGCCTGAAAAACACCAAGAACAGGAAGAGACAACAGATAAACGCGATTACGCTACACCTTAAATACGATATGGTCAACTGTCTAAATTCTTGGAACGTCAAGCCGCTTGTGTAAATAGGTCGAGGGTGCGGGTTTTCCAGGCTGGTGGCCCAGGGTTCGCGCCCTGCATTTGGGCGCTAACCTGGGATCAGGGCGTCGCGCGGCATGCAGGAACTTTACGGGATTGGTCAACCGACTGCAGTGACGAATGAACCCAGGTTAGCTCGCAACAAACGCTCGCGAACCTGGGCCACCTGCCTGCGAGATTACGCCATAACTATTTCTTCCCCAGCTGGCCGCTTGACGACCACAGCTTGTCACGCGTAGTATCTCAGAACCAGTTTGCTCATCTTGAGCAGACCTTGGATTTCATGCAGAGTGGCTGAGGGACGAGCCCTGAGAAGCCACGACAACCGGATCGGGAGTCATCTCCCGGTCGCCCGGTGTCAACTCTCGCCCGGAAACGGGGAACATGAGATTCGGGGTGCCGCACTTCAGCATCTCGTTATTCCTCTTTTTCCCTTTCAGGCAGGCTCGGACCAAGCCACAGAAACGAGTGGTTTATGAGTTACGAGTTGCGCTGCCGGGAATGCGGCAAGAGCTGGGGAAATCAACCTCGCAACATCTGTGATGATTGCTTCTCACCGCTTGAGGTTCACTACGACTACGAGGCGCTGTGCGGGCCGGTGACCCGCGAGCGTATCTCCGCCCGCGCTCCCAACATGTGGCGTTATGCGGAGCTGCTGCCGTTGCCGCACAACTTTCGGGTCTCGGTACCGGCGGGGTTCACGCCGCTGCTTCCGGCGCCGGCTCTTGCAAAGAGTCTCGGAGCGAAGACGCTATTCGTGAAGAATGACGCGGTCTGCCTGCCGACTCTGAGCTTCAAGGATCGCGTGGTGGCGGTAGCCCTGGCGAATGCGCGCAGCTTTGGCTTTGACACGGTTGCCTGCTCCTCGACCGGCAATCTGGCGAACGCGGTGGCGGCGCAGGCGGCTCGCGCCGGATTGAAGGCCTGGATCTTCATTCCGGCAGACCTTGAGCCCGCAAAGGTTCTCGGCACGCAAGTCTTCGGGGCGAACCTGGTGAGAATTGCCGGCAGCTACGATCAGGTGAACCGCCTGTGCTCGCAAATCGCCGATGGGCGCCCCTGGGGCTTCGTGAACGTGAACCTGCGGCCTTACTACTCCGAGGGCTCGAAAACCGTCGGCTTCGAGATCGCCGAGCAATTGGGCTGGAGGCTTCCTGACAATGTCGTGGTCCCCATGGCAGGCGGTTCGCTGATCATCAAAATCAAGAAGGCATTCGATGAATTGATCAAGCTGCGACTGGTCGAGCCGAAACCGGTGAAGATTTTCGGCGCGCAGGCGTCCGGCTGTTCGCCGATTTCAACTGCGGTGAAGTCAGGAACCAGCGAAATCGAACCGCAGAAACCTGCCACGCTGGCCCGCTCCTTGGCGATTGGCAATCCATCTGACGGCGTCTATGCGATTAAGACGATCCGCGCCAGCGGCGGCTGGGCCGAAGACGTTTCTGATGCCGAGATCGTGATGTCCATCCAGCTTCTCGCCGAAACCGAGGGCGTATTCACGGAGACTGCTGGAGGAGTCACGGTGGGCTGTGCGCGTAAGCTGTATCAGGAGGGCCGAATTCATCCCGACGAGACGACCGTGCTCTGCATTACCGGTAATGGGCTGAAGACGACTGATGTTCTAGGCGGCCACTACCAGAGCGAAGAGCCAATCAAAGCGCGTATGGCGGACTTTGAAGGCTTTCTGGAAAAAACTCTGGCTACGAGCAAGAGCCTGGTCGAAGCCTGACGTGAAATTGACAGCGCCGGCGTTTTGCCGGCGCTCAATTTATTTCGGCGGCGGAGTGGTGGTTTGTGGTTTCGTAGCTGCAGGCGCCGCTGGCTTCGCGGTTGTGCCGGCCGGTTTCGCGGGAGCGGCTGCCGGCCTGGCCGGCGCGGGCACTCCAGACTTCACGTTGTAAGCATCCACAACTGCCTTGGTGATGTCGACCGAGGGCGCGGCCCAGAGCAGCGGGCTTTGGGGCCAAGGATTCGAGCTGTCGAGAATCATGGTTAAGCCGACTGTGCTTGCATAACTCATGATGACCGGCCCCATCTTCTGGAAAATCCGCTGGCCAATTTCGCTCTGCTGATTCTGTGCGTCATCGCGCGCGTCCTGCACCGCGCGTTCCAACTTCTTCTGTTTGTCTTCGATCTGCTTCACCAGCGTGGCGCGGGCATCGTCGCTCAGTTTTTCCCCGCCAGTATTGAGCTGCTTCTTGAGCGCCTCAACTTCGTCGTTCATCTTCTTCAGTTCGGTTTGCTTGGGCTCGAGCTTTTTGCTCAGGTCCTCAAAGTCGCGCTGGCCCTCGTTGCTGGCGTAAATCGCCTGTTCAATATTGATGGTGCCAATCTTCGCGGTCCCGGAGGGAGCAGGCTCGGGCGCGGCGGCTGGCGTAGTCGGCGTGGCGCTGGGAGCCGCGGGAAGCGTCGAATCGGTATTGGCGTTTTGCGCCACCGCGACGGTCGCGAGGGCAAAAACGCAGGCCAGAGTGAATCGGATGAACTTGGTTGCCATTGGGTTAGTTTGAACTCCTTGGATGTGTTCCGGCAATTTCTTCAGATCTTTCACAACAGCGCCGACGTCGAGGTCGTACCCCGGCTGATTCGCGGGTCCGCTCTCCGGCACACTTGTTCCTGTGCCCAGACCGTGCCCGCTTGGCATCGGATGTCAGAGGTCTGGATGTCGCTCATTATAGGAATTCTGCGACCTCAGCGTCAAACCTGCCATCGCTTCTAGAACGTCGTCGCCACGGTGAAGCGGAAGGTTTTGCGCGGCTCCCGCAACAAATACTGGGGCGAGAAAGAGTTCCTCGCGAGTTGGAATGTGTAATCTCCGGCCGCGCCCGCGGGGAACATGCTGCGCGTGATGGGCACGGGAGAATTTGCCACTTCATCGAGCCGCAGCGGGTTGTATGCCCAGTAGACGCGGAACGGCGCGTTGACGATGGGCAAGAAAACCGTCAACTGAATGCCTGTCGACATGCGCGGCGTCCAGTTCGTGCCGCTAAGCGGCGACAGGAATTGCGAGAACCCGACCTTGCCGCCTCCCGCGCAGTTGAAGGCGATGTCCAACTGCGGACAGCCAAAATTCGTGCCGTTGATGATGTTGAGCTGCGTATCCGAAATTTTCAGCTGTGAGCTGCGAAGAATGGGTTCGACTCCGAAATCCAGGAAGGGCACCAGCGCCACAGGGCCGGCAATCGTGTATCGATATTCCAGGTTCCCCACAAGGCTCAAATCGCCGCCCGGAAACACAATCTGGTCCAGCGGCAGCGGTATGGTGTAAGCCCCTTGCAGAGGATTGGCGGGATTCTTGGGCACGATGGAACCGTCCGGGTTGCGCAACTGGATGGTGGTAGTTGTCGGCAAAAACGACACGGGAGAAATGGATCGAATGTCGAAGCCGCGTATGTCGTTCTCGCCGCCGTCATAGAAACGCTGGAATGGAGGTGGAACCAGCCCACCGTAGCCGGTTAGGAAGGATCCGGTAATGTTCCATCCGAAAGTGTTTCGTCCCTTTTGTAAGGGAATGAAATGCTTGTATTCCATGATCGGCCGGATCATTCTTACCGTTCCACCCAGGCCCGAGATCTCACTGGCGGCGTAAAAGCTCGTGCCACGGTGAGGGAACAGCGGCGAGTCCAGGGTATTCGTGGTGAAGCTGGGAATGATCTTGCTGGTGATGATCCCATTCAAGGCGTTGGGTCCGCTGATGCCGCTAAAGGCCAAAAAATTAAATAAGGTCTGTGAAGCTGTGGTCGTGGCTACGATAGAAGAATCGTCAAACTGATAACTCAGCCCCACGCGCTTGAAGCCTCGATGCAGGGGCTTAGACAAGCTGATGGTGAACCCCTTACTGGATTGCGTGTAATTTTGCAGGTTCTGCTCTTCAGCCGTGGGTAATACGATTTGCTGCCCGCTGAAAATAGCCGCCTGTCTTGCCTGATCGTAAATAAACTTTCGCCCGTAGACCGTGAACCCAAACTGCAGCGGGCGATCGAATAGATAAGGCTCCGTAAAGCCGAACATCAGGTCGCGTTCCAGGTTTCCGATATTGGCCTGGACGGTCAGTGTCTCGCCTTTCCCCATGAAGTTGTTAGTGCTGTAGGTGAGGCCAATGAAGGAGCCGGCGAGCCCGCTAACGCCACCGCTCAGACCAATGCTGTTCTTCCCTTTTTCCTTCACCTTTAGAAGCAGATCTACCGTGCCGGCTTTTTCATCCAAGTGACGCTCGGTCGTGCTGGGATCATCGGGCTTCAACTCGTCGAAGAACCCCAACTGATTGAGGCGGAGCAGGCTGACTTCCCACAAATGAGAATCGTAAACGCTCCCTTCCTGCAACAGAATTTCACGGCGGATCACCTTGTCGCGGGTGGTGGTATTGCCCTGAAATTCGATGCGGCGAACGAAGAACTTCTTGCCTTCATCCAGGTCGATATCGATCAGGATGCGCTTCTTCTCTTCGTCAAAGCTGGTATTCGGAACCGAGGTGAAGTTAATGTAACCCAACTGCCCATAGGCCTTGCCCAGGTTCTCCAACCCTTTGGCAATCTTACTGCGATCAAACACATCCCCATCTTTAATGGGGAACAGCGCCCGCAGGTACTTGGTATTGACGACCGCTTTATTCCCCTTGAACGTAATCTCGCCCAGGTGATAGCGGTCGCCTTCCTCGATCGGCATGGTAATGTCCACAGCCTTTCCCGGACCGTGCTGGAGCAGCGGGATGTGAAATCCCTGGTGGCCACTGTCGTGAATGACCGTCTTGGGCGTGTCTACCACCACCTTGAAATAGCCGCGGTTCTGAAACTCGGCACGCACGCGTTCAGTGTCTTCATCCAATTTGGTGGCATCGTAGGTACGAGCGAAGATGTTCTCCAGGAAGATGGAATGGGGGACGCCGATCGGCCGCAGATTTTTCATCGCCCCACGCAAAATGCGGGACTTTACGTGCTGATTGCCGACGAACTTTATTTTGCCGACTTTGACCTTGGGTCCCTCTTTCACCACAAATGTCACACTTACCGCCGCCGGAGGGATCGGCCGAATTTCCGTGCGAATGGTGGAAAACTGCCTTCCATGCTCGGCCAGGAGTTCCTTGATCACTACTTCGGCGCGTTTCACTTTCGTGGGGTCGTATTGGCTTTCGACCGACAGAGGCACTTTCGCCTGTTTGAAGCGGTCGAGAACGTCGCTTTTCGAAACCGAATTCAGCCCCTCATAGTTGATCTCTCGAATGGTGGGCCGCTCTTTCACGAAAATATGAATAATCCAGCCTTGGGCGGTCTGCTCCCGCTCGAAGCGAAGGTCCTCGAAGTAGCCGGTATTCCATAAGGAATTGAAATCGCGCTCCAGCGCAGCTTCGTCGTAGACGTCGCCGGGATGGGTGAAGATGCGGGCGCGGATGGTCTCGCTGGGAATCCGTCGGTTGCCGTTGATGTCGATGCCGGCGATGACATCCTGTTGTCCCGGCGCCAGCGGACATAACAAAAGCAGGCCCAGCAGGAATCCAATCAACCCCACGCGCCATCGCCCACAAGACTCTTTAAATGAAGAAGATGAGCGTCGGCAAAGAGAGGAATTGCCGCGTGCGCGGCCACGCCTGCCCCCGGACATTGCAGGGCTATCCTGATCAGAGCGCAGAATCTCCTCTACCTCGGTGAGTGGGAATATGGAAAACCGCAATTATACGGTAGTGCGGTGGAGACCGTCCAAGAACCAAGCCCTAATCAGCCGTCCTTAAAAAGCTCCACTTCAACCAAGACGGAATAAAACGTGGCGGAGTTGCCCATATCGCTAAGTTTTTGTGAAGTAAGTACATTGATGTTGTGACCGTGCGGTGAAAGTTTCGCCCAGTGCAATCGCGCGCACACCACTCCCTTTTGCACCGCGCCGTTGACCTTTGCCTTGAGAACGATGTCTCCACGTTGGTTGAAGACCCGCACCGCATCTCCATCGCCAATCCCACGGAGCTCTGCATCCGCGGAACTCATTTCCAGGAGACCGGGTTCTTCCAGTTTTTGAACAGTGGGCAGGTTAGAAAAGGTGGAGTTGAGGAAATTCTCTGCCTTGCGCGCCAGCAACTCCAAGGGAAACTGATGGGCTTGTGCGCCGTGACGCGACTCTAAAGGTGGGACGAACTGCACCACGGGATCGAGCCCTTGTGCCTTGAGTGATTCGCTGTAAAGCTCAGCCTTCCCGCTGGCGGTGCCAAAGTTTCCTTCCGCGAACGGTAGAAAGGGATGTGCGGCTGACGAGCCGTTGCCTGGACTATTCCCGAACCTCAGCCGGATGTGCCCCTCGGCTTCGAGTCGCTCACGATCGATCCCGTCGAGCCAGGCGTTTCCGGAATCCAGCGCCTCGTCGATCATCTGGTCGACGGACTCGTGGAAGCACTCATCCTCGAAGCCCATGCGTTCCGCCAGCGAGCGGAACATGTCCACGTTGGAGCGGCATTCGCCGAGCGGTTCGATCGCCTGCTGCGACATCTGCAGGAAATAATGTCCATATGCGCCCTGCAGATCCTTATGTTCGAAGAAGGTGGTCGCGGGGAGAACGATGTCGGCGTAATCCGTGGTGTCGGTAAAAAATTGTTCGTGCACTACGGTGAACAGGTCCTCACGTTGCAGGCCGCGAATCACTGCGTTGTGATCGGGACACACCGCCGCCGGATTCGAATTGTAAACAAACAGCGCTTTCACCTGCGGATCGCACGCCCCATTGAGAACCTTGCCGAGTTCCACCATGTTAATGACACGGGCTGGCCGGCCGAGCGCTTGGTTCATGAGATCGGAGCCGACTAGGGCGGCGCGATCCAGCGCCGTCGCGAAGGCTCCGCTAGTGGCGTACTGCAGGCCGCCTCCGATTTCCTTCCATGAACCGGTGATGCAGGGCAGCATGGTGACCGCGCGCATCGCCATGCCACCGCCTTCTGAGCGCTGTATGCCGTCGTTCACCCGGATGACCGCCGGGCGGGTGGTGGCATATTCTCGCGCTAACCTGGTAATGTCATCCGCTGAAATGCCTGTCCATCGGGCGACGAGCTCGGGAGAAAAGTCTTTCGCCTTTTCTCGCAGTTGCTCGAAGCCGACGGTATGGCGCGCAACGTAATCCGAGTCACAGAGGTTCTCGCCGATAATGACGTGCATCATCGCCAGAGCCAGGGCAGCGTCCGTCCCGGGATTGATCGGCAAATACCAGTCAGCGCATTTTGCGGTACGAGTGCGATAGGGATCGATAACGATGAGTTTCGCTCCCTTCCGGCGGGCTTCTTCAATGAACGGCCATAGATGCACGTTATTGCCATGAATGTTGGCAGCCCACACCAGGATGAAACGCGAGTGCACAAACTGCTCTGGTTCCGTGCCAAGCTTCACCCCAAGCACTGATTTCAGACCTGCTTCACCAGCCGCCGAACAGATTGTGCGGTCGAGCTGTGATGCGCCCAGGCGATGAAAAAATCGCCGGTCCATCGACGCGCCATTTAGCACTCCCAAAGTGCCGCCATAAGAGTAGGGAAGGATTGCCTCGCTGCCGAATTCAGCCGAAATCTGTTGGAAGCGCGACGCAATTTCGTCGAGGGCTTTGTCCCAGGAAATGCGCTCGAATACCTGTACAGCCTGCGTGGGAACGGCCGCCCCCGGCCGTTCAGGCGGAGCGTCGCTCCGCAGCGGGGACGGCCCCTTGGCTCTGATTCTCCGCATCGGGTACAACACGCGATCCGGCGAGTACACCCGGTCGAGATACTTTGCCACCTTGGCGCAGAGAAATCCGCGCGTCACCGGATGCGCGGGATCGCCCTGAATCTTGGTTGCGCGGCCATTTTCGACCGTAATCAGAACTCCGCACGCATCAGGGCAATCGTGCGGACAAGCGGCGTGGACAACTTTCTTCACAGACCTAATTATAAGGTGCGCTAGGGGAACGTCGAGAAGGAGGACAGCTGTGCGAGCTTTTCAAAGCAAACCTCGAGGCAAATGTTTACTGCGCGCTATTCGGTGACCCACGTCCACCAGTTGCCACACTCAATTTCGCTAGGCGAGAAAGAGAGCGTCCTGTCGGATTTCTGCACCCACATGTAGGCGTGCTCCGCGCGGCTATTGACCGTGACCTGCACGATGACGCCGTTGCCCGGACTCAGCGAGCAGTCCACGTTGTAGGATTTAACCAGGCCCCACTCTCCGCCCGGCCCCCAATCGCGATAAAAATCGTTGTACGCGTAGCTCGAATACTGGGCTGGATGCTGCTTCCAGTTGGGGTCACGAAACCAGATCGCGTAGGCAGCCTCGTAGTCCTGCTTGTGCAGCGCAGCGAAGAAGCGATTCACGGCTTCCCGCTCGGAGTAGTTGCGGAAGTGATAAGCCGCCCAGCCGCCGACTAAGACAAGAACAACCATCAGGGCAATGCGTGTGTTGCGCCGACGATCGCGACCGGGATCGTACTGCTTGGCATCGAGCAGCGTCATGGCTTTCTTCTAGAGCATATCAAGAACAAAGCCAAAGAGACCTGTGCCCTCTGTGTTCTCTGTGGTAAATAGCTTTACAACGTTCTCTTGAACAGCGGCGTCGCGATGGCCAAAGTCACGACCGCAAAGATTGACAGATAAATCATGTCGGGCACAATAGCACCGAGTCCAGTCTCTTTCAGCAACAGACACTTCAATCCGTGCACCGCGTAGGTGAACGGATCGCCTTTGGCAATTCCTTGCAGCCACCAGGGGAACGCCTGCACGGGATAAATCGATCCGCTGGGGAAGAAGAGCAGCGTGTTCAGGATGCCGAAAATCGCGCGCGGCACCAGCGGATCCTCCACCCGCACCATCAACAGGAACATCATCGTGTTGAAAGCGAGCGACGTCAGCAGAATCATGATCATTAGCCCCAGAATGGTTGCTGGATTAAAGACTGTGCTCACGCCCGCCAGCAACGACCCCACCAGCGTAATTACCACCCCGGTGAGCACCGCTTTGATCGCTCCCGCGCCGTTCAAGCCGAATACCAGTTCAGTCTTGGTGATCGGCGTGACCAGATAACCCTCGTGCACGCCTCGCGCCTTGTCGTCGATGTACAACATGCCGCCACCGATCATCACGGAAACAAACATCGCCAGCGTAATCGAGCCCGGAAGCAGATATTTCATGTATTCGATATACGGGTAAAGCTCGACGATCTGCAGGACAGTCTGCTGCAGGATGCGCGGCGTCACCGTCGGCTGATTGAGCGCATCGGTGATTCCGGTGAGTTCTTCCTCGAGCGCCGAGCTCATAAAGTTGTCGCTGTTATCGACGACCAGGGCGATGCGCGGCTGGTCTTGTTCATACACGCGGCGGGAATATTGCGGCGGAATGACAACCGCGCCTTGAATTTTCCCGTTGCGCACGTCGTTCATCGCACTCTTCGGATCGCTGTAATAAACCGGTTCGAAGGTGCGCATATTGGCGCGGACCGAGTCGAAGGCCTCGCGAATCTTGAGGGCCTGCGTGCCACCGTCCTGGTCGACCAGCCCCAGTTTGGCGTCGCGAATCTTGCCGCCGAATGCGTTGCCCAGCACAATCAATTGCACCAGGGGAAAAATCATCGACGCCATCATTAACGCCGGGGAGCGAAAGAACTTGCGCATTTCGCGCTCGATGATTGCCATTATTCGATTCATGGTTGTAATCCTGGCCGCGACGGCATCACGAATGCGTAAGCCTTCTGCAGTTCATCCCGCAATTGCCGACCGGTGTAGTGGACGAAAACATCATCCAGGGTGGTGTTCTGTACCGAAAGTGATTTGACCCCGATCCCCGCCTTGACTGCCGTCTCGACCAGTTCGGTAGTAGTTTGCGAGCCGTTGCTGGTCAGCACGCGATACATTCCAGCGCCTTCGTGCTGCACCGATGTGACCCCGCTCAAGTGTTTCAGCTGATCTTCCCAGTCTGCAGGCGCCTTCTCAAACTGCGCCTCGATCACGTTGGATCCGGGGACGCTGGCCTTCAAGGTCGCCGGCGTGTCGAGCGCCACCAGCTTGCCGTGGTCCACGATGGCAATGCGGTCGCAGAGACGATCGGCCTCGTCCATGTAGTGGGTGGTGATCAAGATGGTCAGGTCGCGATTGTTCTTTATGTTGGTGAGCATCTCCCACACCGCCACGCGGGAAACCGGATCGAGCCCGGTGGTCGGTTCGTCCAGAAAGAAAATCCGTGGGCTGTGTACCAGGCCGCGCGCAATTTCCAGCCGCCGACGCATGCCGCCGGAAAGGGTTTTGGTCTGGGCGTCGCGCCACTTGGTGAGATCGACCAGCTGTAGCAGCTCGTCAATCGCTGCCTTCCGTTTCCTCGCCGGAACGTCGTAGAGCTTGGCGTAGATATTGAGGTTTTCCTCGATGGTGAGGTCGAGGTCGCTTGTCAGGGCCTGCGGAATCACCCCCATCGTACGCCGGACCGCGTCCGGCTCCTTCTGAACGTCGTGCCCGGAAATGCGTGCCTTGCCCGCGGTAATCGGAATCAGGGTTGTCATCATCCGTATCAAGGTGGACTTGCCGGCGCCATTCGGTCCCAGCAGCCCGAAGATCTCGCCCTCTTTCACTTGAAATGTCACCCCGTCCACCGCAGTGAAGTCGCCATACTTCTTGACGATGTTCTCGACTTCAATCGCGTTCGGCACACCGTCGTGACCGTTGGCGGAGCCGTTGCCCTTCCTGTCTGCAATCATGGGCGCTTCTCCGCGGCTTCATTTTCTGGTGCGATCCCTTTTAGTTGTTCCGGCGAAACCAGCACTTCAGCCGTCATGCCCGGAACATAGGCGCCTTTGGGGTTGTCGAGCCGAACCTTGAGCACGATGGTGCGAATATCCCGCTTACGACGATTTACGTCGCGCTGGGTGGCGAAATCTGCCTCGACCGACTTAAAGAACACCTTGCCGGAGGTGATCGTTCCACCTGGAAGACGCACTCGCAGGCTATCGCCCAGGCCAATGTGGTCCGCAGCCGTTTCCGGAATAGCGGCACGCACCCAGGTATCAGATAAGTCGACGATAGTTACAATCGGCTGTCCCGGATTCAGCACTTCACCCTCGCGGGCCGCGCGAACTGACACCGTTCCTGTGACCGGAGCATAGATTTTCGTGTACCCGAGCCGCACCTCGGCCTGTTTCAACATGTCTTCTGCGTTCGCCAGTTGTGCTTGGGTGGACTCGACGGTGCGCTGGGCGGCATGTGCCTGGTGGGTATTCGCGACCGCGGTGTTGAGGTCAGCCTCGGCGGCGCTCACCTGTTGTTGCAGCGATTGCACCAATGCCTTCTGCGCAGTCAGATTGGTTTCTGCCTGCACGCGCTCCTGGTCCGAAGCCACTCCTTGTTTTGCCAGTTCGATGGTTCGCCGGCTGTCGCTCTCTGTGCGCTGAAGCGTCGCTTCTGCCTGCAGCAACTGCGCCCGAGCCGACTGCAAGCGCGCCTGCGCGTTGGCGACGGAGCTCGTGGTCGATCCTTTGGTCGCCTCCAGAGTGGACTGCGTCTCGGCAACTTTATACTTCAGGCTATCGATGGTGGCAGCGGCAGCGTGCGCTTCCGCCTCAAGTTCGGCCGGATCCAGCACCGCAATCAAGTCGCCCCGCTTTACCGCCGTTCCTTCGTCCACCAAAAGCTTTGCCAGGCGGCCGTTGATCTGGGGGCTCACCACGATCTGGTTAGAGTCCACGGTGCCGATCAGCACCAGATCACGGTTGCTCGGTGTCGAGAAAAAGTAGTAGCCGAGCGAAATCGCCGCTATCGTTCCGAGAAGGATAAGAAATTTATTGCGTACGCTCACTTAAGGTCTCCTTCGTAGTACCCATGAATGCGTCGCCGCGTTTTCGGCGGACCGGGGCTCGCTACCGGCGAATGGCGCAGCAGAGTCATTTCCGCGGAGCCTCCGATTTCTTGTCAGGATGGTGGAACAGGGCTGCGGATATGAAATCCAGTACCGCCGCGCGTCTCGCCGCTACGTGCTCTGCATCCATGGGGTCCGCTCCGCTCATCAGCCGCATGACGGGAGCGTTGATGAAGTAAAAAACAATGACAGAGATCATGCTGGGGACAAATTGCAGCGGATCGACTGCCCGGAACTCCCCGGCGGCAATCCCTTCCTTGAGCGCCTGTGACAAATGGCGGAACAACGGCTGAAAATATTGTTTGACGATGCGTTGCAACTGGGCGGAACTGCCCCGCTGGGCGCGCATCATCTCTGCCTGCACGATCCGGGGATATAGAGGATGGCTGGCAATGTAATCAAAGTGTGCGCGAGCGTACGCCAGGATCGTTTCGCGCGGAGGCAGGTTGAGCGAAAAGCAAGGCTGGACGGCTAGAGTCAGGCCGCCGAAGACCTGATCCAGAACCGCGCCGTAGAGCGCCTCTTTGTCCTTGAAATAGTAGTAAAGGAGGGCCTTGTTCACGCGGGCGGCGCGCGCGATCGCGTCGGTGCGTGCCCCGGCCACGCCTTCACGGGCAAACTCAATGACTGCAGCCTTGAGAATGGCGGACCGGCTTTGCTCCGGGCGGCCGCGAGAACCGAGACGGGATCGAACCATAGTGGAACTCATAGATTTAATTAACCAGTTAGTTAGATTATAACACGGCTGTCAATCGCCTGCGAGGCATCTGGTTCCCGCGTCCAAGACACCGTGGGCGGCCAGAGAGTTCCCTTCTTGCATTGAAATTATTTGTTCCCGCCGCGGCTGAAACTCTCTTCCGGCGCGGCTGTCGCCGGTGTCCATAGAAGCAGCTACACGGGGAGGACACCATGTTTGTTGATTCTTTGTTTGACTCCGCATCCACACAGAGATTCCATCGCGGCTGGGCCACGTGCTTTTCTTTCGGATTGCAGGCAGTTGCCGTTGGTCTGCTGTTGCTGCTCCCGCTCTTCTATACCCAAGCCTTGCCTCAGTTGTCGTTACTCGGGCAACTCGTCGCGCCAACCGCGCCACCGGGGCCACCACTACCTTCGACTCCGAGTCGCGTCCGCGTGCGATCGTCCAGCAATTTTTCCGGTGACACCTTGCTGACCCCGACGCGCATCCCTGCGGTCGTGCAGCGTCTGGACGAAACCGAAGTGCCTCCCGCGCCAGAGATCGGTACCGGTGTGTGGGTACAAGGAGGCACCGGCCCGGCGAGAAGCACCGTGACGGCCCTTTTCGGTAATGGAAACACCGTTGTGCCGCTGCCTCCGCCGCCCGTTGTCGCTACGCGGCCGATACGGGTGTCGCACATGATGGAGGGCAACCTCATTCACAGGGTGCAGCCGGAGTATCCACCGCTGGCGCGGCAGGCACGGATTCAGGGCTCTGTGGTGCTGCGCGCGATCATCAATCGCGAAGGAAGAATTGAGAACCTACAAGTGCTGAGCGGCCATCCCATGCTGGTTTCCGCCGCTCTCGAAGCAGTCCGCCAGTGGCGCTATCGTCCGTATATTTTGAACGATCAACCGGTCGAGGTGGAAACCACGGTGACGGTGAACTTCGTGCTGGGCGCTGGAGGCTAGCCCTTCACCCCTAAGCAGAGGACATTGGCGGAGACGCAGGTCCCGCCGTCTCCACCTCGGGCCTCTCGCCGCGAAATACGCGAGAAATCCCGCGTACCACACGGCGCAAGGGAAGCGAACCTTTTTCGTCGGCCAGGAAAAATTCTCCGATGCGATGGCTGCGATAATACCAGCGCCGCAGCAGGGCAACGTGCTCCATGGTTTCAAGTGCCCTGTGCTGTTCGCTCTTTGGCAATGAAGTTAAGGCTGCTTCAATGCGAGATTCCATCGACTGCGACTTCGTATGTTCGCTGGCTTGAATGGCAAATTGCCAGGGCCCGCTCATGCAACCCGCATCGACCCGGAAGAAATTGACGCAGCCGGCCGCCGCGCTCGGCTGAACCATCAGGGCGGTGAGTTGATCGAGGCGACGCACGATCTCGGGAAGTTGGGCAAGTACAGGCTTCAGCTTGTCGAGCCGGGTGTGATGTGCGGCAGCGCCCTCGAAGTCAAGGGCCGAAGAAGCGGCATCGCGCTGGCTGGCGATCTCGCGCACCAGCGTGTTGCCTCCGGTATCGAAATACGACTGCACACGAGCGACTTCGGATCGGTACTCATCATCGGTGCAGCCTTTGAAGCAGGGCGCCAGGCACATCTTCATCTCGGAATAGATGCAGCCGGGGAAAACCGGATCGGGATGGAGATCGTCCACGCAGCGTCGCATCTTGAAAAAATCGAGGGAATCGTTCGCGTACTTTTCCGCGGCGGCGCGCGACGCAAACGGGCCGTAATAAACCGACTTGGCATTCAAACGTCCCAGGTGCGTAGTGACTGAGGCGCGCGGGTATTCATTGTCCAGGTGCAACTTCACAAAAGGAGCAAAACGCAGGCGCAGTCGATCTTTATAGGTTTTTGGAAAATGTTCCCGCAGAAGCCGGTAGAGAAGGAACCCCGATTCGAAATCAGAGCCCGTCGGAGTGTATGAAATCTGCCGGATGCGATCGCGAAGATTAAGCCTTTTGCTGTGCTCGGTTGGAGCTCCTAACAGCCGCTGCAGCCGTCGCCGCAGATTCGCTGTCTTGCTGATGTAAGGTTCGGATTGTGCATCGCCCGAATAAAGCAGGAACACCGCAGGCGCCGCAGGCACGGCGGCGAAGATTTCGGTGTCGCGCTCGGGAAGAAACTCTACCTGTTGAATCAGCACCGTTTTATTTTAGTGGGCTCAAACCATAGAGGTGATAGAGAAAACACGGAAAGGCCACAGATATGCGCGATCAATGCGGATAAGCTAAGTATCCGGGCCTATCCGTGTCAATCCGTGGCTAAGATGTTTACCGGAAGCTGGCGCTACGCAAGGTTTGGCGGAAGTCTGCGCCTTCCATTTTTACGATGCGGCACATCTCATGCAGGCGCGAGCGCATACGCTCGCCGATGCGGTCTCCGAGGGTCTCCTCCCGCGCCGCGCCACGCGGGCCGGTGAGAATTCCAGCCGGCTTGTCATCAAAGTTTGTCGTGATAATCGTCGTGCGGTTGTCGTTATAGCGCGTATTGAGGATCAGACTGACCGTGTCCCACACCCATTCCGTAGGCTTCACCGCTCCGAGTTCATCGAGCACCAGCACCTCGGTCTCAAACACAGGTCGCAGCACTTCCAATTCGGTTGCCTGCACCGAATCGTTGTATGAGTTCTGAATCTGCTTGAGCAGTTCGCGGTAGTCGTAAAACAAGCATGGAATCCCTTTGCTCAAAATGAGCTCGCGGATAATTCCCACGGCCAGGTGGGTCTTGCCGACGCCGATGGTTCCGATCAGCAGTAGTCCAGTGCCATTCAGCGGATACTCTTCGACGAATCTGCAAGCGGCCATGCGTGCAGGCGCCAGCGAACGGTGCGGTCCGTCGAATTCAAAGTTGGAAAGTTCGCAGTGCTCATAGCGCCGGGGAATACGTGCGGATGCGAGGAGCGCCTGGGCGCGATCGCGCAGCTGGCAATCGCAGCGCGTGACTCGCCGGTCGGCGCCCACCGAGACCGGCCTCCAGCCTGTGCCTTCACACTTGGGACAAACTTCCGCAGAGACCTTCATCATTTGACTTTGCACTGGCCCCCCAAGTTTGTGCAAGTGTAAAAGACGAGGCCTCTGTGCAGATGCTGTGAACATGTCGGTGGGGTTGTGGAGGAACGAGGAAAAATGATTTCCTATTCCTCAATCCTCCACAGACGACTCGGCCGCGCCAGGGCCTCATACAAGCGCGCGGTTCGATAGGTGGCCCGGCGTTTCTCGTTCTTTGCGAGGCCGGGGGATCTCGTTTCGTAAGTGTCACGAAGCGTCCAGCACCTGGCGAACTTTCCTGGCTAGCTGGATTTTGTCAAAAGGTTTCTGCAGGAGCGTGATTCCAGGCTCAAGCACCTTGTGTTGGACCACCATATCGTCCGTGTAGCCCGTCATGTAAACGAGCTTCATTTCGGGGCGTACCTCAAGGATTTGCTCAGCCAACTGACGGCCACTCATGCCCGGCATGATTACGTCAGTAAGCGTCAAGTGGATCGGATCGGCAAGCGTTCTCGCAAGCGCCAGAGCCGCTTGGCCATCGATTGCTTCCAACGCCCGATATCCGAAATGCTCAAGAAAGACACGGATGATCTCTCTCAGGTTCGGTTCATCCTCTACCACAAGGATTGTCTCTGTGCCACCCACCACCTTCTCAACGGGTACTTCGACGGTCGTTTCTGCGGGGGCTGTTTCAGCTGGCAGGCAGATACGAAATGTTGTTCCCTTGCCCAGCGTGCTTGAGACTGAGATCGTGCCTCCGCTCTGCGTAACAATGCCGTAGACCGTGGCCAGTCCCAAACCTGTACCCTTTCCTTGTCCCTTAGTCGTGAAGAACGGCTCGAAAACATGCTCCAGCACTTCCTCGCTCATGCCCTGCCCCGTATCGCTAACGGTTACGATCACGCTCGGGCCAGCGGGATGCCTGGAGGGTTGCTTTGTCCAGGCTTTTTCTCGTTCCAGGTTCGAGGTTTCTATCAGTAGTGTGCCGCCATGAGGCATGGCATCGCGCGCATTTACTGCCAGGTTCATCAGGACCTGCTGCACCTGAATCGGATCTGCTTTGACTCGGGCCAAAGAAGCATCCAGCCGGCTCACAAGTTCAATGTCTTCGCCAATCACACGCGAGAGCATTTTCTCTATGTCGGTCACAATTTCGTTCAGGTTCACAACCCTGGGCTGGAGTACCTGTTTTCGACTGAAGGCCAGTAATTGCCGTGTCAGCGATGCGGCCCGCTCCGCTGCCTTGTAGACTTGACCGAGCCCGCTCTTTACCCGATCAGTCAGGTCAGTCTCGGCAGCGAGGAGTTCTGCATGCCCGAGAACAATGTTCATGAGATTATTGAAATCGTGGGCAATGCCCCCGGCCAGGCGGCCGATTGCCTCCATTTGCTGCATGCTGCGGACTTGCGCCTGCAAATGCTCGCGTTCGGTGACATCCGTGGCAACCCCGATGACACCGATCTGATTACCTGCGCTGTCTCGCGACGCTGTCCAGTGTGTCTCGTAGATTCGCTGGACTTTTGTAATTGTGTCCACGGCCCAGAAATCCTCCCCAGCCAAAGCGCGACGGGCATGATCGAGGGTTTCCGGGTTGTCATGGTAGAGCTCGAAAACCGACTGGCCAACCACTTCCCCGGGGCGAAGTCCCAGGTCTTGGAGTCCTTTTCCTGCCGAAAACGTGAACACCCCCTTCTGATCGAGAGCAAACAAAACCACGGGCGCGGCATTGACCGTAGTCTCCAGACGCTGCTCACTCTTCCGCAATTCCTCCTCTGCCTGCTTGTACTCAGTAATGTCGAGAAGCAGACCGCGCATGAAGAACTGCCCGGTCTCCCACTGGCGAACAAGGGTTGCTTCGTCTCTGACCCAAACATACTTACCGTCACGAGTTCGCAGGCGATAGTCAATGCGGAAGCGGTCGCCTTCCTGGGATAGTGTGTTTTCTTCTTCTGCCAGTACGCGACCCAAATCGTCAGGATGCACTTGCTTGCGCCACCGTTGTGTGTCAGATATCCATTCAGCGGCGGTGAATCCGAGGATTTGCGTGATCTGGGGACTGACGTAATACCAGCGTCCTTCGATACCGCGTTCGGCCATGTAGGTGATGGCCGGGACCTGTTCGACGAGTTGGCGGTACTGACCCTCGAGTCCGGGATCTCTCTGTGGTCCTGTAGTCATCGAAGTCACCTCCGCCGTGGCGACGTAGAACACCAGCCGATGTCAATCAGGCAGCGGAAAACCGCGAGACCACGGCGCTCATCGCAAGTGGCGCTGACGTGATCGGATGGGGTGCGGCCATATTGGATCCGTCTTCTCTGATCCGGACGAAACTTCCCTGGAAATTTTTCTGTAGCTAAACGTATCACTTTCCTGGCAAGCAGGATGTGACCGTGCTCACACGACAGGTGTCAGTTTCGCCCCGGTACCAGGTTTTCCCTGATCCCGCCCCTCGGGGCTATACCTGGTGTCGGCTTTCTCCTTTCGAGCATCTCAAAAACCTGCCCTAGGAAGGGCGATAGTTTTTCGCCACATCGATATTGATTCGAGATGGAGACAAACAACCATGAAATTTCTGGAGGTTGACGACTAAGAATTCTGAGACCGCTGGCACGCCTCCGAATCTAATCTCGCGAGGTGTGACATGCGATTGAAGCCTTTCCTGCTGGATGCCTGGTTGGACCGCTATGAGCATGACATTGAGTTCAACATAGGCGGCAGCGAGGGGCCGGGATGGAAGGTAAACGAAATTCTCGGCCTTGCTACCGACGAGCAGCGGGAACGATTTCTCAATCACAAAGTGGTTTACAGCCGTCCGGCTGGTGCGGAACCATTGCGGGCCGCGATTGCCGAAATGCAAGACGTAGATCCGGAAAGCGTGCAGGTCGTGACCGGCGCTTCCGAAGCCTTACTCGTGCTCATGTGGCTCGCGGCCGAACCGCGGGCGAACGTTATCCTGCCACGGCCGGGCTATCCTCCCTTTTCTGCGCTGCCCGAATCGCTGGGCATTGAGATTCGCCATTACGGTATCCGCAAGGAAAATAATTTTCGCATCGACGTGGAAGAGATCAAGAAACTTGCCGATGCGAATACAAAGCTGGTTCTGGTGAACAGTCCGCACACGCCGACAGGCACTACCATCAGCGATGCGGACCTAGAGAGCCTGTACGAATTCACCTCTTGCCGAGACATCCAGCTTGTCAGCGACGAGGTTTATCATCCGATCTACCATGGACAAGCCACACAATCAGCAGCCCGCTTGCCTCATGCCACGGTGATCCACGACTTCTCGAAGGCCTTTCCGCTCTCGGGTGTGCGCACCGGTTGGATAGTCGAACATGATCCCAAGCGCCGGGAGCAGTACTGGAATGCGCGCACGATTTTTTCCATTTCAAATAACACCCCAGGCGAAATCCTGGCCGAGATTGCAATGCGTAACCGCCATGTAGTTCTGACCAGGACACAGGAAGCCGCAAGCAGGAACTTGCAGCGGCTGGATCAGTTCATCGCAGAGCACAAGGAGACGTTCGGCTGGGTTCGTCCGCAGGGAGGCACAACCGCGTTTCCCTGGTTGCTCAGCGCCGAGGACGCCCGGCCTTTCTGCCAGGCTGCCGCAGAGCGCGGCATCCTTCTGGTACCCGGCGACTGCTACGACATGCCTTCCCATTTCCGCGTGGGCTTCGCAGCCGTCGCGCAAGATGCGTTTCCCAAAGCTTTGGACCGGCTGGGAGAATTCGTGAAAAGTTGGTCAGCGAAAATGACGCCGGCGTAGCGGGCTCACTTTTTTTTGCGAAGACCGGCTAACGTATAAATAGCTTTATCCTGCCACAAAATCCCAGACTCGGTCTTGTCATCCCTAGTCACACGGAAGGGTGATGCCGGTCATCGCGGGCCGCAGTGAAAGCCGTTAACTTGGCTGCGAGCCTCCGAGTCCTTTGTCCTTCGCAAGCCGTCTCGGCTCGATCTAAATCAAGGCAACTCGGAGAAGCTGGCCTTTCCCCGACCGAGTCCTGCATCCGTCATCGCTCTCAGAGCCGCCGAGAGGCCCCAAGCACTAACGAATACTGAGGCGCGACAAGAAATCGTCTTTCGGGAGGAAGGTATGCGGAGCGTAAACGTCGCACTGATGGTGATCACGTTGTTCCTCGCCGTAACGTTGAACAACGCGTTCGGGCAGCATGTCCTTAACAGTACCAGTTTTCACATTGAATGGAGCGACGTGGATCCCAGCGATCCTGAACGGATCGATGTCTTGCAGTGGAAGGGCGGACCAAACCTGACTTTGTCGTATCCAGCAGCGCCAGGCTGCAATCATTTGGACGTGGAATACTTCGGCAACGCTTGGGCGCCACCCGACCCCGGGCAAGGCGGGATAGTGCTTACGGGGGCAGGGACCCGAGGTGCATGGAAAGCGGGAGAGGATGGACTGTCCGCGATTATCAAATCGATTTCTCGTGCTTGCACGGACTCCATCGATATCCAGGTCAGGACCTGGTACAGGCTCAATAACGCCGGTGACGCCGGCAACCAGATCGCGCCAGAATGGAACACCGAGAACAACATCCGGGTTCAACGCTGGTTTGATTTTGGAACAAACGCGTTCCCGCATGATTTTCGACCGTACATCCCGCGACTTTATCCCTTTAACCAATTTACCCAGGTGCTGCATCCAAACGCAGGTCATAGCGTTTTGGTAACTGAGGATGGGTACCAGTGCGGGGCCGGGTGCCAGATTTCCGACTGGGATGGAACCTGGTTTGCCATTCACGATCCGAGCAATTTCAGCGGAGTGATCGTCCACAGAAAGGCGTCGCCTTTCGCGGTGAATCTGTGGGTGGACTTTGACGCGGGATCGCTGACCAATGCATCGTCCGTGCTGGCGCTGCAACCGGACGGAGGCTTTACAGGGTTGGTGACTGAGGTGGAGAAGCTCTGTTTCTATGACGCCAGCGACTGGTCTCAAAAGAAGGCTGAGGATCTTAAGCTACCTGACGGCTGCCAGGTGGCCCCAAAGTAAGAGTCGGACTTGTCATCCCTAGTCACACGGTACCGTGATGCCGGTCGCTGACGGGCACAGCCAACCTGAGTAGCTATAGTTTGAGGGTCCGAAGTCTGCCCTGGGAGCAGAAATCTAAATCGAGGCGGCTCGGAATTAGCAAGCTTTCTTTTCGACCCCGCAGTTTATCGTCATCGCTTTTTGGGCCGACCCGAAAATTCAAGCCAGCAAGCAAAGCAGACAAGAAGTCGGAGTACGACTTCGGCAAGTCCGGCACGGGAACTCATAGATCGAAGTTCGCACCGAACGGAGGCTATTTTATGACGAGCAAGGGAGATCATCGGACTTGGACCGGCAAGCAGGCCGGTCTGATTGGCATCGTAATTTTAATGCTGGCAGGATTCTGTTTCGGCCAGCCTGCGGTCTCTCTGTCGCCCAAAGACGGACCGCCCACGACAATTCTCCGTGTCTCGGGCAGCGGCTTCACGCCCTATGCCCAAATCGACATTTACTTTGACACCCAGGATCAGGCTCTGGCCGTGGCTGACGCCGCAGGAGCCTTCAGTCAGGTGGCGATCCAGGCGCCAAAATCTGCCGTGTCGGGATCTCATTGGGTCACAGCAGCAGAACGTTCAGGGCGCATAGTCAAGCAAGAGGTATTTGAGGTTCAGGTCAACTGGACGGAGTTTCACACCAAGGACATGCGACGCGAAAACCCATACGAGAATGTGCTCAACGTCGACAACGTCGGGAGCCTCCAGATGCTGTGGGGCTACCAGACTGGCGGCGCTGTGGATTCCTCGCCCGCGGTGGTCGATGGGGTCGTCTATATCGGCTCAGGCGACCATACCCTTTACGCTCTGGACGCCGGAACCGGCGCCCTGCTGCGGATGGGCGGCCTCGGCAGCACTGGGGACTCCCCATTCGCCGTGGCGAATGGAATGGCTTATTTCGGCTCGGGCGACAGCAACGTGTACGCACTGAAGGCCCACACCGGCAAGAGGCTGTGGACCTACCATACCGGTGGCAGAGTGTGGTCCCCGCCCACAGTTGCGAATGGGGTGGTGTACGTCGATTCGTTGGACAGCAACGTGTACGCGCTGAACGCCAGCACCGGCGCCTTGCAGTGGAAGTACACGACCACCCCGGGCCAATATGTGAATACCTCGCCCGCCGTCACGAACGGGGTGGTGTATGTCGGCGGGGGCGACGGATACGTGTACGCACTGCAAGCCAGCACCGGCGACCTGCTGTGGAAGGACTTCTTCGGCGGCGGAGGATATATGTATTCGTCGCCCGCGGTGGCGAACGGAGTAGTGTATGTCGGCTCAGATAACCACAGCGTGTACGCGCTGAACGCCCGCACCGGCGTCCAGCTGTGGAGGTACGCCACGGGCGACGATGCAGATTCCTCACCTGCGGTGGCGAATGGAGTCGTGTATATCGGATCGCACGACGGTAACCTGTATGCACTGGACGCGAGCACCGGCGCCGAGCTGTGGAGCTACCGCACCGGCGGATTTGTGGCGTGCTCGCCCGCGGTGGCGAATGGGGTGGTCTATGTAGGCTCTTACGATGGGAATGTGTACGTGCTGAACGCCAGCACCGGCACCTTGTTGTGGAGCTACCAAACCGGAAACTCCTATTCCTCGCCTGCCGTGGTGAACGGAGTGGTGTATATCGGCTCGGACGACGGCCATGTGTACGCCTTCGGCCTGCCCAAGGAACTGGCACCACAACCTCCGAAGCGTCCTGATCCGAAGACGCTTCGCCCGGATTTCAACCTGAAGGTATCGGTCTCACAGACGATCGCAATCAGGGCAGGAACTGACTAGAACCGGAGAAGTGTAAGCGGCGCAGGGTTGTGGGATGGGCAAGAGGAATGACCTTGAGCCTGAGGGATAACTGTCGTCACTTGCATTTGACCGATTCTGGCCTCGTACTAGATGATTAATACGGATGAACCCGGAACGGACCATTGCCGAGATCGAGTGGCTGGAGCGGATCTTCTCCGTGCCCGATACCCGGCCGCTGAGGCCTCGCGAGCTCGCGGCCGCCAATCAAAGGCACGACCAGGCGAACGCCAATAGTCCATGGTTTCGCCTGTGGCAACGCTATGGCATCTGCTGCCGGCCCGGCTCCCCTGAAGCCCGCCTCGGGGAAATCGAGAGCTAACTGCAGAGGAAATTCGAAAAAGTAACCTTGACAAGCTTTCCCTCCAGGCGCACAATTTCCATAGGCGAATAAAAAGCGAATACGCCCTGGGCGCTACCCAGCCCCTGATGTTCCCTGAAATCTTCGGAAGTTGAATATGTCGTCTTTTCCACTTTTTCCCGATGATGGCCCCACCCGTCCTTTTTTTGAGACGCAGCCAGATGTGTCTCGGCGAAATAGCCCCACAGGTTCGGCCCTGGCGTCGGTAGTGCCGGCGTCCAAGCTTGTGGCCCGCTTTGTGCCGGAAATGGCTTCCAGCGGAGTCAATGAAATTGACGATTTAACCGGCGGCCTTCCCCGGGGATGCTTGACTGAAATTTGCGGCACAGCCTCCTCGGGACGGACCAGCCTGCTGCTGGCAGTGCTGGCGGCAGCAACGCGGCGGCAGGAAGCGTGCGCGCTGGTGGATGTAAGCGATGCCTTCGATCCGCAATCCGCAGCGACAGCGGGAGTGCGTTTTGAAAAATTATTGTGGATCCGGTGCGGAGCTCAAGAAGCTAAAGAAGATTTGTCGGCACGATTGAAGTCGTCCCGGTTGTACGCTTCCTCTCGCGATAAAAAAATGTTTCCGGAAACCCCAGTGGAACAGGCGCTGCGCGTCACCGATCTGCTTTTGCAGAGCAGCGGCTTTGGACTGGTGGTCATCGATCTGGGAGATGTGCCGCTGAAAACCGCCCGCCGCATTCCGCTGACTTCCTGGTTCCGCTTTCAGCGCGCGGTGGAGAAGACACCCACGGTGCTGTTCGTGGTTACGCCGGCTCCCTGCGCGCAAACCTGTGCGACGTTGGTAATTAAGCAATCAGCTTTCAGCTCTCAGCTCTCAGCTGAGAGTTTGGATATCACGAAACAACCTGCACATTCGCAGCTTCTGGATGGGCTGCACATCGAGAGCGAGCTGCTGCGGTCGCGACTGGAGCGGAAGCCGGCGAGATCGGCGACCGCAGCCTTTGCCAGCAAGGCAGTGCGCACGGGATGAAATTTTTATGCCTTATGCCTGCATCTTCGTGCCTGATTTTCCGGTGGAGGCACTGCTGCGCACCGAGCCCGAACTGCGCTCGCAAGCTTTAGCGGTGCTCGAAGGCAAGACCCCGCTGCAAAAAGTTTGTGGCGTGAATAACGTCGCCCGCCGCGTCGGGATCACTCCGGGAATGAGCAAAGTTCAGGTTGAAGCCTGTTCCGGCTACATTTTGCGCGCCCGTTCAGAACTGCAAGAAGTCGCGGCTCACGCGGCGTTGCTCGATTGTGCGCAGTCCGTTTCTCCCCGGGTGGAAGATCTCGGGCCGGACATGGTGGTCCTGGATTTAGCCGGACTGAGAACACTTTTTGGATCGCCGGAACAGATCGCGCGCCGGTTGGAGAATCTAGCAGCGAATTTAGGATTGCAGGCCAATGTCGCAGTTGCAGGGAATCCTGACACGGCCATGATTGCGGCCCGCGGATTCACCGGCACGACGGTGGTTGCGGACGGAGAAGAAGCCCAGTCCCTGGGCGCCCTGCCGATTGAGGTTTTGTTTGAGGGCCGTGAAATTCCGGACGCAGAGACAGTCATGGAAACATTCCATCGCTGGGGCATTCGCTATCTGCACGACTTTGCTGCCCTGCACGGCGTGGCGCTCAGTGAGCGCATGGGTCAACAGGGGGTGTATTGGCAGAAGCTGGCGCGAGGCGAGACTTCGCGCACGCTGGTTCCAGTTGAGCCGCCGTTGAAATTCGAAGAATCGGTCGAACTCGATTACCCGCTGGTGCTGCTCGAGCCGATGGCATTTTTGCTGAGCCACATGCTGGAGCAGTTGTGCGCACGCTTGGAAGCGCGAGCGCTGGCAACGCAAGAATTGCGGCTGGAGTTGCAATTGGAAGATGGCGCACATCAGGAAATTCCCTGGGAAGAAATTGGGACTGGCTACCGTCCAGCTAAAGCTCGGCAGCCGTTTCAACGCATCCTGCGCCTTCCTGTTCCCTTGCTCGATGCGAAAACTTTTCTCAAATTGCTGCAGCTGGATTTGAAGGCGCATCCGCCGGGCGCTCCTATTCAAAAAATTCGTTTGGCAGCGGAGCCGGCCTGTCCGCGAGCAACGCAGAATGGGCTTTTCCTGCCCCCTTCGCCGGAACCGGAGAAGCTCGAACTGACATTGGCGCGCATTGCGGGGATTGTCGGGGAAGACAAAGTGGGATCGCTGGAATTGCTGGATACGCATCGTCCCGAAGGATTTCGTATGCAGCGGTTTGTGCCGGGGGAAGGCCGCGGATTTTCACGGATTAGCACGGATGAAATTAAAAAGTCCTCTGTGTCTCCGTGTCTCCGTGGTGAATCGGAAAACCTGGTTACTGCTCTGCGCATTTTTCGTCCGCCGAAAAAAGTAACGGTCACAATACGAGACGGCCGACCTGTGCACCTTGCAGGTCCAAAAGAAATGCAGGGCGAAATTTTGTGGGCTGCCGGACCGTGGCGATCTTCCGGAGACTGGTGGGAGCAGGAAGGCTGGTCGCGCGATGAGTGGGACATCGCCGTGCAGTGCGAGTCCGGCATTGCTTTGTATCGATTGGTTCGGGATCTGTTGGGAGGGAGATGGATTTTAGAGGGAACGTACGATTGAGCTTTCAGCTCTCAGCATTCAGCCGTCAGCATTCAGTCATAAGGCAGAATTGCTGACCGGGAACAGCTGAATGCTGAGAGCTGAATGCTAAGTGCTCTATGTACATCGAGCTTCACGCCCGTTCTGCATTTAGTTTTCTGGAAGGCGCATCCCTGCCGGAAAACCTGATTGAAACCTGCGCCCAGCTGGGAATGCCGGCCATGGCATTGCTCGATCGCGACGGGGTTTACGGCTCGCCACGCTTTCACATGGCGGCAAAGAAAGCGAAATTGCAGGCGCACAATGGAGCGGAAGTTACTTGCAAAGCATTATCACCACGAAGACACCGAGACACAGAGAAAAATCTTGGCCACGGATTTTCACGGATCAGCACGGATCAAACTAAGAAATCCTCCGTGGCTCAGTGTCTCCGTGGTGAATTTCGTTTGCCACTTCTTGTCTCTACCCGCCTTGGCTATCAGAATCTCTGTCGGCTGATTACCAGGATGAAGCTGCGCGCCGCCAAAGATGAAGGCGCAGTCTGCGAAGAAGAACTTCGAGAACATGCGGCAGGATTGATTTGCCTGACTGGCGGAGACGACGGCCCGCTGGCTTATGCTCTGCGCACTGGCGGAGTAGCGCGGACCCGCCAACATCTTGAGCATCTCACAGATATTTTTGGCAGGAACAACGTCTACGTTGAACTGCAGCGCCATTTTCATCGTGAGCAGGAAGCCCGCAATCAACCTACGGTGGAACTCGCGCGATCACTGCAACTACCGCTATTGGCCACGAATGGGGTCTGCTATGCCACACCTGGCGAACGCGAGTTGTGCGACGTGTTTACCGCGCTCCGTCATCGCCGCACGCTGGCCACTGCCGGGCGTTTGCTGGCGCGCAACTCCGAACGTCATCTGAAGTCGCCGCAGGAGATGCAAGCGCTCTTTGCCGATCTTCCCGAAGCCATCGCCAACACAGCTGAGCTTTCGTCGCGCCTTGAATTCACGCTCAAAGATCTGGGATACGAATTCCCCAAATACTCAGTGCCCGAAGGCGAGACTATGATGTCGTTCCTGCGCGAGCGCGCACGGGAGGGCTTTCAGGAACGATATGGGCGCTCGGAGGCTGATCTACAGGAACGCGCCCGCATCCAGATTGAGAAAGAGCTGAAGCTGATCGAGAAGCTGGCGTTGCCGGGATATTTTCTTATCGTCTGGGATCTCATTCGCTACTGCCGCGATCAAAACATCCTGGTGCAGGGCCGCGGTTCGGCCGCGAATAGCGCGGTCTGCTATGCGCTCGGCATTACAGCAGTCGATCCCATTCGCATGGAACTGCTCTTCGAGCGGTTCCTCTCCGAAGAACGCGGCGAGTGGCCGGACATCGATCTCGACCTGCCCAGCGGAGACCAACGCGAGCGCGTCATTCAATATCTCTATCAGCGTTATGGCGAGCGCGGAGCGGCCATGACTGCCAACGTCATTACCTATCGCAGCCGCATGGCGGGTCGCGAGATGGGGAAGGTGCTGGGCTTTGACGCCGAGACGCTCGACAAAGTTTCGGCGGCGGTCGCCAACTGGGAATATCGCGATCAGAACGATACCTTCGATCATCGTTTTCGCGATGCTGGCCTGGACCTGAATCATCCGCGCCTGCGTAAGTACTTCGAGCTGTGCGTTGCAGTGCAGGATTTGCCGCGCCATCTTGGACAGCATTCCGGCGGCATGGTGATTTGCCAGGGACAGCTTGATTCGGTTGTTCCACTGGAACCGGCATCGATGCCTGGACGCGTCGTGGTGCAATGGGACAAAGAAGACTGCGCCGATCTCGGCATTATTAAGGTTGACCTGCTCGGCCTGGGAATGATGGCGGTGCTGGAAGATTCCCTGCAACTCATTCGCGATCATTATCAGGAGGAAGTGAGCCTGGCCCACCTGCCGGCAGACGATCCCGAAGTTTATTCGACTCTCCAGAAAGCAGACACCATTGGCATGTTCCAGATTGAAAGCCGGGCCCAGATGTCGTGCCTGCCACGTCTCCAACCCAAACGCTTTTACGACATCGTGGTGCAGGTCGCAATCATTCGCCCGGGACCGATTGTCGGTCAGATGGTGAATCCCTTCCTGCAACGGCGGCAAGGACGTGAAGAGGTCACCTATGCGCATCCTTCGCTCGAGCCGGTTCTGAAACGCACGCTAGGTGTGCCGCTTTTTCAAGAACAGTTACTCAAAATTGCCATGGTGGCCGCCAACTTCAGCGGGGGCGAAGCAGAAGAATTACGCCGCGCCATGGGATTCAAACGCTCGCAGGCGCGCATGAGGGAAATTGAAGTAAAGCTGCGCGCCGGCATGACACAAAACGGCATTGCTCAGGACGCGCAGGAGCAGATCATCTTATCGATTACTTCGTTTGCGCTCTACGGATTTCCCGAGTCGCACGCTGCCAGCTTCGCGCTGATTGCTTATGCCAGCGCGTTTTTGAAATGTCACTACCTGGCGGCGTTCACCGCCGCGCTGCTTAACAATCAGCCGATGGGCTTCTATCATCCATCAACCATCGTGAAGGATGCGCAACGGCATGGACTGAAGGTGCTGCCGATTGATGTGACGAAGTCGGAGTGGAAATGCACGTTGGAGGCAGTGTCTGCTCATTGTTCTTGTCATTCCGAGCATAGCGAGGAATCTGCTGTTCACAGGAAACCAGAAACTGGAAACTCGAAACTCGCTCTTCGTCTTGGCCTCCGCTATGCGAAGGGATTGCGGGAGGAAGCCGGGCAGGCGCTGGTCCGGCAACGAGACATGGTTCCATTTACTTCGATTCGCGATCTGGTGCATCGCGTGCCGGAGTTGCGCAAAGACGAGTTGAATACCTTGGCGGCAATCGGAGCGTTGAATTCAATAAAAACTAGCCACGGATTTGCACGGATTAACACGGATCGAGTCGGCAATCAAAAATCAGGATTCAAAAATCCTCTGCATCGCCGCGATGCCCTGTGGCAAGTCGAGCGCGCGGTGCGGCGGTCGGGGCCATTGCTGGATGAGCTTTTGGAACCGGACGGCAATTCGCCGCTGCGCCCCATGAACATAGAAGAGCGTCTGGTGGAAGATTTTCGCGGTACGGGAATGACCGTGGGTCCTCATCCCATGGCCTACCATCGGCCACGCATGCAAGCCATGGGCGTGCACCGGGCGATTGAGCTTGCCCATCTGCCGAATGGTCGGCATCTCCGCATCGGGGGCGCCGTCATCGCGCGTCAGCGTCCCGGGACGGCAAAGGGTTTCGTCTTCCTAAGCCTGGAGGACGAGACTGGCGTGGCCAATGCGATTATCACGCCTGACCTGTTCCAAAAGAACCGATTGCTGGTGGGCTCGGCGCAATTTCTATTGATCGAAGGAACCCTGCAGAACCAGGACAATGTGATTTCTGTCAAAGCGGAGCATGTACTGCCGCTTAAAATTACTCGTGCCCGTACCAGTTCGCATGATTTCCATTAAAAAACACGACACCACGAAGGGCACCAAGGCACACCAAGGTGTTTCTTTCTTAGTTCAGCGAACCCAATCCATAAAAGAAATCTATATTTCGCAGAGATTAATTTTCTATTACTTCTGCCCACATCCACAGCTTATCGGTTTATGATTGATACAACCCGTCATCACAATTTTCATATTGGACTCTGTAGTCGATAGTGTATCCGGGTAATTCATAAACAATCAGTTCATATGGACTGTATCCGTAAAGGAGTATCTGTAGATGCCTAGAGCAAAAACACCCCGCGCCACCAAACCCGTAATCACCATGCCCGATCCCAAGCCCGTCGCCGTGGAGCGAAAGGCCTTTCCTGGGACCCAGCCTTTTGACTTGGAAACCCAGATCCGTGAGCGCGCCTACGAGTTGTATGAAGAGCGGGGCCGTACACCGGGTCAGGAGAATGAAGACTGGATCCGAGCCGAGCAGGAAGTTATGGCTCGTCAGACTCAGCAAGCACGGGCTTAACCGCAAGCCCGAGCTGTTTCCGCAGGTCGTGCATTTGGGCACCCGGGGATTGGTGTGTCCGGCTGCGACGACGCTGTCTGCAACTAACTTCATAGTTGACAGCCCCGCCGAACGAGGCTACAGTCGCCCCTGCAAGTAGTGCTCCCCTTCATGCCTACTTCCGGGGAGACTTTTGTCTCACCCTACCTTCAAGGAGCCTGATGCGATGAACCTGCGAAAATTCCTCTTTTGTACTGCCCTGATCGTGATAGCGGGTGTGGTGTTGCTTAGCCGACCGGTGTCTTCCTCGCAAACTGAAAAAATCTCTTCTCGTGTACTAAATGAAACCAGGAATGGTGGATCGACCGAGGCGCTGGTGGTTCTGAAAGAGCAGGCCGACCTGGGCCCCGCCGCCAATCTTCCCACCAAGATAGAAAAAGGACGCTTCGTGGTGAATGCGTTACGCTCGGTGGCGAACCGCACCCAGGGTCCGGTGCTTGAGTTCCTTCGCCAGCGCGGAGTTTCCTATCAGACCTTCTACATCCTTAACATGATTAAGGTTACGGGCAATCGCAGCCTGATGGAAGCTTTGGCGGCGCGCGACGACGTCGCGGAAATCGACGCCAACCCGCACGTGCGCACCGCACTGCCGCGGCCCACGGGTTTTGATCTTCCACCCGTCAAGCCCAACCCCGAATGGAACCTGAAGCAGGTGAAGGCAACCAATGTCTGGAACCTCGGATTCCATGGTGAGGGCATGGTGGTTGCAGGCGCCGACACTGGCGTGCAGTGGGACCATCCTGCGCTGAAGAATCAGTATCGCGGCTGGAATGGAAGCCAGGTGGATCACGATTACAACTGGCACGACGCTTCGCCCGACCACTCGCCGACGCCGGTCGATCCTAATTCTCATGGCACTTTTACCGTCAGCGAAATGGTGGGCTACGATGGCGGCAGCAACCTGCTCGGCGTTGCTCCTCGCGCCCAGTGGATCGCTTGCCGCAACATGGATGAGAACGGGACTGGCTCGCCTCAGGCCTATACCGAATGCTTTGAGTTCCTGATCGCGCCGTATCCGGTGGGCCAACCCGATAAAGGTGATCCGACTAAGGCGCCGGACTCGATTAACAATTCATGGATCTGCCCGCCGAGCGAAGGCTGCTCGACCAACACGTTGCTGAAGATCGTGCAAGCTGTCCGGGCCGCGGGAATTTTCCCGGCCATGGCAGCTGGCAATGACGGATCGAGCTGCTCAACTGTCGACACTCCACCGGCGATTTATGCCGCAGCAGTGAGCGTGGGCGCAACGGACTCGGCAAACAACATTGCGTCGTTCAGCAGCCGCGGGCCCGTCACCGCTGATGGCAGCAACCGGCTGAAGCCGGAGCTTTCGGCGCCGGGAGTAAGTATTCGCGGCGCAGTGCCGACGAATCAATACTCCTCGGGTTGGGATGGAACGTCGATGGCAACGCCACACGTAGCTGGTGGCGTGGCCTTGATCTGGCAGGCCAAGCCGAGCTTGAAGGGCGACATCACAAATACCGAAAAGCTCTACGCCAAGACAGCAACTCACCTGAAGAGCAGTCAGAACTGCGGCGGCTCGGGCCAGAACATTCCTAATAACGTTTTTGGCTATGGCTTGATCAATCTGTACAAAGCGGTGACCGCGCCGTAGAAAGAAAGACCACTTCGTCATTCCGACCGATGTCAGCCGACTTGCCCAGCAAGTCGGTTGGCGAGTGGAGGAACCTGCTGTTCTTTTAGAGTTCGGGTGGCCCACGTTTCGCGCACTTTGCGAAACGTGGGGTATCCGCACACTGTCATTTCGAGCGCAGCGAGAGCGTCCGCAGGCGGACGCTGTTGCGAAGTCGAGAAACCTGCTTTTTTGATGGGGCTGCGGACAACAGCAGGTCCCCTTCGACAAGCTCAGGGCAGGCTCTCGACTTCGCGCATCGTTCTGCGAACGATGCGGCTTCGCTCGGGATGACAGAGAGGGTTTTTGGTAAGACTCGGTAAGCTGTACGTCCAGTTTTGATCCAAAAGACAGGAGAGAACCGATGAAGTCCCTTCGTTCTTTGGCCCTGGTTGTAGTCGTTCTTAACGCGGCATTCGCCGTCGCGGTCAATCCAAC
>Ga0335081_10001584_pt1 | contig 36315 bp, 34 predicted proteins | sample Lox_Sample_35_FD_206713 | JGI IMG/M metagenome (GOLD analysis project Ga0335081, IMG submission 206713) | Soil microbial communities from Loxahatchee National Wildlife Refuge, Florida, United States - Lox_Sample_3.5 | ecosystem: Environmental > Terrestrial > Soil > Wetlands | place: USA...
AATCCGGACGGTCAGCTCGCCATTCTTGTGAAGCTGCCCGATAACCTGGTAGTCCTCTGGATAGTTCTGAAAGCCGCCGCCGGCGTCGATCGCGCTGGTGATCCCCAACCGGTTGAGCTCCCGCATGAAGTGCCGGCTCGAGTTGACCTGGTATTCCGGCGGCAGCTTCGGGCCCTTCGCGAGCGTGGCGTACAGGATGAACGCGTTCGGCCTGGCGATGAGAATGCCGGTGGGATTCCCGGCGCCATCGCGAACAATTTCCCCGCCCGGCGGATTGGACGAGTCCCTGGTATAGCCGGCCGCACGGAGCGCGGCGCGGTTCAGGAGCGCCCGGTCATAGAGGTGGAGTACGAACACCGGAGTATCCGGCGCGGCCCGATTCAGTTCGTCGAGCGTCGGCATCCGGCGTTCGGCGAACTGAAATTCAGACCAGCCTCCGACAACGCGCACCCATTGCCCCGGCGGCGTCCTTTGCGCCTGCTCGCGAAGCATGCGCAAGGCGTCCGCGAGTGACGGGGCGCCGTCCCATCGGAGCTCCAGGTTGTAATTCAGGCCGCCGCGAATCAGGTGAAGGTGCGAGTCGTTCAGCCCCGGAATCACGGTGCGCTTGTTCAGGTCGATCAGCTTTGTTCGCTCGTCACGCAGACGCATGACTTCCCGGTCGCTTCCGGTGGCGAGGAACTCTCCGTCCCGAATCGCCGCCGCCTCTACTACCGGGCGGCGGTCGTCCTGGGTCGCAATTTTACCGTTATGGAGAATCAGGTCTGCCGGCTGTGGATTCATACGTGCCTCCAGGGCTCGGTTGCGGTTCACGCGTGGGTCAGCTCGGGCTGAGGCTTGTTCGGATGAAGCGCCACGTCCTGAGCGCGGTTATAGCTCTCCATCACGGCCGCGTAATTCGGAGCCACCATGGTGTAGAGCTGTGCGACTTCGGCGGCGTCCGGACGGTTCCACGTGCGCTGCAGTTCGCAAAGAACGGCATTGGCGCTGATGGGCACGACGCCTGCCTGCGCGAAGCGCGCCAGCGTGGTCCGCGAAGCCATCTCGCTCGGGTCGCCAGAAGCGTCGATCACCGCGTAAACGTTGTAGCCGGCGGCAACTGCGTCGAGCGCGGGGCACATGACACAAACGCTGGTCCACACTCCGGCCATGATCAGCGTCTTGCGGCCGGTCTCGCGCACAGCCTTGACGAAGAGCTCGTTGTCCCAAGCGTTGACTTCGCCCCGGCGCGGTACGTGGATCGCGTGCGGCGCGAACTGGTGGATTTCCGGCATCAGCGGACCATTCGGCCCACCCGGTTCGGAAGCCGTGGTAATGAGCGGGATCTTGAATAAGCTGGCCAGCTTCGCGAGCATGGCCGTATTGGCCCGCAATTCAGCCACCGGAATGTCTTTGACCACTTGAAACAGCCCCGACTGATGATCGAGGAGCAATATGACCACGTCGTCGAGCCGCATCAGCGCGTCGCCGCCTCCCGCGGCGTGTGGAATTCCATCTTGAATTGCGTTGGGCTTATAAGCAGCCGGCGACCCATTGCCGGTCGCGGACACCTTGCGTTCGTTCATAACTCTCCCTTCTTTTACTGGCGCGTTGTCTCGCCTAGCCTTACTGAAACTCGCGCAACAGTGAGTTGGACTTTTCTGCCCTGAGCGACAGTGCAAACAGTACGCCAGCCGTGCCGCGCGCGCTATCCGCTTTGCAGCGAAGGAGTTCGTGGGATTCGTAGCCCCGCCTTATCTCTGTCGAAGTGTCGGACGTTGGGCGCTCAGATGCCGTGCAGCCGGTGAAGTGTCGCCCGGGCGACAACCCCCTTAACCTCGTGTCTCACTTCAGGGGTTCACTTCAAAGACGGTGCGTACTGAGCTTAGCCGGCCATTCCAGAAATTCGGTCACATATTCCGGGAACGCTCCCTGACGGTCGCGGCTCCGATCGGAGCCGCAGTTAGTTCGTGCGGTAGTTGGTGAACTGCATGTCGATGCCGAAATCGGTTTCGCGGAGAAGCTTGATGGCGAGCTGGAGGGTGTCGCGATCACGGCCGGCAACGCGCACGAAATCGCCCTGGATGGAGGCTTGCACTTTGAGCTTGCTGTCTTTGATTTTCTTGACGATCTCGCGGGCTTTTTCGGTGGCGATCCCTTGTTGCAGGGAGATTTCCTGGCGCACGGTGGAACCGGCGGCAGGGATCACCTCGCCGTAGGTCAGCCCTTTGAGCGGCACTTTGCGCTTCACCAGCTTGGATTCCAGGATATCGATTACGGCTTTGAGCTTGAACTCGTCCTTGCTGGCGAGGAAGATCTTGCTTTCCTTTTCATTGAGCTCGATGTTGGAGTGCGAGTCCTTCAGATCGTAGCGCTGATGGACTTCCTTGAGCGCCTGTTGCACGGCGTTGAGGACTTCGGGGAGCTCGATTTTGGAGACTACGTCAAAGCTGTTGTCGGGCATAGTTATTCAGGATCGGAAGGCGGCGGGGGCGGCTCGAGGCGGCTGATGTCCAGACCGAGGATCGAGCCGGAGCGAATGCGCAGGGGCGTGACGCGGCGGACGGGCTCGATGCGCGTGGCCACTTCTGGTGACGCCACCGGCTGAGGCGGCGCCGGTTGAGGCGGTTCGGCCTGAAGCGGGGCGGTGACGGGCTCGGCGGCGCGCGGTTCGGCTTTCTTGGAACGGAGGGCGCCCAGAACGCGGCGGGTCATTTCGTCGACCATGGTTTCCATGGCGGCGTCCAGAGCGACAGTGACTGCGGCGCGCACGTGGTCGGCGTCCACTACGGCGACAAAGGGCGCATCGGCTTTGGGCAGCGGGGCGGCCGCGGCGACGGGCGCGGCGGGAGCAATCTCGGCGCGGTCCTTGCCGGCGGCTTCGGCCAGGGGCTTCACCGCGGCGACTAAGGCGCTGGCTTCGAAAGGCTTTTTCAACGTGGCATCGGCGCTGACGCGCCGCGCCTGCTCTTCGTCGAAGACTTCCAGAATCCCGGCGGTGAGAATCACGCGCACGTGCTTGTGGCGCGGACTCATTTTCAGGTACTGGCAGATTTCGTAGCCGGTGCGGCCGGGCATGACGGTGTCGGCAATGACCACGTCGGGATCGACGTCGTCCAGGCGGATGAGCGCTGAATCGGCATTGCTGACGGTGACGACCTCGTAACCCTCCTCGCTGAGGATGCGCTCGCCCATGCGCTGGGCGTGCGGGCTGTCGTCCACCAGCAGAATGCGGTTCATTGCTTGGGCGCTTGGGGCGATCCGCCGCCGCCAGGGGACTTGGCGGTGGGATCGGTGGGTGTGGTGGTCAGCGGCGCAGCGGTGCTTTTCTTCTTGGAAGGCTTGGGCAGTCTCTTGGGCTTGGGAGGGAGCTGCTGTTTCACGTTTCTGGAGTTCTTTTTGGTTGGCGCCGCGGCCGGGTTTGGCGCGGTCGGATCGGCCGGCGTCTGAACCGTGGCATTGGTGGCGCCATTCGCAGCGGCGCCAGTCGCAGGTGTGGCACCAGAGGCTGTGCCTGTGGCCGCACCGGCCGCGCCCGCGGCTTCGCCTCCCGCGGCACCCGCGGCGCCGGTAGCTCCTCCAGCCGCGTTGGCGCGCGCTTCGGGAGCCTGGTCGATGATGTCGCGGTTGGGCACCGTGATGCCGATTTCATTGGTAGTCTGGGTGCCCGCCGCGGTTGGCGGCACGTTGGGCGGAATGGTGGGATGGAAGGCTTCCATCTGCGGAGTGCCCGATTTGGCGGCTGTACTGAGATCGGGGCGCGAACTGAAGGGTCCCCAGATTTTGCCCATCAGGCCGCGCTTGGTGCGGTTCTGCAGCTCGTACTTCATGCGGGCTTCCGCTACCGCGTCTTTCTCCGGTATGGGCCGGTTCATGGCCCGGAGCTGCGCCTTGGCGTCGTCCACGTGGGGGCTGAGCGGGTAATCGCGGATAATGCGGGTGTACATATCCGCTTGCTGGTTCTCCCAGCGGTCGCCCATCTGCAGATAGTCGTCGGCGGCCATCCACAGCGCGTCATCGGCCTTGCTGTAGATTGGGTACTGGTCCACCATGGCCTTCAGCCGGTTGGCGGATGCGTAGTAGCCATTGCCGCCCTTGTTGTGGTAGAAAGAGCCGACTTTGAATTCGCGCTCGGCGGCTACTTCCTGCACGTCGCGCAGCATCTGAGCGGCGTCGGGGGCGAACTTGCTGTTGGGGAACTTTTCGAGCACGTCCTTGCATTCCACTTCGGCCTCGCGGACGTGGGTAAAATCGCGGTCGGCCTTGTCCATCTGCTCGAACTGCATCTTGCAGATCTTGGACTGGGCCTCGGCGGCTTCTTCCATGTTCGGGTAGAACAGGATGAAGTCCTTATACTCGAGCTCTGCCTGCGCCATGCCATGAGCGCCACCTTCGCGCTGCCAGCTATCGGCGACTGCCAGCTTGGCTTTGGCCAGATACTCGCTGGTGTCGTAGGTGTTCATCATGACCTGCAGGTTCAGACGGGCGCGCTCGTAGCGACCCTTCTCGATGTCGTCGATGGCCGAATCGAAGAGCACCTTATCGGGCTGTTGCGTGTCCTTGGTGATGGGGTTGTCGTATTTATGACGGACGCAACCAGGCGCCAGCAGCAGAACCACGACGGCTGCCGGTACGGCTATATAACGGACGGAATCAGGCATAAGCGATGTACTCACCCTGGGCCGGCCATGCCCGGCCCCAACAATTTAACACTGCACCGCGGTCGCGTGCGCGGCGGCCTGGCGCATGTCGCGCACGGAGGCTTCGGGGTCGGCGCTGTGAAAGATGGCCGACCCTGTGACAATCCAATCACACCCGGCGCGAACCACTTCGGCCAGGTTTTCCTGGTGAACCCCGCCGTCGATTTCGATGGGCAACGCCAACCTCTTCTCACGGCGGAGAGAAACCAGCTTGCGGACCTTTTCCAACACGTATGGAATCAGCTTCTGTCCGCCAAAACCTGGATTCACGCTCATGAGGAGCACGTAGTCCGCCACTTCCAGGATGTCTTCGAGCACGGAGACGGGCGTAGCGGGATTCAGCACCACGCCGGCCATGGCTCCGGCTTGGCGGATCGAGCCCAGGGTGCCATCCAGATTGCGGCATGCTTCATAGTGGACGGAAACCGAATTCGCGCCGGCCTGGACGAAGGAAGCGACATAGTGGTCGGGATGCTCGATCATGAGGTGCACGTCGAGGTGCAGGCGGGTAATTTTGCGAATCGATTCCACCACGGGCTGCCCGATCGTCATGTTGGGGACAAAGTGGCCGTCCATGACGTCGAGGTGCAGCATGGAAGCCCCGCCGCGCTCGACGCCGGCGATTTCCTGGGCCAGGCGGGCAAAGTCCGCCGACAGGATTGAGGGAATAATTTCAACCATTTGCGGGCTTGTCCGATTTTATCACAGCGGCGTAGAAGCCATCGCCGGCGTCGCGGCCGGGAAGCCGGAGCGTGGTGTTGACGACGAGGTGGGACGGCGCGGTGGCGACGATGGCCTGGTTCTCCTCGGGCTCGAGGGAGCAGGTGGAGTAGACCAGCAGGCCGCCGGGAGCAAGGGCTTCGCGGGCGCGCGCCAGGAGGGCAGCCTGGCGGCGCGCCAGGTCATGGAGATCGGCGGCAGTCAGGCGCCATTTGATTTCGGGATTGCGTCCTAAGGTGCCGGTGCCGGAGCAGGGGGCATCGAGGAGGATGCGGTCGAAGCATGGCGCGAAAGGCAGCGGCTGGGTGGCATCGAGGACCACCAGATTGGCGGTGAGGTTCTTCATTTGACGCAGGCGGTGGTGGTGGAGGTCGCAGGCGACGGGGCGCACGCCGGATTCCAGCGCTTGCGCGGTTTTGTTGCCGGGGGCGGCGCAAAGATCGAGAAACGATCGTCCCGGAGCGAGATCGAGAAGCGGCACGATGGATTGCGAGCCGATATCCTGACGGCGCGAGCCTCGGACGTACTTTTCGGGTTCACAGAGCGCGGCGCGGGCGATGGCAGCGGCGGCTTCGGCGCCGTAATGGCGCTCCCAGCGGGCGAGCAGCCACTCGGGACAAGAGAGCTCGATTTCGCGCCTGGGCCACGGCATGGGATCGCGATCGACCTTGCGGAGAACGGCGTTGACGAAGCCGGCGGCGGAGCGCTTGCGGGCGCGCTTGACGAGATCGACGGCGTCAGCGACGGCCGCGTGAGGGGGGATGCGGTCGAGGTAGCGGAGTTGGTAGAGACCAATGAGAAGGGCGATGCGGACTTCGGGATCGAGCTTGCGGCCGCTGGCGGAATAGCGCTCGATGAGGTAGTCGAGCTGCCCGCGGTAGCGGAGCACGCCGAAGACGATTTCGGAAGCGAGGCCGGCATCGCGGGAATCCAGGCCGGCGGAACGGGCGAGAAGGAGGTCAGAGGCCCAGGCGCCGGATTCGACTCGCAGCAGGATGTCGAATGCCAGTGTGCGGGCGGGTGCGGGCATGGAGTGGTATGAGTCGATGGTAGCGTTAGTGGGGCACGGTCGAAAGCCCATCCCGAGATTTCTGAAGAATGCGAGGCGGCTTCGCTCGCCGGGACCACGCAGGAGCGTTATTCCGCTGGCTCGAGTTAAAGCTTTTGCTGCGCCGACTATAATCGAAGCAGTGGAACTGGAAAAGACGCTGCTGCGCAAGGTGGGGGAGGCGGTCGACCGCTTCAAAATGATTCGCGACGGCGACCGGGTGGCCGTGGCGCTTTCGGGAGGCAAGGATTCGTCCACTCTGCTGGAGGCGCTGCTGCTGCTGCAGAAGCGGGCGCCCATCGATTTTACGGTGTGCGCCTTCACGGTGGAGCAGGGCAAGTTTCTGCGGCCCATCGAACCGCTGGGCGAGTATCTGAAGGCCCGCGGAGTGGACTGGACTTATTTCCGCGACAAGCCGTCGTTGCAGCTCCTCGAGGATCAGCCGGAGCACGGGTGCGATTTGTGCAGCCGCTACCGGCGGCGGGCGGTGTACGAGATCGCGCACGGGCTGGGCGCCAACGTGATTGCGTTCGGACATACGGCGGACGATTTTTGCGAAGCCCTGCTGCGGAACGCCATGTTTACGGGCAAGCTGAGCGCGCTGCCGGCCGTGACCAACTCGCGGAACCACGAGTACCGGCTGATCCGGCCGCTGGTCTTCGTCACGGAGCATATTACGCGGGCGTACGCGGAAGCGCGCGGAGTCCCAGTGGTGCCGTGCGGATGTTCGCAACGGACGGGAACGGTTCGGCGCGCGCTGCGCGATCTGTTCGCGCAATTGGAGCGGGAGCATCCGCACCTGAAGGAGAACCTGCTCGCGGCGATGGGGAACGTGGAAACAGGCAGGCTGCTGGACCCGCGGTTTCTCGGCCTGGAGGGAGCGAAGGGCGCGGCGTGGGAACTGTTTCCGATCGTAGCGGAGGGGTGAGCCAGTCAGGCCGACTTCATATTGACAATCTATAGGGCATTCATATAGCATGTCTATACGAGCATGCCTGCCACTAATCTTCTGCAAGGAACCCTCGATCTTCTGATCCTGAAAGCGCTGGCCCTCACCGAGCTGCACGGCCTGGCGATTTCGCATCGCATCGAACAGATCACCGGCGGCACGTTCCAGGTGAAGCCGGGCTCGCTATTTCCGGCGTTGCACCGCATGGAGGAAGCGGGGTGGCTGTCCTCGTCGTGGGGCGGTTCGGAGAACAACCGGCGCGCCAAATTTTACCGTCTCACCGCGGCTGGCCGCCGGCAGTTGCAGACCGAACGGCGGCAGTGGGAGACCATCGCGCTGGCGATTGCGAACGCGCTCGAGGCAAGCTGAGCGGAGCACGCGATGGGCTTGTTGAGCCGTTGTGCCAGCCTCCGGCGCAATCTGTTCGAGCGTGCGCGCGTCGAGCAGCGGCTCGACGACGAGCTGGGTTTCTATGTCGACAAGCTGACGGAGGAGAAAGTCGCGGCCGGATTGAGCGCCGAGGAAGCGCGTAGGGCGGCGCGGATCGAGTTGGGCGGCCTGGAACAAGTCAAAGAAGAAGTCCGGCATGTGAGGGCCGGCCAAATGGTGGAACAGTTGCTGCAGGATCTTCGCTACGGAATTCGCACGCTTCGCAAGAATCCCGCGTTTGCGGTGGTGGCCATCCTGGCGCTGGCCCTGGGCATTGGCGCCAATACGGCGATGTTCAGCGTGGCCTACGGCATTCTGTTGCGGCCGCTGCCATATGCCGACGCCGATCGCGTAGCGGTGGTCTACATGCGGTACTTTCCGCGCGACTTTGCGTTCGGCACGCTGTGTGTTCGCGACTACCTGACGTGGAAGGCGAACAATCGAGCGTTTGAAGACCCCTCGCTGTTCCGCAGCCTGCGGATGGATATCGGCGGCGCGGGAGGCGCGCCGGAGCAGGTGCAGGGGGCGTCGGTTACCGCGGGCTTCTTCTCGACGCTGGGCATGCGGCCCCTGATCGGAAGGACGTTCGCGGCAGGGGAGGACCAGCCGGGCGCCGGGTCGCTCGCGGTGCTCAGCGAGTCCATCTGGCGGAGGAGGTTTGCCGGCAGTTCCGCGGTGCTGGGCCAGACCGTCCTGGTGAGCGGCGCGCCCGCCACCGTGATCGGCGTTGTGGCCGGGGCGTTTCAGTTTCCACGCCGCGACACGGAGGTCTGGACCAACCTGGTGTTGAACCCGCCGACGCGGTACGGGCCGTGGTTCTATCGGGGCGTGGCGCGGCTCAAACCGGGTGTCACTCTCGAGCAGGCGCAGGCAGAGACCAATGCGATCGGGCTGCGCATGATGCAGCAGAATCCCGATTACAAACGCCTCACGCTCCCCGTACTCGGTCTGCGCGACGCGCTGATGGGAACCACACTGAAGCCGGCGATCCTGGCGCTGGCCGGCGCGGTGGGGCTGGTGCTGCTGATCGCGGTGGTGAACGTCGCCAACCTGATGCTGGCGCGGGCCACGGTTCGCGAGCGCGAGATGGCGCTGCGGCTGAGTCTGGGCGCGGGACGGGGCCGGCTGCTGCGGCAGTTGCTCACCGAGAGCGTACTTCTGGCGGTGGCGGGCGGCGCGGCGGGACTGGCGCTGGCATGGGGCGGGCTGCAGTTGTTGCGCGCATGGAATCCCGGCAACCTGCCGTTCATGGATGCGGTGCGCCTGGATGGCGCGGCGTTCGGCTTCATGCTTGGTGTCTCGTTGGTCACCGGGATGCTGTTTGGCCTGGCGCCGGCGCTGGAGAGCGCGCGTGCGGACTTGAATACGACGATCAAGGAAGGCGGCCGGTCCACGGCATCGAGCCGCGCGCGCGGCAGAGTGCGGGCGGCGCTGGTGGTGTCGGAGATTGGGCTGTCGCTCATGCTGCTGGTGGGCGCGGGCCTGCTTCTGCGCAGTTTCGCGAATCTGCAGCGGGTTACCGGCGGATTCTCGGCGCCGCCGACGCAATTGCTTACGATCCAGATTTCGCCGGGCGACCGGAAATACGGCGACGCGCGCGCCGGGCTGGCGCTGTACGACGAAGCGCTGCGACGCGCGCGCAGCGTGCCTGGCGTGGAAACGGCCGCGGTTACCGATTCGCTGCCGCCGGACCGGCAGGGCGACGCTGACACGTTCGCCATCGAGGGCCAGCCGCTTGCGCCAGGAGAGTTGAACCCGATCATTACGGACGCGACCGTGGGGCCGGACTACTTTCGGGCGCTGGGGATTCCGCTGACCCGGGGCCGCTACTTCACCGAGCACGACGACCAGGGATCGACGCAGGTGGCCATTGTCAGCGAGGGCTTCGCGCGGCGGTTTTTTCCGCGGGATAACCCGATCGGCAAGCGCATCAAGCAGAGTGCGCCGGGATTCGGCAACAACTGGATGGAGATTGTGGGCGTTGTGGGCAACGCGAAATACCTGGGGCTTGCCGCCGACACGGATGCGGCTTACTACATGCCATTCGCGCAGGGCTACGGGCCGCGGATGTTCCTGGTGGCGCGTACGGCGAGCGACGCCGCGCGGGTGGCGCCGGAGTTGCGGAGCAGGATTCAATCGATCGACCCCGGCTTGACGCTGGCGCAGATCGGCACGATGGAGCAGGCGCTTTCGAGGTCGGTGGCCCAGCCGCGCTTCGATACCATGCTGTTGGGGCTGTTCGCGGGGATCGCGCTACTGCTGGCGGCGGTGGGGATCTACGGGTTGATCGCTTACTCGGTGGCGCAGCGCACGCATGAAATCGGCGTGCGGGTAGCCTTGGGTGCGGGGCGCGCGGACGTGATTGGAATGGTGATCCGGCAGGGAGCTTCGCTGGCTGCCATCGGCATTGGATTGGGAACGGCGGGGGCGGCGGGCCTGACGCGCTTCCTGGCGACGATGCTGTTCGGCGTGGGCGCGACCGATGCGATGTCGTTCCTGGCGGCGGCAGCGGGATTGCTGCTGGTGGTAGTGCTGGCCAGCTTGGTCCCGGCGCGGCGGGCGACGAAGATTTCGCCGATTGTGGCTTTGAGGTACGAGTGAACGGTCGCGTTATTGGTCTTTGCCGTCATCGTCGGGGTCGGTCGCTTTGCGCTTGTCGTGGATGAAGAAGGCGGCGCTCTTCGGGGCGGCGATGGTTTGGAATGGACGCGGCGCCTGGCTGAGATCGTAGAAGCCTCTCAGGTCGTTCTTGGCGCGTGCGTCGGCAAAATTCAACGCGCCTTCCGGAATGCCGAAATTGTGTTCGATGAATCTCAGGATGCTGCCAAAATCGTGGCGCGCATTGTTGATGTAGCCGGTGGGCGTGTAGGCTGACACGAACAGAAGCGGGACGCGGAAGCCGAGCTGGTAGTCGCCCTCGGGCTGGGCCAGGAAAGTGGGCCGCTCGTGGTCGTACCAGCCGCCCCAATCGTCCCAGGTGATCACGATTGCGGTGTTCTGCCAGTACCCGGTGTTGTTGTCACACGCGCTGCTATTGCCAATGGCATTGACGATCGCCGAGACCCAGGAGGGTCCGCCGCCATCGTTGGAATTCGCATGATCCGAATTCGCGCCAGTGGGAATCACCCAACTGACAGAACGCAGGTCGCAGTGGGCGATGTCGGTCAGCACGTCGGCGGGCTTGAGATCGACATTGTTCTTCCAGTCCGATCCGACACACTGGCCGCCGGCGCCGGTCGACTGGCAGATGTGCTGAATCGCATTCGGCGCCGTCCAGATGGACCCGGCGCTCGGCGCGTAGTATCTCCAGGTGATGGAGCCGTTGAGCAAGTCCGGCATGGTATTGTGCTCGAAACAGGGATATACCTTCTTGTTCTCGCCGGTGGGATCGATCAGTTGAACGGTGGTTCCGGCCGGAGCGGTGCAACCCGCGGTCTTGCTGGTTCCCGACATGTTCTCCGAGGCGTAGATTCCGTTTGCGTCGTCGGCCGCGCTGGGCGCGGAAGTTCCACCGAAGATGAACTGGTGAGCCGGGAAACTGGGCCCCTGGTTGGTCTGGAACATATAATTCGCCCAACCGTACTGCGTGGCTAACTGGAGATAGGGAGTGACGGTGCCGGCAGAGTTTTCGACGTAGCGGAACTGCGGCTTCGCGGGACATGTGCCCGAGCATTTGACGCCAGCCGCGCCGTCCATCCTGCAGGCGCCGGTTACGGTGTCCTGGTCGCACTGGGCGACGAACGCGGAATGAGCATGGCTCAGGTCATATTTGTTGGTCAGCGCGACCGTGCCGGGTTGGGTGACGCCGGTGGAGGAATTCTTGTCGAGCCAGTTCCTGGTTTGAATGTTGTACTGGGATGAATTCGGGTTGGTGCTGCAGGAACCGGCCGAGCCGAACGGCGCGGCGCAGAGCCCTTGAAACAGGTTGTCCGGGGTGCGATTCTCCTGAAAAATCACGACGACGTGCTGGAACCCGGGAGTTCCCTGCGCGACGGCAGCGCAGGCGCCCAACCACATCAAGAAGACACTTCTGCCCGTGAGATGCATTGTGTTTCCCCCGGTGCCGATGACCCGGCACTCATCGGAATAAACACGACGCCGGGCGCAGAGTTGCGAGCGGGGGCGTTTGGGGCCGGCGGATCGTTTTGGTGATTGAGAGGTGAGATACAATCGCTGAGTCTGACCGGCGTTTCCACAGCGGAGAATATGGCGTGAGTCTTTTCCGGACGAAAAGTATCGACGCATTGATCGCGGCTTCCGAAGAACCGACCCACAGCCTGCGCAAATCGCTCGGTCCGTGGAGTCTGACCGCTCTTGGGATTGGGGCGGTGATCGGCAGCGGCATCTTCACGCTGACGGGCACGGCGGCCGCCGGCAAGGTGGTCCCTATCAAGTCGCTTCTCAACGCCACGGTCATCGACCTGGTAATGAACGGGGCGCATGCGGGCTCGCAATTGGGCAGGCCGGGGGCGGGACCGGCGATCACGGTGTCGTTTGTCCTCGTCGCGATTGCGTGCGGCTTTGCGGGGCTGTGTTACGCGGAGCTGGCGTCCATGATCCCCATCGCGGGGAGCGCGTATACGTATGCTTACGCCATTCTCGGGGAGATTGTGGCGTGGATCATCGGGTGGGACCTCATTCTGGAGTACGCCGTCTCGAACATGTCGGTGGCAGTGGGCTTTTCGGCGTACATACAGGATTTGTGCGACAACGTCTTTGGCGCCCACCTTCCTACGCAACTGGCATATCCGCCGTTTCCGGCGGCGGGCGGGCCGGCGGGCTGGTTCAACATCCCGGCGCTGCTGATCACGATGTTGGTGACGGTGGTGCTGGTGCGCGGGGTGCGGGAGAGCGCCGAGGCCAACAGCGTGATGGTGGCCATCAAGATTGCAGCCATTCTGATTTTCTGTCTGGGCGCGGCCGGGGCGGTTCACCCGGGCAACTGGCGTCCGTTCGCGCCGCATGGATTCTCGGGCGTCCTGACCGGCGCGTCGATCGTCTTCTTCACCTATATCGGGTTCGATTCCATTTCGACGGCGGCGGAGGAGTGCCGGCGCCCGCAGCGCGACCTGCCGATCGGCATCATCGCCACGCTGATCGTCTGCACGATTCTGTACTGCGGGGTTTCGATTGTCCTCACAGGCATCGCCAACTACCAGACGCTGGGCACGGATTCCCCGGTGGCGGACGCGCTGAAGGCGCTGGGGTACAACCGGCTGCGGATGATCGTGACGGCGGGCGCGCTGATGGGGATGATCTCGTCGTTGCTGGTGTACCAATATGGGCAGGCGCGGATCTGGTTCGCGATGTCGCGCGACCGGCTGCTGCCGGGTTTATTCTCAGCGGTGCATCCCCGTTTCAAGACGCCGCACATCAGCACGTGGATCGCCGGATTTGTGGTGGGGATTCCGGCTGGGATCTGGGATATCGATACGTTCGCGGAGCTGTCGAATATCGGCACATTGTTTGCGTTTGCGCTGGTATCGGCGGGGGTCATCGTGCTGCGGAAGAAGCAACCGGAGCGGCCGCGCTCGTTCCGCGTGCCGCTGGTGCCGCTGGTGCCGCTGATCTCGATTGGGTGCTGCGTGATACTGATGGCGGGACTGCCGCTGCTGACGTGGATCCGGTTCTTCGTGTGGCTGATCATAGGATTCACGATTTACTTTCCGTTCGGGAGGAAAAGGAGCGCGCTGGCGGGGGAGTAGCACACAGGGAACACGTACGACCTCATGCCCGGCGGCCGCTGGTGTTTGTGGAGGTCGCTGGAGGGCCGATTTCCAATCGGCCGCGGGCTATCAGCCCGCCCTACCGGGCTCGCTACCGAAGACCGGTGGTGAGGTAGACTTGCGATAAGACGTTCAATGGAGAATACGCGAAGGACCGGCAGTCGCGACTGACACGAATGGGAGTGAGGTCGAGCAGACCGACCGGGTTCGGCGGATTCAGCTCTTTCCAACCAACGGGCTTTCCGGTTGCCACGTCCGCCTTCCAGAGTCGCGGCGCCGTTTCATTGTAGCGATAATCGTAGCGGTAGAGGATCAGGTGTCGTTGGTCCGAGCACCATTGCAGCGGCGTAAAACCATCGAGGCCGGGAAGCGCACGAGGCTCTCCGCCGGCCGTGGAATAAGTAAGGACGCGCCGGTCGTTTCCGACAGCTGCCACAGACCGGCCGTCCGGTGACACCACGATCGGACTGCGCCGCTCGTAGTGGATGTCCGGGCCGGTGATAGGCTGTGGTCCGCCACCGCGGAGCAACTGCAGGTAGTACCGGAGGTTCTGCCCCGGGGCGGTGCCCGCGAAGACGAAGCCCGTGCCGTCCGGAAGCCAGGCGGCACCCAGGTGGCTGATGTTATCGCCGGTCGCGTTGCCGGCTCAGCGATCGGCGGGTTCGGTGTCATCGCGCTCGCACTCAGCCGGTGACGCGGCTCCCCGGAAGCCTGGGCACGAAACGACTGTCCCCGAATCTTTTCCGTTTGGCAGGATACTATGGCAGAGGGCAATGCCATCCGTCTGTGGCATACTCAAAATATGAAAAACTTCCATCTGCCTCTGCCGGATGACACCTATGAGCATTTGAGAGCCGCCGCGGAGCGGTCGAAGGTGCCCGCAACCGCGCTTGCACGCGAGGCAATCGATTTCTGGTTGCGGCAGCAGTTGCGTAAGGCCCGGCATGACGCCATCGCCGCCTATGCGGCGGAGATGGCAGGCACAGCTCTCGATCTGGACGCCGGTATCGAGGCAGCCGGCATTGAGCACCTGATGGGCAGGGAGTCGAAGTGAGGCGCGGCGAGGTGCACTGGGCCGATCTGGTCCCCCGGTCCGGCTCCGAGCAAACGGGACGGCGTCCCGTGATCGTTGTCTCTCATGACGGCTTCAATCAGACAGCCGGCTGGAGGTCGATCATAGTGGTTCCAATTTCGACCTCCGCATCTCAGGGGAGACGAGGGCCCACTGTGGTCGAGATTCCTGCCGGCGCGGCCGGCCTTGCAAGGACCAGCTTTGCTGTTTGCCACCAGGTAACCACATTGGACCGGGCGAAGCTCACCAGGCGGGCCGGCGGGTTGGCCCGCGAGGTGTTGGAACAAGTCGAACTGGGATTGAAGGCAGCGATGGACCTGGACTGAGGCCCAAATCCTGCGAGTCCGGGTGCTCTGCAAGAATCTCTAGCAACCAAATGTCGCTTTGCAGCCCAAATTGCCATCGGATCGCGGCAATGGTATCATCCGCACCGTGGAAAGACGGGACTTCCTGGCAGCGTTAGCTACGTCGCCGGCGACACTCACGGCCTCGTCCAGCGACAACGACGACCCGCCGCAGGAGAGGGCGCAACCGCCCCGGCATCTGACCATTACGCTGCTGGGAACGGGCACGCCCGCTCCTTCGCTGGCGCGTGCGGGATCCGGCTACCTGATCGAGGTCGGTCGAGACGTCATCGTGATGGATCACGGACCCGATGCGCACCGCCGGTTGCTGGAAAGCGGGCATCGCGCGGTGGACGTTACGCATGCGTTCTTTACCCACCTCCACTACGACCACTGCATGGACTACGGACGCCTGGTGCTCCAACGCTGGGACCAGGGTGCGGGCAAGATCCCGGAGCTTCAGGTCTACGGGCCGCCTCCGCTGGCTCGGATGACCGAGCAGCTTTTCGGAGAGGAGGGTGTGTACGGCCCGGACATTCGCGCGCGAATCAGCCATCAGAGCAGCATCGACACCTTCGTGGCGCGAGGAGGCAAGCCGCCGAGGCCGCGGCCGGCGCCTCGCGTAAAGGAGATCCACGCCGGAGACATCGTAGAGGGGCAGGGCTGGAAGGTCACAGCCGGCCATGCCGCGCACGTGCAGCCGTATCTGGAATGCCTGGCCTTCCGCCTCGACTGCGCGGACGGATCGGTGTGCTACACCGGCGACAGTGGGCCGAGCGATGCGATCGTTGCCCTGGCGCGCGACTGCGATGTCCTGATTCACATGAATCACTATCTCAGCGGTACCGAGCCGAGCGCCGCCTATCGGTCTGCGTGCGGCAACCACCGGGACAACGCAGTCACGGCGAAGCGCGCCCGCGTGAAGACGCTCGTTCTGACGCACATGCTGGCCCAAATCGACCAGCCCGGCGTTCGCGAGCAGATCGTCCACGAAATTCAACAGGTGTTCGACGGCCGGGTCATCTGGGGCGAGGATCTGATGCAGATCGGCGTCACGGTTGGAAAGGTTTCCAGCATCGAACGTCGTACTGCCTGATCGGCTGTTGCGTTTCTTACCATGTCGGCAACCTTCATTCCACGAATCCGATCACAGTTCGAGCTTTCGTGCCGGGATGAACCAGGATGAGGTGGCTCCCCATCCGCCGGTCCTCAACGAATCCGGCCCGTTTGGGAGCGCGCGCCACCTTCCGTGCAGTCAGAGACGGAAGGCACGCCGAGCACCCAGTAGCCCGACAGGGCGCTTTGCCCGGTCCGCCGCGAACACAGCCAGTGCAAGGAACGTGAGACCCAGGGTCGCCGGCTCGGGCACGGATGGTGCAGGCGCATCGACCGTGATGGAAAAGGCCGCGGAGACGAAGTCGCTGCCGGTCTGTATTCCTCCGTTGGTCGGATCCCCGTTGAAGATGTCGAAGAACACCATCAGTTGCCCGGTGTTCTGGCTGAACGGAATCGCGCCGGGATCCAGCGCATAGGATCCGATGCCTTGCGATATCCCGTCGAAAACCTCGGTCCAGCTCGCGCCCGGCGCTACCGCGAAGGACGGAGAGGGTCCGCTTTGGAGACCTATGAAATCGGTATAGATGCCAAGCGACGGATTGGTCTCGAAGGTGAGCGCCGAACTGGTGACGGAAATCCAGTCGGTGGCGTTCGAGGTCAGCGTGAAGCCCCATCCAATCGTCTGGCCAGGGAGTCCGCTGATCGAGCCGCCGACGGGGTCGAGAGTGAGTGTCGCCGTTCGCGCCGGAAGGGCCAGCAGCACTGCCGCGCAGGCGAGATTCGCGATCGGTGAGATCTTCATGTGCGTTTACCGGAACGACGTAATGACCGTCGAACCGGAATACCCTCCGGTGGCTTGAAAGTTGATCGTCATGCGCACGCGAGTGGCGCTCGCGGGCCAGTTGAAAACGAGATTCGCCGAACCGCTGGCGCCGGGCGCTACGGTGCCTACGCTTGCCGGTAACCCCGACGCCACGCTCACAGCGCCTGAGCCGGTGAGCACGGCGATTCCGGTCACCGAAGTGATCGTGGCATTCGCCGCAGGCCCCGCGCCCGAGTTCAGCAGGCTCACCGGGACGACCCGGGTTCCGGCAGCCGCGCCATCGGATCGAACTCCCACTGAGGCGTTTAAGCGTGGCGCCACGGCAATGAAATTCGCGACGACGGTGGTGTCCGCAATGAGGTTGAGGGCCTGGGAAGGCACACTGCCCGCGAGCCCGCCGGAGAATCCACTGAACGCAAAGCCCGGATTCGGGGTAGCACTCACGGTTACGGTTGTGCCGCGCTGATAGACGCCCGTGGGCGGCGAAATCGTGCCGGAGCCTGGAGGAGAAACCGAGGCCGTCAAGCGCGCCGTAGGAACAGGAGCCGGTACGACGGCCAGCGAAATGGGCCCGTTGCCGATGGTTTCGCCCTGTGCCGGATTGTTGAAATCGCTGAACACCGCGCGGTTTCCGGACTGCGGTTCCACCGTGCAGACCGATGCGATGAACTTGCCGCCCGGCGTGATGACGGAGCAGGCCGTAGCGAGAATGCCCAAGGCGGGATGAACCGCAAGACCGTAGGCTCTTCCTCCGGTCGGACCCTGGCCGGGGTTGTTCGAGTCGCTCATCAACCTGCGCATTCCGGTATTCGGGTCGATTTCGTAGAGAGCCATGCAGAGGTCCTGGAGGCACGTCCCGCCGCGAAATGCGCCGGCCAGAATTTTGCCATTCGATTCGAGAGCCAGGCTGGTGGGACCGAAACCGAGATCGCCCTGCGCGGGGTTACCGAAGTCGCTGAACAGAGTCTGCTGCCCGGTGGCCGGATCCACGCGGATGAGCCCGCCCGAGCGGTTGGTTCCCTCGTCGGTGAAGGCGACCAGAATGCGCCCGTCCGGCAGCAGCAACAGGCCGGAGGGGCCCCCCACGGTGTTGCTGAAGTCGGCGACCAAGGTCCGGCTCCCGTGATCGAACTTCACTAGAGCTGGAGGCGAAAACATGGTCACGAAAACGGAACCATCCAGCGCAACGGCTACCCCATTGGGCAAGCCGGTAGGGCCTTCCAAGGGGTTGCCGAAATTGCTGACAATGGCCCGTCTGCCGTTCGAGCCGTTCACTTTGAAGAGATGTCCCCCGGCCGGCTCAGTGATGAAGTCGGTGACGAAAATATCGCCGTTCGAGCTCGCGGCGACATTCTGGATCTGACCGCCGATCGGCCCTTGCGCGGCATTGCCCCAATCGCTCAGGACCTGCCGGTTTCCGGTGTCGGGGAAAACGCGGATCACCGAGCCAAAGCAGCACGTGGGCCCTTGGGGATCCACGGCCAGGATGCCGCCGGGTCCGGGAGGATCCAGAATGAACCCCAGGGGACCCACGAACGCCAGCGGACCTTGCAACGGATTGTTGAAGTCGCTAATCGTCGACTGCGAACCGGTGACGGGATTCACCGAAATGAGGCGTGAGACAGTAGTCAATACGCCCGCTATGCCAGCGCAGAATATCGTGCCAGACGACGGATCCAGAGCCAGTCCACCGCACTCAATGAGGGAGCCGCTGGCGCCACTCAACGTGTTGGCGACGACGATCCGGAAGCCGTCGGGAAAGACCCGGTAGATCGAGCTAAGCTGCGGGCTGGCGAGCAGCACGTTTCCACTCGCCTCCACGGCCAAGACGTAGGAGGCCTCGGTCTGAGCAGGTATGCCCTGCAGAAAATCGCTCAAGCGGGAGAGGACGGTCCGCTGGCCGGTTATCGGGTCGACGGTGAAGAGGACCGCCTGGATGATCCCGTTGACGCGGCCGACGACGTAGATCTGGCCGGCAGGCCCAATAGCGACCGCTTCTCCCCGAAACGCGGTGGGGCCTTGGGTAGGGTCGTTGAAGTCCGTGAGTATGCTTCGCGCTCCGGTGGTCGGATCCACGCGAATGAGAGGTGCGGTGCAGCCCGGATTTCCGGACTGGCATCCGAAGGTTATGGCCGGAACCAGCAGAGTGCCGGACGGCTCAGCCGCGAGATTGCCGGTATCGATCCGAAATCCGGTGACGCCCTGTGCCGGATTGGCGAAGTCCGTGATTTGCGTTCGAAGGCCGGTGGCAGGATCGACTGTGACGATGGCGCCCTCAAGCCCGCTGCCGCCATGAACCTCGACGTAGATGGTCGCGTCGGGCCCGATGGTCATCGCTTGGGGGATGACGTCTGCAAAGAACGGCGGACCCTGTGCGGCGTCGAGAAAGTTGCTCAGGACGGAGCGCGTACCGTCCGGCCCGACCTTGTAGAGGACCGTTGGAATGGTGTTTCCGCTTCCCGCGGGGGCGCCCATGACGAAGAAGGTTCCCGCGGCGGCACGGAGGGTGAGACACGCGGCCAACACGCCGACCACGAGGAGAATGTTCGTGGAATTGCGGAAACTCGAGCGATGCTGCCGCATTATTCTGCACCTACCTGCCTGGAGTGAGTCCGGATAGACAGAATTACACGAAATTAAAGGAGTGCGCAAGAGTGCTTACCCTTCGACCCGTACTGTAAGTACCTCGCTCAGACGCCCCTGGCGACGGTCCGCCTGGCAGGGGCGGCCTGTATATTTCAGCGTCTCTGGAGATTGGGAAGCGCCGGTATCGTTGGCCATTCTCGCAAGCGGCGATCCAAGGTGAGCAGCCACCTTGGACACATCTCGAACCGACGATTGAGCCCAGCTCCGAATTCGCCGAGAACCACCGAGCACAACGGGGCGCAGTCTGAGGTCCTAAGCCGGCCGTAGCACGGCGCCAAATTCCTCAGGGAGGAGAGAAACGTATGGCGGATCATGTTTGGGCCGGATACGCGCATCCGCACGCGCTCGGGACGCCGGAGTGGAAGCTATGCTACGCGCCGCGCGCTCGGCCAAAGCAGGGGCGTAGGAGCGATGGGGCCGACGGACCTTCACTCGTCCCAGCACGCTATGGCCGGATCGTGCACGCGTGGGCGGAGTTGCTGTACTCCGTCTGCACCTGGTAACTCTTTCCGTTCATCTTGAACGTGAGGGGGTTGCCGTAATCGGCGTTCGAAGTGAACAGAAGGAATTCACATTCGTCGCCGACTTCATCGAAGAGAAGCCCGAGATTGCTGAAGTTGTACCACGCGGTTCCGTCCGGATCGGTGATCGTCTCGAACAGTTCATGCGACCAGGTGTCGTTGGTGGAGTCCGCGGTTTGTCCGTTCGGACCGGGCAGGTCATTGCAGCCTGCGACGTTCTGAAAGGGCTCGACGGAGTACAACACGTGGCCGATGTCGGTGAAGTCCGCACTGCTGTGGTATGCGCAGAAACCAAAGGTGTACGGGTTATCGGGCGAGTAGCAGGCCGTGAACGTCGAGTCGAAACACTCGTCCGTGCCCGGCGGCAGAAACACGTGATAAATATGGTGGTAACCTGACAGGCCCGACTTGGACGCCACCGCGTGGATCACCGCCAGGACGTCCGAATCCGTCAGCGGAACGCTCGGTAGCTTGAAATTCACCGACGCGTGCGACCCGACCGTGTAGCGATTGTCGTCGGTCCGGCCCACGTACTGGTCGGTGATGTGGATGAAGTCGCTCGCCCCGAGGTCTTGCAGGAAGCCTTCGGGGTTACCCCAGCAGCTCGGGGTCGTGCAGTGGACCGCCTGGTTTAATACGTAGATCGCGTGGGACTGCGCATGTGTGACCACCGCGCCGCCCTGGTACGTGAGGTCGCCCGGGTTCTGCGTCTGGCTCCCGTTCCCTTGAGACGGCGCGGCGCTGGAAGGGCGGATGTCGAGTCTGGTCCGCTCTACGTGCCCGCGTGTGGCCGCCGAATGGGGCGGAGTGGCATGAACACTCTGTTTGACCGCCTCACGCGCGGCCGTCACATCCCAGCTGCTGGGTGAGATCGCCTGGTCCTGTGCTTTCGCGGAGGGCGCCGCCGAGACCGCCAACAGGCCCAACAGCCCCCGATGAACAAACTACTCCTTGCCGATTGAATCCTCGTCACGTTTTGTTCTCCTCTCCTCACGGCGCTTGCGCGCCCACTGTCTGAGTGCCCCGGTTCGGGTTGTTAGTATATACCATCTGACGATGCATGCGATTGTGACGCGGCGGGCCACGCCCACCTTGGACACGTTGCGAACTCTTGCGGCCTGAAAAACGACTTACTCGAACCGGACCAACCGGTTGACAGGATGCGGGATAGCGCGTGCGAGAACGCTCGCATCCAGGCTGGGTACCCGGCTTGGATACCTCTCGAACCTGCGCTCTTATTTAAGTTTGCCCTTGGCCGGGCACTCCAGTGTGAGTCAAACCGATGCTGAGTGTGATACCGGATGCGGTATCATGGTTGTTGTGCCTGCGAGCAGCATGCTAGCGAAGATGCGCAAGCATCTATGGGGCTGGCGAATCGAAGACTTGCAGGTTGTAGCAGGTGCGAGTTCCGTTGATTGGCGAAGGCCCGGTGGTGGCGGGAGTCACGTGATTTTCAGCGCGCCCGGCGTGCGGGAGATTGTGTCGGTGCCATCCAGGCGTCCCATCAAGCCCGTCTACATTCGGCGGTTTTTGGCGCTGGTCGACGCGGCCCTGGAACTTAAGGAAGGCGAGGACAACGATGAATCGAAACCTTGACCAATACCAGTTCACCGTCCGGCCATTGTCGAGGGAGGAGGGAGGCGGTTACCTGGTGGAGTATCCGGATATCCCCGGATGCATGTCCGACGGTGAGACGATTGAAGAAGCGATCAGGAACGGGCGTGAAGCACTGCGCGATTGCATGGATGTGTTCAGGGAGTCGGGCCGGAAGATCCCCAAGCCCAACATCGAGGCAGCTCAATGGCGCCAGCGTGTGCCGAGGACCCTCTACTCAAAACTTACGAAGCATGCGGAGAACGAGGGAGTCAGTATTAATAGCCTTGTGACCGCGATCATCGCTGAAGCGATCGGAGCAAAGCGGGCGCGTAGGTAGGGAGCTTGCGCGACACGAACGTCGGAGACGTTTCGAACTCTGACCACGCGGTCAGGTTCCGAATGGCCGATGATTCGACCGGCAGTTCTTAGACGGACGCGAGCCAACGTTTCAGAGTAGTAAAATCGATCAAACGGAATTCATGGAAAGCCAAGGTCAGACTGCGTCGGCAAGCATCGCCTCGACAACCCTTGCGGCCAGGGCATTCAGCAAAACCATTGCGGTCACGTACGTGGGCCTGGTTTTCTTCGCACTCATCTTCCTGATTGCAAGCCTCTATGATCTATACCAGGCGGTGGTATCGCGATTGCCATTGCCCTTGATCCTTTGCGCTGTACTTCTCAGTTTGGCGATCGGTTTCGTATACGTAATGTGGGCGCTCCACCAACGACGCAAGTGGGCTCGACATGCAGCAGCGTCGTTCTGGCTACTCTGCCTAATCTGGACAGCCTTCACAATTGTGCGCAATGGGTTGCATCCACAGCCTGCTCGTGGTCCGCTGCAATATTCAAACGCGGATCAACTAGCTGGGGCACGTTTTGCCGCGTTGGTGACCCCGTACTTCATGGCCGCACTGGAGTCGACCGCGATTTATTGCTTGTTGCGGAATACCAAAGTCGTGAATCAATTCAAGAGGCCGGACCAAACGGATTTACGAGTTTGAGGGATTCCGGTGGCGGGACTACGGCTCGACCGAGTTTAGGCACCATCTGGAAGTTGAGGCTTGGCCTTCTCGTCCCCGAAGCAAGAAGCTCACTGGGTGGAATCTCGTCAGCCCGGAGGTCGCACCAGGAGAGATCGGGGGTGCGGTGTACACGTTCGACACGCCGGCCACCATCGCCTGGATATTCGGCCTGGACATGCCCGCATGTTGGATCGGACGGCCCGTGTTCTCGGCGTTCCAGCCTTCGGCCACGCAGGCGGGTGCAGTCACATCCACCGGCAGGTCGGCTGGCAATTGCTCCGCAACAGCCGACTTGACCGCGGTCAATAAGGCGGCGCTGCCGAACAGCGCCGGCGGGAGGACCCCGGCGGCTAGGATCCGCCGAACGGATGCGCGCTTAACACGGCGCCGGTGCACGCTCGGTTGAAATACGGTTCGCCCCTGCGGCCTCGCGCTGATTTAGTGAAATCGGGGTATTGAGCCTATTAGGTTGCCAAAGGGTACTGCAGGCTGTTCAGGAGCCAATCTTTGTTGGCGCGGACGTCGGCGGAAAGGCGGCGGCAGAGTTCTTCGCGCTGGGCGAAGAGACGGTAACCGGCGTGGGACCGCAAGTAGCCGCGCGCTTGGGGTTCGCGGGCGAACACGGTTTCCTCACCTTCCTCCCGGGCCATCCGCTCGTAGCGGGCGCGATTGTCGAGCAGCGCTTTGACGAGAAAAGGCATCACGATGGAGTAGTCCGACTGCATGCTTTCGGTGGTCTGCAGGTAGGTGTCCTTGTCGACCTTGCCCCAGGTGACGGCTTCGGCGGGCGGACACGAGGAGAGCGAACCGTCGGTGACTGGCGCAGTGACGATCTGCACGTCGAAGTTGTAGCCGCGCACGTTGGGAAGGCCTAACACCTGGCCCAGAGCCGGCTCGGGCTGGAGGTTGTAGTTCTTGGGGACGCCGCCGCCCAGGATGACGGTGCCGAGCGCGTGCGCGGGATGGTCGAAGAGGCCCCAGCGGTGGTAGGCGCAGGCTTCGAAGACTTCGGCGTGCAGGTCGAGGTCGAAGGCGTACTCGGGAACCAGGCCCGCCTGGCGCATGGCCCAGAGCTTCATGGAATTCAGGAAGACGCTGCCATCGCCGGGCGCGCCCACGAGGATGGGGATGGCTGCGCGGTAGCAGGTGGAGAGCAGGCCCGGTGTCACGCCGTTCTGTTGTTCCTGGGCGGCGTAGTATTTGCCCAGCAGGAAACGCAACTCGGTACCGGTCATCTTGCGCTGGAATTCGGGGCGGGCGAGAACGGCGGTGAGGAAGCGGTCCTGATCGAGCAGCACGCCTTCATCGAAGGCCATGTCGGTGACGCGGATGGTTCCTTCCTCGCGTAGCGCGGCGTCATCGCTCGAGATAGGCACTTCGTGGATTGGGCCGGATTTGTAAGCATCGAGACTGCGATGGCCGTCGTGGTAGCAAACGGCGTCGGTGGTGCTGAGGTAAGCGACCCAGCCGGTTTCGAGGAGCGGGATGAGCCAGGAGTGATGCTGTCCGGAAACGGTGACGGGGCCGGAGACAGCGAGGGTCAGCGGACAGCCGAGGCCAATGGCGCGGTTAAGGATTTGGTAGATGCGGCGCAGGTAAGCGCCACCGAACGCGGGGAGGCAATGGAGGAAGAGATCGTCGAGCGTGGAGCATTCGTCGACGCGGCGCACGTGGACGTAGCGGCGGTGGCTGGAAGGCATCAGTTTTGACAGTAGCAGATGAAGGCCGCGTCGAATGCAACGTGCTAAGTTTGAATCCTAGGGAATGAACATTCTTTTTGTCGGGGATATTTTTGCGTCTCCGGGGAGGCGGATCGTCGCCGACCATTTGACCGACATTATTGAGACGAATCGAATCGACCTGGCAATTGCCAATGTGGAGAATGCAGCGGGGGGGTTCGGGGTTACTCCGGGGATTGCGGAGGAGCTTCTGGCCCTGGGGCTGGATGTGCTGACCTCGGGAAATCACGTCTGGGACAAGCGGGAGATTTACGAGTACCTGGCGCGGCAGCCGCGGTTGCTGCGGCCGGCCAATTATGCCGGCGTACCAGGTTGCGGCGTTATCGTGTACCGGGCGCGCAACGGCGTGGATTGCGCGGTCGTGAATCTGCAGGGGCGCACGCACATGCCCGCGACGGATTGCCCGTTTCGCAAGGCCGACCAGATTCTGGAGGAGCTGGACCCCGCGGTGAAAGTTCGCTTCGTGGATTTTCACGCGGAAGTGACCAGCGAGAAGATCGCCATGGGCCGGTACCTGGACGGGCGCGTATCGGCGGTGGTGGGGACGCACACGCACGTGCCGACGGCCGACACGCGGATCCTGCCGAACGGGACGGCGTACCAGACCGATTGCGGCATGACGGGACCCTATGACTCGGTGATTGGGGTGGAGAGCGAGATCATCATCCAGCGGTTCCTCACGGGATTGCCGGTGCGGATGGAAGCGGCGCGGAAGAACTCGGAACTGCATGCCGTGATCGTGGACGTAGACGAGGCGACCGGCAAGGCGCGCGCGGTGCGGCGCCACGCCATCAACGGAGACTGAGCGGATGGACCCCTCCAGCGCGGTTCCGGATGTGGCTTCATTCTATCTCCAGGAAATGGGCGCGCTGCTGTTCGGAGCGGTATTCCTGTTCCTGTACCGGCAGTCCCGGGTGGTGTATTTCGGCTTGTGGGCCGCGGCATGGCTGCTGCGGTTGATTGCGGCTTTATTCGGGTACGAGCTGATCCGCACGGCGAACGGCGGATGGCTGGCGCCGTACGCGGTGTTCGAATTCGCGTTCGCCATCGTACTGATTGCGGCGGCGCGCGCGGGCTTCGCCTCCGGCATCAAGGACTGGCGCACGGTACTGCGGCTGATTTCGATCCTGCCGATTTTTGTGGCGCTGGTGTACGCTTTCGGCTGGTACTCGCGGCTGGAGGGTTACGAGGCGTCGCATGCGCTGGTGCTGGCGGTGGTGTACATCTACAACTTCGTGGCGCTGCGCCGGAACGTGGGGTGGGGCGCCCGTGCGTTCCGTTTTTCGCTGCTGGTGCTGGCGGCGGCGTTCGTGGTGCATGGCATCGTTTTCCTGTCCCTTTATCGCACGGGGAGCCCGCCGGTGTGGGCGCGGCACTTGCAGAATGAAACCCCCTACGACTTCACGCTGCACTGCGTACTGGCGTTCGCAGCCATGGCGATGTGGAGCGAGAGCCAGATCGACCGCGTGCGGGATCTGGCCGCGGAAGTGGATCACTTGCGGAGGGAGAATCGGGAGGGCCCGGACCTGGACTATTTAACCGGGTTATTGAACCAGGCGGCCCTGGCGCGGCGGGTGGAGCAGACGGGCGGGTTCCGGGGTGTGGTGGTGGTCTGCGACATGGACAATTTCAAAGAAGTGAACGACCGCTACGGCCACCTGGTGGGCGACGAGATCCTGCGCAACATCGGCAACCTGCTGCAATCTTCGATTCGCCACGAGGACGAGGCATTCCGCTGGGGCGGCGACGAATTCGTGATCCTGTTCCACAATCAACTGCCGGAGGTGGCGCAGAAGCGCATGGCGGATGTCGAAGCGCGGCTGCGAGATTTCCGGGTTCGCGGATATGGGGTGCTGCCGATCAGCTTCAGTTGGGGAACGGCGGAGGCGACGGATCGGGTGTTGCGGGAAGCGCTGGACGAGGCCGACCGGAAGATGTATGAATTGAAGCGGGCGCGCGCAGGAGAGGCGGCGAAGGAACAGCCGGGGGTGTAGGGGCACGGACGGCTGAATCTGCACCCCGGCAGGCGGCGCCGCCTGCCCCACCGACGGATCAGCGCGGCGACATCGTCAGAACCGGGTGAGCTGTGCGCGGATGGCGACGCTCGTATTCCTCGCGAGTGCAAAGGCTGTCGCGATCGAGGGCGCGGTCGACCGCCAGAATTCCGTCGAGATGGTCGATCTCGTGTTGCAGAAGCTCGGAGAAGGCGCCGGTGGCTTCCAGCCGCTCGGACTCGCCCGCATCGTTGTCGAAACGGATACGCACCGAGACATGGCGCTCCAGGCGAACCAGAAGATCGGGGAAAGAAAAGCAATCGTCCCAGAGCTGGAATTTCTCCGCGCTCTGGAACTCGTATTGAGGATTGCGCAGGCGATAGGCGCGGCCGTCGAGTTCGATGTATATTAGTCGCTTCGGCTCACCGATCTGCACCGCACTGATGCCGCGTCCGAAACCGTGTGTGCGCCGGAACTCATGGAGCGTGGCGCGCAGGTCCTCGAAAATCCCGTTCGCCTCCGAAGCCGTGGGGACGGGGGTGGAGACGGCTCGAAGCAGCGGGTCGCCCAGTTGAAGAATCCGGCGGGCAGGCATACTCATGACTCTACCAGCTACAGCCGCAGGCAGGCTAGACCCGGTCCGGCTGGCCATTCGGTTGGGCGTGTACATCGTGGTCGCCTGGCTGGGGCTGCAAGTGATCGGAACCGTGCTGGTGTGGCTCGGCGGCTATTTCCTGGGCGGCCTCGGCACCAACCTGGCGCTGGCGATCTTCGCCAACCTGCTCACGTTGCGCTTCTTTACCCACCGCCGCCTGGTGGATCTCGGGTTATGGTGGAACCGCGCGTCCGTAGACAACCTGGCGTTCGGCTTCCTGGGCGGCGCGGGCGCGGCTTGCATGGTCTTGGGCCCGGCGCTGGTGGCAGGGGCCGCGCATATGGTCGGCACGCCGGCGGAATCGCCGTCGCTCGGCGCTATGATTTTTGTGACCGTTCTGATGGCCGCCGGGTCCGCGGGCGAAGAGTTGCTGATGCGCGGCTACGGGTTTCAGATCCTGCTGGCAACCTGCGGAACATGGGCCACGGTGGCGCCCGTGGGAGTAGTGTTCGCCCTGATGCACACGGGAAACCCGAATGCGACCTGGCTGGGCATTGCCAATACGGCCGGGTTCGGCATTCTGTTCGGATACGCCTATGTGCGAAGCCGGGACCTGTGGCTGCCCATCGGGCTGCACTTTGGCTGGAACTTTACACTGCCCCTGTTTGGCGCCAACGTGAGCGGGCTTAGAATGAAAATAACGGGCCACGACATGGTGTGGAACGCCGGGACCCTGTGGAGCGGCGGCGAGTACGGTCCGGAAGCCAGCGTTCTGACTTCGGCGGTACTGATCCTGCTGGCAGCGTACCTGTGGAGGGCGCCGATTCGCCGGCAGTTCTCGCCATTGACAGACCCGCCCGGGGAGAGTGAAGCATGCGAGCCTTCACCGGTATAGCGATTCTGAGCCTGCTGGCGCCGCTGGCGCAGGCGGCCGACAAGCTGAGCTTCGACGACCGCGTGGAGCTGACCCGTGGCCTGATGGCCGAATACGCCAACGCCAAGGTGCTGATCCCGCGTTCCAAGAAAGTCCTGGAGTTCGACGCGACCTCGGGCTCGTTCGATAAGAAAGCGTGGTCCGACATCGCCAAGGAAAGCGGACCGGCGGCGCGCACCGGCGACACCATTCAGATCACGAAAATCGAGTTCGCCGAGGACCGGATTGTACTGCAGCTCAACGGCGGGTACAAGGGCGGCCGCCACTGGTATGACAGCGTGTCGGTCGGCGGCGGCGTGGGTGGAACCGGCACGCCCGTGCAGGTGAATCCGAACAGCGACGTCAATGCGCCGGGCGGCACTTCGATTGCGGTTGTCTTCCACAAACCGCTCGAGGGGATCAAATCGGCCGACGTGAAGAAAATGCTTGCGCCGGTGCTGGATTTCGACCGGCACAGCGTGACTCAGATCTATGCCGACACCCTGCCTCCCGAGACGCAGAAGGCCATCAAGGAAAAGCGTGCGCTGGTCGGCATGGACCACGAGCAGGTCTTGATGGCGCTAGGCCACCCCGTCAACAAGTTGCGGGAAACCAAGGACGGCATGGAGCTGGAAGACTGGATTTACGGCCAGGCTCCGGGCAAGATCACGTTCGTGACCTTTAACGGCGATAAAGTGATCAAGGTCAAAGAGGACTACGCCGGCTTGGGGACGCAGGTGGACCCCACCAAGAAATAGGGTTGCGAGCGCGCCTACTTGACCTTGGCGGTGAGGACCAGGAAGAGGTCGGCGTTGTCCGAAGGGTTGAGCCGGATTTTGCCCAAAACGAGTTTCTGATTCTCGCGAATCACGACGTTTGTCTTGATCTTGCTCTCCACGCCCTTCTCCCCGATCGGGACTTTGACAGAGAACTGGAAGTCGTACAGGTTCACGCGGTTGCCATCCGTCACGTTAGCATTCGAGTAGGCCAGCGAGTAGGTGGTGTAGGGATCTATGTACAGACCCCACGGCAGAATGCCCTGCTGTTCGCCTCCGCCGCGCGGCTGCAAGATAATCGCGTCGGCCAGGGTGTAGTGCTCATACGAAAAAGTGTGCTTCATTTCCTCGACGGCGCTCTGCAACTCGGCGGGAATAGGCTTAGGCTGCGGTGGAGGCGCTTCGATGCCTCGGCGGTGAGGGTCGGGCGGAGGGCCGCTGGCGGCCACTACCAGGTAAGCGGTCACTTCGATCAGAGACGAGACTGGCGTTTTGAGCGCCGGCACATCGAACCGCTTGAGCATGGCTTCCGCGGCATCCAGGTCGGGCGGGCGGTCTCCCCGGATCACTACTGCGTGCGGGCCTTCGTCCCAATAGACCTTAACGCCGGGCCCGATCACACTGCCAACGAAATTGGTCAGGCTCATCACGCGTGCCAGGTCCAGGTTTTTGGGCTCATAGAGCCGAATGGTGGGCGTGAGCTGGTTTTCCGGCTTGGTCTGGGCCGGGGAAAAGCGCCAGCAGGCGAGCAGCAGTAGAGTTGCAGCAATCTTTTTCATCGAGAGTCTCCCTTGGTTTCGTGCAGCACAATGATGGTCACGTTGGGATCGCGCGTGGCGATCCGGATTTCCACGGGGGAATCGGAGCCCTCGGGCGGCTGCGGCGACTCCAGTTCCTCCAGCTTGCGAATGGCGGCTTCGAGGGTCAGCGCCGGTTGTTCGGCGGGTTGCGCGAGCCGTTTGGCGACGGGCTTTCGCCGGGAGGGCGGCGCCGGGGCAACCGGGACCGGAATGGGCCGAGCCGGCTGCTCCACCTTGGCGACTTCCGGTGTGGGAAGCGGAAGCACCATCTCGGGCTTGCGGCGCAACGTTGCGACTCCGATCGCCAGCAATACCGATGCTGCGGCTAACAGGGCCGGCAGCAGCTTTCGGGCCCTGCTGCGGCGTACGATTGAGCGCCGGATCTGGTGGCGCATCGCGGCGTAGTCCACACACGCAGCTTCCGGAGGCTGGCTTGTGAGCCAGGCGCAGTCGCGTTCCAGAGAGCGGGCCAATTCCGCGCACGCCTCGCAGCTTCGCAGGTGTTCTTCCACGCAACGGACGTCGTCGAGCGGCAAATCACCGCCCGCGTAAAGTGCGATCTTCTCCTGGAGATCGAGGCAACTCATGACTTCCTCTCGTTTCCGCGGCCGAACAGCCGGCGCAGCTTCAGCCGGGCATTGCAGATTTGCGAGCGCACCGTGGCTTCGGAGGAGCCCAAAATCTGCGCGACTTCTCCCGTGCTCAGGCCTTCCATCTCGCGCAGCAGCAGCGCGGCGCGCTCTTTCTCCGGCAGGCGCCGCAGCGCGGTTCGTAACCGGTCCTCGCGTTCCCGGTCGGAGCATAAGGACTCCGGGTTGCCGCTCGGATCGGCGGGGGCAGTCGCCACCCATTCGTCGATGGGAACCAGGCGCGAGCGCTGGCGCCTGCGGGCAAGATCGCGGCAGGCATTTACGGCGACGGTGTACAGCCAGGGTCCGACGGAGCGGCGGGAGTCGACCTGGCCGAGCTTGCGATGCAAACGGATAAAGCATTCCTGGGTGACGTCGTGGGCATCGTCTACGCTGCCGGTGATCCGCAGGGCCAGGGCGAAGATGCGGCGCTCATAAAGGGCCACGATCTCTTCGAAGGCCTCGAGGTCACCGCGCTTGGCGAGGGAAGTCAGGCGGGCTTCGTACGCCATTTGTTCGGGCTGCCCGTCCATCCCCGCGACCGCGAATGCCACGCTTGCTCCTGCCACTACTCTTATACGCCAGGGAGGGGGGAAACGTTGAGACGCCGGTGGCGGGCGGAATAGCAAGGCCGCCCAAGAAGTGTTCTCATTTTGAGAGTATATTGGGCGGTGATGACACACGCCGAGTACGACAAGGAGGACCTGAAGCGATGGGAGCGTGGAGGCACGTCGATCCCAAGAGATACGGACGGCTGCTCGCACGTGTGCTGCCCGCGGTTATCAGAAGCGAGGACGAGAACCAGCGCCATGTCCGAGAGATGCGAACGCTCGATGATCGCTACGACGAGCTTTCGCCCGAGGAGAAGGCACTTGCCGACCTCTTGACGCTGCTGGTGGAGGATTTCGAGGAGAGGAACTATGCGCTGAAGGCGTCCACTCCGCACAGCCGACTGCAGACCCTGATGCAGGAGCGAGGGCTCAAACAGCGGGACCTGTTGGGCGTTTTCGGTTCGCGAGGTATCGCTTCCGAAGTCGTGAACGGCAAACGCGCCATCAGCAAAGCACAAGCGAAGAAATTAGGCGAGGTTTTTCGCGTCCCGGCCGGGTTCTTCTTGTAACCCCCAAAAGGCTGCTAAGCTTAGGAATATGAGACCTGTTGCGGCGGATTCAGGGCCGCACAACGGCGGCGTGGTGGTGCTTCCAGGTCGAGGCGAGCCGCGCCACTGCGTCTTCCGGAAGGCGTAAACAAAATGAAACTTGCAGAACGGATGTATCGCATCGGAGTCGAATCCGCCTTCGATGTCCTGGTCAGAGCCCGCGCCCTGGAAGCGCAGGGCAAAAGCGTGATTCACCTGGAAATCGGGGAACCCGATTTTCCCACTCCGCCCCACATCATCGAAGCGGCCAAGAAGGCGCTGGATGAGGGCTGGACGCACTACGGCCCCACGCAGGGCTACCCGGATTTACGCGAAGCGATTGCCGCGCAGGTTTCGCGCTCGCGGGGCATCAAGGTAGGACCGGAGCACGTCTCCGTGGTTCCCGGCGGCAAGCCCATCATCTTTTTCCCCATGCTGGCGCTACTCGAGCCCGGGGACGAAGTGATCTATCCCAACCCGGGCTTCCCCATCTACGAGTCGATGATCAATTGCCTGGGCGCGAAAGCGGTGCCCATGCCGCTCGAAGAGGAGCGCGGCTTCTCATTCGATCTGAACCTGTTCCGGGACCGCCTCAGCAGCAAAACCAAAATGGTGGTGCTGAACTCGCCGCAGAACCCCACCGGCGGGGTGATCCCGGAGGTGGACATCCGGGCGATCGCCGACATGCTGCGCGACCGCGACGTCATGGTGCTGAGCGACGAGATCTACGCGCAGACGGTCTACACCGACAAGCCGCCCGTCTCCATCAGCAGCCTGCCCGGCATGCTGGAGAAGACCATCATTCTCGACGGCTTTTCGAAGACCTACGCGATGACCGGCTGGCGCATGGGTTACGGCGTGATGCCGACGTGGCTGGTGGAAGCGGTCACGAAGCTGATGGTGAACTCGAATTCCTGCACGGCCAGTTTCACGCAGCGCGCCGGCCTGGCTGCGCTCAAGGGGCCGCAGGATGGCGTCAAGGCGATGGTGGCCGAATTCCGCCGCCGCCGCGACGCGATTTGCAAAGGGTTGAACGAGGTGCCGGGTTTCCGCTGCAGGGTTCCAGGCGGCGCGTTCTACGCATTCGCCAATGTCAACGACACCGGCGTGGACTCGAAGGACCTCGCCGATTACCTGCTCTACGAAGCCGGCGTGTCCTGCCTGGACGGGCGCTGCTTTGGCGAATACGGCAAAGGCTACGTGCGTTTCAGCTATGCGAACTCGATGGAGAACCTGATGGAGGCGATCCATCGCATCAAGAAAGTTTCGCCGAAGTGGGAGGCCACGCTGGTGACGCGATAGGCCCGCCGGCTTTTACTGCAAATTCGCGCTTGCCGGCGCTGAAGTCCCGAGGCCGTTGGTCAGCGTCGCGGTCACCGACAGGATGCTGGACGTGCTGCCCGCCACGTTGAAAGGCTGGGTGAACATGAACTGGCTGCCGGTGGGCGCGGACGCAGCGTTCTGGAACCACGCGGCGAACAGCGAAGTTACATCAATCGTGAGCGTGCTGGTTTGCAGCGTGGCGCCGGCGGACGCGCTGAACTGGAAGGCGACGCCCGTAACGCTGCGTGAACTGGCATAGCCGACGATCACCACCGTGAAGCCCGTGGAATTGCGAGTGGCGCTGATGCTGGTGATCACCGGTGCAGCGGCGTTGACCCTGACGGTGCGTTTGGGAACCGGGCTGGGCGTGACGTCCTGGCCGCCGGCCAGCAGTTGTGCCGTGACTGTGATGGTTCCCGCCACGGTTCCGGTCTGCAGCCCGACATTGGTCACGCCGGCCGTCGTGCCCGCGAGCACCACGATCTGCGCGGTCCGGCCGCCCGACGCAAATTGCACGTTGGGATCATCCGGGCCGTTGTCCGGCGCGAATGTCAAGGTGAGTTTGGCGGTGATGTTGACCGGGTAGGCGCTCCCGAGCGCCACCGAAATGGTCGGCTGCGTAGCGGGCGCATTGGTGTCGGAAAGGCCAGTGATGGAAATGGTTGGTCCGGCCGGCAGGGCCACCGTGACCTTGACGGTCGCGGTGACGGACGCGCCGCTCGAGTCCACGACAACAACCGGGACCGAAAATGTTCCCTGGGTAGTGGGTGTGCCCGACAGAGTGCCGTCCGCGCCCAGGCTCAGGCCGGGCGGCGGGCTGGAAGTCTGCCACTGGTACGGCGGCGTGCCTCCGGTGACGGCGAGCTTGGTGGAGAGCGCGGTGCCGACTACAGCGTTGGAGACGGCGGTGGTCGTGACCACCAACTGTGTCGCGATGGTCACGGTGAACGACGCCGTGGCGGTGAGGGACTTCGAGTCGGTTACAGTCACTTTGATGGTGAAGGCGCCAGTGGTGGTGGGAGCGCCGCTCAACGCTCCCGACGTTGCCAGATTCACGCCGGGAGGCAGTCCGGTAGCGGTGAAGGCATACGGGGGATCTCCGCCCGTGGCCGCCAGGCTTGCGGAATAAGAGCTCGCGACCGCTCCGTTGGGCAGTGTGGCCGTGGTGATCTTCAACGGCACTGGTGCGATGGTAAGGCTGTAGTTCTGCGTGACCGACGCGCTGTTGGAATCCGTCAGTGTGACGGCTACGGTAAAGGCGCCGTCCAATGAGGGAATCCCCGTGATCAGGCCGGTGGTGTTGGCGATGGTGAGCGGGCTCGGCAGGCCCGTTGCAGACCAGGAGTACGGGGGCTTGCCCCCGATGGCCGCCAGTTGCGTCGAGTACGGCACGCCCAGCTGGCCGGAGGGCAGCGGCGATGCAGTCGTGATCGCCAGGGCGGGCAGAGTGATGGTGATGGTCACGTTCTGGCTGGCGAATTTGCCGGCGCTATCATCGACGAACAATTGGAATGGATAGGTCCCGACGGTAGTCGGAGTCCCCGTCAGAGCGCCGGTAGAGGCCAACTGCGTGCCTGGTGGAAGCGTTCCGACCACTACGAACGTATAGGGCACCACGCCGCCCGTGGCGGTGAACTGAATGTTGATCGGCAAGCCTTGCGGCGCGGTGGCGGTCGGGGACGAGGTGATGCTCAGTGGCAATGGGTTGATGACCAGCGTGTAATCCACCGCCGCAGTCGACCCGCTCGAATCAGTCACCTGCACGGTGAACAGAAACGTGCCGTAAGCGGTGGGCGTGCCCGAGAGAACGCCGTTGGATGCGAGTGTGAGGCCCCCTGGAAGCGTGCCTACAGTTGTCGCAAATGTGTACGGGAGTGTCCCACCGGTTGCGGTGAAGGAAAGAGAGTATGGGCTGCCCACCATTCCCGGCGGCAGCAGGCCAAAAGTAACCAACCGCAGTTGCGGCGGGACAATCGAGAAAGGAAGGCTGTTGGAGGGGGTCCCGGCCGGGTTTAGGACGGCCACCGTCGCGGTCCCCAGAGAAACCAGCAACGAGCCGGGCACGTTGAAGGTCAGGGAATTTGTTCCATACGACACCGGGGTCAAGATTGTGTAGCCCGTGCTTCCAGTCCACTGCACCGTCGACCCTGCCAGCGGGACCTCGGTAGCGGAATACGACGGCCCCACCAGCCCTGTGCCGAAAACGGTGACCTGTGCGCCACCGCTACCGACCGGTGCGGCGTTCGGGCCAAGGGACGTGATCTGCGGGACGGGCTCGATTTCGATGGTGTTGCCCACGCCGGTTCCCTGTCCCCACACGTCCGTCACGAAGTAGGTAATGTCGAATTCACCCGTCTGGCCCGGCGTCCCGGTTAGCGTGTTCGTAGTAAGAGGATTCACTCCAGAAGGCAAGGTCGGAGGCACCTCAAAACCGAGCTGGTAAGGGGGAGTGCCATATTGAAAAAGCGTCGCAGACAATGGGTACCCGATGGTCCCGTAAATGACCGGCACCGCCTGAATCGGCGGATTGACTATGAACCCCGCTGGATTGGATGTGACGGGGGCCGGCGGCCCTGCGCCGAAGGGGGTCTGCGTGACAGTGACTTGAATGTTGTCGGGCTGCGCCGGGTTGACGACCGATGCGTACGCGCCTGGTGCGATCGTGACGACGATCAGGTTGGTGCTAATGATCTGCGGCGCGAAGCTCTGCGTGGTCGGAGGCGCGGCAGACACGTCGGTCCAGTTGACGCTGATCGTGCTGCTGGTGTTGAACACGCCGTTGATGTAAAGGCTGAACGCGAAGTTGGAGCCGGCCGTGATGGCGTTGGGAAGAGCGGGATCGGGAGCGCCGGCGCCGATCTGGGATACCTGCAGCGAGGTGATCGTTGGCCCTTGCGCCCGAAGCTGAAGCGCGCCGCCGAGCACCAGCAGGGGCAGCGAGAGCTTCCAGAGCTTCCAGCACGTGCGCATTCGATCCTCCGATCTGTGAACCGTCTCAATATTATTTGGCCCCGAGTGTCCGAAATGCAAACGAGGATTGCCATCAAGCTGCCCGGCGGGCACGGCGCGACCATTTTTGTCGTATCGTTCCTTACGGATTGGGGATCGGCTGGCGCAAAGTGACGACGGTGGCTCCCCAGCCGCCGGCTTCCCCCGGCGCATCACGGAAGTCTGCGACAAAATCCGTGCGCCCCAGGATCGAGCGCACGATTTCGCGCTGCACTCCGACGCCGCGACCGTGGATGATGCGCAGCGCGGTGAACCCCAGGCGGTGAGCTTCCCGAAGATACTCCTCGACCACGGCCTTCACATCGCGGGGCGGCACGCTGTGCAGATCAAATATGTCGGTAATGGGAATGCGGATTGGTTCCGGGTTGGTTTCCATCGGGAGCCGGCGCGAATCGGTTGGCTATCAGAAATCAAAAGCCCGGTCAGCCGAAGCCGACCGGGCCAATACGGTCACCGCAAAGGTGCGCACCCGATATCAAGCGACCTGCTGAGGCCGATTCTGGCTCATGATCGCTTCCATTTGATCCTTCAACCGAAGCTTCAGCTTCTTCAACCGCGTCTCCTCCAACTGTTCTTCGTCAGTCAGATGCGGAAGCGATTCCAAAGCATCCAGCTTCCTGGCAAACTCGGAGTGCTGGCCGGCGAGCCGGCGAAACTCCTCGTTGGTCGCCATCAGGTGCGCTTTGAGTTCTTCCTGCGCGTTCCGTTCCATCATTGGCAATTCCTCCCAAGTGAGGTTGACACGCCGAGTCGGTCAATTCGTATGGG
>Ga0335081_10001585_pt1 | contig 36297 bp, 38 predicted proteins | sample Lox_Sample_35_FD_206713 | JGI IMG/M metagenome (GOLD analysis project Ga0335081, IMG submission 206713) | Soil microbial communities from Loxahatchee National Wildlife Refuge, Florida, United States - Lox_Sample_3.5 | ecosystem: Environmental > Terrestrial > Soil > Wetlands | place: USA...
ATATGCGGACGGCCATCGAGCGGAATCATGCGGGCGTCGTGATTCAGCTCGACCACGATGACCACGTAGTCGCGCGTCTGAACGATTTGATAATTCGTGGTCAGCGCGCCGAAGACCGAGTTGTTGTAAAAACTGGGTAGCATCGGAGGTCCCGTCGTCGGGAAAAGCAGGCAGCGCTCCATGAGCGCCCGGTCCTCCGGACCATCGGCCGGATGTTTCGCGGCGTATGCGCGGTCGGCTTCCATTTTCTGCCGTGCCTGCGGCGTCAGCGGCGGGATTTTCCCATCGGGAGGCTCCACGATCAACGACGTGCGAAAATTCTGGGCGCGTTTGGAGTCGGCGTCCCACCAGAAGTCGTTGTAGGTCCCGACGCTGCCTTCCGCGGTAGGTTTATCGCGCCTCGATCGCGCGAACACCTTCTTCTCATATGCGGCTTTTTCCTCGGGTGTGAAGAATGGTTTACCTTCGAGCTCCTTGGGCCGTTCCAACGGAACGATCGAGGCATTGCTCCACACGCCCTCGATATCCGGTTGGCCATCGGCGGTTCGCGGCGGAGTCCAGGCTTTCTGTGCTTGCGCAGATACCGCGAGCCACGCCACAGCCATCAGTGCAACCAGACGCATCGTGTACCTCCTTTGGGTCTAGATTAACGTAGAACTCGCTCCCAGGCCTGTTTGTCCAGACGTGCTGCGCACGGGCAGAGGGGCCTGTGCTACTTTAATCCCAATCAGGAGGCTTTATGGAAGCGATGATTTCCAGTCTGGTAGACCGGTTCGAGCGGGGCACGCTCTCGCGCCGCGATTTGGTGCAGGGTCTCGCCATGCTCACAGCCGCAGGCGGCGCCGCATCGACGGCTCAAGCCCAGGAGTCCGGCATCAAAGGCACGAAGATCGACCACATCAGCATTCAGGTAACCGATTTGCCGCGGTCGATCGCTTTCTATCAAAAGATATTCGGCTTCACCATTTTGAGCGAGGACAAGCCCAACGAAATTGTGCGGCTCGGCGCCGGGAAGGTGCTCGTCTCGCTGCACCACAAGAGCCCCACCGGGATCGTGGATCACTTCGCCATCGGCGTCGAAAAGTTTAATAAGGACGCGGTGACGCGTGAGCTCAAAGAGCGCGGGGCCAATCCGGAAGACAACCTGGACGCCGGGTTCCATATCAAAGACCCCGAGGGGATCAGCGTTCAGATCGTCGGGGCGTAGCGCCCATAAGCGTCACCTTAAGCCGGTACGGTTCTAGCAATCGTGACTCCGGACTTTACGTTTTTTGTCTTCCACTTCAACGTGTCGGGCGTTTACGTCCAAGTGCGTTCCGGTGAGGCCATCGCTAAACAAATGCCGACTTTTCGTTCTCGGTCACATGTCGACGAGCGCTTTCGCGATACTGCTCCGCTCCCGAAGTAACCGCGAACTTCTGTGCGCGGGACCAGTGTGGATACGGCGCTATAGATTTATCGCTCATGCCGGATTCAGAGCTACTATAATTTCGGAGTTTACAATAGGACCGCGAGTAATAAGAGGACAAGAGGCATCATTCCGCCGTTCGCGAAGGGATCGAGAAATGTTCTTTTTAAGATTTACGCGCAAAGGCCAAAGATGTGACTAAATTTTAGGGCGAAGCGAGAGGAGAATCTTAAGATGGTTCCCGAAGCGTCACTCGACATTTCACGTCGTCAGTTTCTCGCTGCCGGAGGTCTGACGGTAGCCGCAGCTTGCTTTGCTCCAAGTTACCTGATGGCCGAAACAGAAGGCATCGTTGTAGGAGCGTTCAAAGAAGCCGCCACAGCGAAAGTCACGGTTCAAAACCTTCGCCGCAACATCAGCGTCCTTTTAGGCCCTGGTGGAAATATCGCCGTGCTCACTGGCCCTGACGGAAAGCTGCTGGTTGATGCGGAAATCATTACCGCACGTCCGCACGTCACTGAAGCCCTGGCGAGCATCAACGCAGATCCCATCAAACAATTGATCAACACCCACTGGCACTTCGACCATACCGGCGGCAACGAGTGGGTCCATGGAGCCGGAGCTAGTATCCTGGCGCACGAGAACACGCGTAAACATCTTTCCCAGGCCACGCGCGTCGAAGGCAACTTTAGGTACACTTTCCCAGCCGCACCGGCGGGTGCGATTCCCTCCACCGTCTTTAAAGACGAACACACTCTACATGCCAACAACACGACTCTGATGCTGAAGCACTACCAGCCTGCCCACACGGACTCTGATATCTCCGTGCACTTTGTTGAGGCCGACATTCTCCACACAGGAGACACTTTCTGGAACCGCGATTACCCCTTTATCGACTACTGGACGGGAGGCAGCATCGACGGCCAGATACGCGCGGCGGAAGCGAACATCGCAAAAGTGACCGATAAAACGATCGTCATTCCCGGGCACGGAGCCGTGGGAAAGAAAGCCGACCTGGTTCTATTCCGTGACGTTCTGGTTGAGATCCGCGATAAGGTTGCTGCCCTAAGAAAACAGGGTAAGTCCTTGCCTGAAGTTGTCGCTGCTAAGCCTGGAGCGCGATATGACGCGGTATGGGGCAACCTGTTCCAGAACCCGAGTGACTTTGTTGCGCTCGTGTACCAGGGCGTTTGAGATCATCTAATAGCTATGTCTTCAGCTCTTGAGGAATGCCAGCAGGTCGGCGTTGATCTTCTCCGCCTGCGTAGTAGGCATGCCATGCGGGAAATCCTTATACGTAATCAGCGTCCCATTCTTCAGCAGCTTTGCCGACTTCGGTCCCGCCGCCACATACGGAACGATCTGGTCGTCTTCGCTATGCATCACTAGCACCGGAATCGTGATCTTCTTTAGGTCCTCCGAAAAGTCCGTCTGCGAGAAGGCCACAATCCCGTCATAGTGAGCCTTGGCGCCGCCCATCATCCCCTGCCGCCACCAATTTGCAATGGTGGCCTCAACGGATTTCACCCCCAGCCGGTTAAATCCATAGAAAGGTCCCTCCGGCAGGTCGCGATAGAACTTCGACCGATTCGCCGCAAGCTGCGCCTGCAGATCGTCAAACACTGACTTTGGCAGGCCCTCCGGATTGGCATCCGTCTTCAACATCAGAGGCGGCACCGCGCTAATAATCGCAGCCTTGTACACGTCCCGTTGCCCACGCCGGGCCAGATAGTGCACTACCTCACCACCGCCGGTCGAGTGCCCAACATGGATCGCATCCTTCAAATCCAGATGCGCCGTAAGCGCCGCCAGGTCATCCGCGTAATGGTCCATATCGTGCCCATCGGCCACCTGCGTCGATCGCCCGTGCCCACGTCGGTCATGGGCGATCACGCGATACCCCTTGCCGAGAAAGAACATCATCTGGTTATCCCAGTCATCCGCCGAAAGCGGCCAGCCATGGCTGAACACGATCGGCTGCCCCGATCCCCAGTCCTTGTAAAAGATCTCAACGCCGTCCTTGGTGGTAATAATAGGCATACAGACTCCTTTGCCAGTTGGATTAGCACCTGCCAATTAGATCACACTCGCTTGCTTAGAGAGAAGAAGCCCTGCCGATTCCAAAGCGCACACCATGTCCGGAGTCACGGGCCATCAAGACGCATGGTTAACAGGCCAATGCGCTCGTCGAGGATGAGCCGGGCGCTGAAAGGCGATTCGTACTGAAATACGGCGCGGCGTTTAGCAAAGCACAAGGACGTATCGTCGCTAACCCGCTAAAATTACTGGCGCGCTGCAAACACTTCCCGAAACGCCCTCGGAATCGGCGCGCAGCAGACGCGGGCGTTGGGGCGTAAGCTAACGCTTATGGGACGCAGCCCCGCGCCGGACGCGCCCGCGCCCCCGCTGGCTGCCATTGTTTGTAAATGTTAGAATCCCTACGTCAGTTAGTCTGTCGAAGGGAGAATTCCCATGAAGTCTCGATGCGCGATCATAGCCGTATTACTGGCCGCTTTCTCATTCTCCATGGTGGGGCAGACTTCAACCGCCCCGTCACCAACGTCGAAGGCCTACGTGCCGCCGAAGACTCCCTGGGGCGAGCCGGATCTTGAAGGGAGCTGGCCGGCGCAGTTCAATATCCCGAGAGAGCGGCCCGCCAACATCAAAGAGGCCGAGCTCACGGAGGAACAGCTCGTCCAGCGGCAGACGCAAGCCGCGAAGGCATTTCAGAATCGCACGGCAAACCCCGGAGACAACGGCATCGGACCACCGCAGAACTGGGGCGAGATTGGTAGAGCGAATAAGCAAACGTCGCTGGTGGTCGATCCGCCGGATGGCCGGATGCCGCCGTTGACTCCGCAAGCCAAGGCGGTGCTCGCGGCCGAGCGCAACGGCCATGGTCCCGGCCAGCACTTCCCCGACAAGGTCGATTCGTGGGAGGATTTCGATCAGTACAGCCGCTGCATCACGCGCGGGTTTCCCTCGACGATGTTATACACGCTGTACGACTACGGCAACGAGATTATCCAATCCCCCGGCTACGTGGTGATCCGCTCGGAGATGGTTCACGAAACCCGGATCATCCCGACCGATGGCCGTCCGCACCTAAGCAAGGCGATTAAGACCTACATGGGAAATTCGGTCGGCCACTGGGAAGGGAACACGCTGGTGGTCGAAACAACCAGCATTCGGCCGGAGTCCGCGGCCGGCGGGCGTTACACCGATGCGGCCGTGATCACGGAGCGATTCACCCGCACGGCGCCGGACACGCTGGTCTGGGAAGCCACCATCAGCGACCCGAATGTTTGGACGCGGCCCTTCACGCTGCGCTACCCGTACAAGCTCGATCCCGAGTATAAGATCTACGAGTACGCCTGCCATGAGGGAAACTACATGATGCTCGATGCCCTGCGCGGCGCTCGCGATATTGAGAAGCAGGGGCGCGAGACCAAGGTCAGTAACGACAATTTCCGGCGATAGCGGCTCCGCATGCGCCACGGCGAACACACAAGTACCTGAAAACATTCCTTCACGCGTTTGTAAAATGGCTTACCGTAAGCCACGGGTCTGTCTGTGATAGATTCATACACACCTGTGGAGGTGTTCATGAGGCGATGTCTGTGTTCCTGTTTCGCGGCCGCGCTGCTGGCGTGTGCCGGCCCGCTGTTCGCGCAGGTGAAGGCCAAAGCGCAAAATGTTCCGGAGATCCCGTATGAGTCGGTAGCCGACTTCTTGAAACTCCCACCCGGCCTCTATCTCGGCGAATCCATGGGCGTGGCGACCAACTCCAAAGGCCACGTCTTCGTCTATACGCGCAGTGCCAACACGCGCCTGTTCGAGTTCGATCAGAACGGCAATTACGTGCGCGAGATCGGCGAAGGCAACTACGGTTTCGAGTTCGCGCACTCGGTGCGCGTCGATCCGCAGGACAACATCTGGGTGGTGGACGAGGGAACGAACCTGGTGATCAAGTTCAATCCCGCGGGCCGCATTGTGATGGTGCTGGGCCATCGGCCCGACGCAGTCGCCGGCGCGCTGGCCTCGCCCGCCGGTCCTCCGCCACCGGCTGAAAAGTATATCTTCGGCCGTCCCACCGATGTGGCCTGGGACCCGCAGGGCAATATTTTTGTCTCCGACGGCTACACCAATCACCGGGTGGTGAAGTACGACAAGAACGGCCGGTTCCTGCGCCAGGTAGGGAGCGAGAAGCCCGGCTCCGAGCCGAGCCAGTTCAATACGCCGCATGGCCTGGCAGTGGATGCGCAAGGCAACGTCTACGTCGCCGACCGTGCCAATCACCGCATGCAGGTTTTCGACAACAACCTGGTGCTGCGCGCGATCTACGACAACATCGGCGACTCCTGGACCGTCTGCATTTCGCCCGGCCCGCACCAGTATCTGTTCACCTCCAACTCCAACCCCAACGGCAACCTTCCGGGCAGTTGGGACATCACCGGCGAGATCTACAAAATGGAATTGGACGGCACCATCCTGGGCAAGTTTGGCCACGCCAGTAAGGAACCGGGCGGATTCCAGGTGACCCACATGATGGATTGCCGAAACCCGAACCAGATCATCGTTGCGGAGATCGAGTCCTGGCGTGTGCAAAAGCTCCTCTTAAAGGCGCCCGCGGCGGCCACGTCAGCATCGCGATAAGGACGGCTCACCATGACACGACGCTTGCTGATTTCCTTCGCTATGGCGATTCTTTCCGGTCTTCCGGCATCCGCCCAATTCGCCGTGCCCGAAATCGCCTTCGATTCGGCGGCCGATCCGCTCAAGCTTCCCGAGAACATCTATTTCGGTGAAGTGGCCGGTGTGGCTACAAATTCCAAGGGAGATGTTTTCGTTTACACGCGCACCGGCCATCCCACCATCACCATCGGCACGGCGCGGCCGTTCGCTCACGGAGGGTCGCGGCTATTCCAGTTCGATCGCAACGGCAAGTTCGTGCGCGAGATCGGCCAGGATTCTTACGGGTTTATGGTGGCGCAGCAGGTGCGCGTCGATCCGCAGGACAACATCTGGGTGGTCGATCAGATGTCGAGCATGGTGATCAAGTTCGATCCGAACGGGCGCGTTCAACTGTTGCTCGGCCGAAAAGCGGAGGCAGAGCGCGTGCCGGCATTGGCGCTCAACCCCGAGCCGGCCGCTGCTCCTCCAGGTGGCCGCGGAGGTGGAGGCGGAGCGGCGCCTGGCGCGGAAGGTCCGCCGCCGGGACGAGGCGGCAGGGGCGGGCCGCCGGGCGCAGGTCTGCAGTCCGATATTTTCCAGCGGCCCACTGACGTAGCCTGGGACGCGGCCGGTAACATTTATGTCGCCGATGGCTACGGCAATGCACGCGTCGCCAAATTCGACCGGCATGGCAAATTCATCCGCTCCTGGGGCTCCAGGGGCAACGTGCCGGGCGAATTCAACACGCCTCATGGGATCGCGCTCGATGCGCAAGGCAACGTTTACGTCGCCGACGCCGGGAACCGAAGGATCCAGGTGTTCGACGGAGACGGCAATTTCAAGACTACGTTCTTGAACGCAGGAACTCCCGCGGCAATTTGCATCACGCCGGGTCCGCATCAGTATCTCTACAGCTCCAATTCCAACCCGCCCGACGATATCGATGTGAATGGCGAGATCTACAAGATGGAGTTGAACGGGAAGCTGGTGGGAAGATTCGGCCGGGCGGGCAAGCTGCCGAAGGAATTCGGCACCGTCAACGCCATCGATTGCCGCAGTGAGAACGAGATCTACGTAGGCGAGATTGGCAACTGGAGAGTGCAGAAGCTGAGTCTACGGGCGAACTAGCTCTTGGGTGGGGCGCACCGCATAGGGTCTCTATTCTGAGCGCGCGCTGCTTCCTCTACCAGCCAATTCGCGAAACAACCACGTTTTGGCCATCTTCCAGTCACGCAAGACCGTTTCCGGTGAGATGTGCAACACCTCGGCCGTTTCATCCACGCTCAGTCCGCCGAAGTACCGGAGTTCCACGACCTGGCCTTTTCGGGCATCCAGCTTGGCAAGCGATGCCAGGGCATCTTCCAAAGCGAGCACATCAATCCCGCGCGCCCGCGTCCCGAGCAGGGCCTCGTCGAGCGGAACTCGGACCGCGTCACCTCCGCGCTTGGCATATTGCTGGGTCCGCGCGTGATCCACTAGAATGCGCCGAATCATTTGGGCGCACAGGGCAAAGAAGTGCGCGCGGTTCTCACAACGGATTCCGCGCGCGCGGATCAATTTGAGATAAGCCTCATTGGCTACCGCGGCCGATTCGAGGCTGTCACCAGCGGTGCGGCGAGTCAGGTGCCGGCGGGCGATGCGTCGGAGCTCCGGGTAAATCAGGGGGATCACCCTCTTTAGAGCCTCTTCGTCTCCATCGTTCCAGGCTGCCAGCAGTCCGGTGATGTCCTCCAAGGACTCCATCGCCATCCCGTCGGGATTCTACCAGAAAAAATTCTCATCCGTGACGGTTTTGGGCGCTGTTTCCCGGTATTAGTCCAGGAGGACGAGTATGACTGCGACACGAGCGATAGTAGGGCTGTTGTGGAGCGCTGTTTGCCTGAGTGCCGCAAACCAGCCGCAAATTTCGGTTCTCACGATCGAAGTCGATAACGTCGTGACCTACGTAGGCGATGTGACGGATCCGTCGAAATTAGCCCTGAGTCCCGCGGCCACAACGCCGGCGGCGACCAGGGCGTTCACAGATTCCATAATCGTGGCTGACGTGGTGAAGGTGAACGGGAAACCGGCGAAAGGCCTGTGGAGCAGCAGGTCATACGGGATGGGATTCAGCCCCACTGCGGCCTCGGGCTTCGCCATATCCGATGCATCGGGAGCGCTCGGCGAATGCCGATGGGAAATCCAGACGGCCGATGGAGTGCTGGTGGGCCGCTTCATGGAAGGCGGCCTGGGCATGCATCAAATCAGCGCGGGAAGCGGGGCGTTCTTTGGGCTTCGAGGCCAGCAGACGAGAGTGCAAACGGTGAGGGCCTTCCGCAGGGCGTCCATGACCGAAGATCCGTCGTTGCGCCGCGTGCTGGGTGGGGGCTATGCCGTGCACACGTTTCATGTGGCGACCGCATACCCGGCGGCGTTCGCGGGGTCCGACACCAGCCCTGAGGTATTTCACGCCGACTTTACGCTGGTGAACGCTGGCAGCCCGGCACACGCGGGCGAGGTATTGATCGGCCGCGTCTCCAACCTGGGATACACCACGCCGGCCAATGATCCGGGCGCTGCATTTCCTACATCCGCGCCGTACGATCTGGTAAATGCGCCGGTTGAGGTCGTCGTCGGCGGACAGGCGCAAGACGCAATTAACAAGGAGGGCTGGCCGGGACTGGTGAACTTGTACCGCGTGGATTTTGTAGTGCCGCCAGGGACTCACTCCGGAATGGTGGACGTTCAACTGAGCGTGTCGGGAATAGCCGGGCCCGCGGTGCAGATACCGGTGCAGTAGGGGGGCATCGAGTATAGACTACATAGACCAGCCGGGACGCCGTTCGATGGCCGAACGCCGCTTCCGGAGCTGAGGAGGGAAGCATGGTCGAGGATCGCTGGCGCGAGATCGAATCTGTGTTTCATTCCGCCCGCGCGCGAAAACCAGAAGAGCGCCGGGCCTACGTGGAAAGTACATGTGGCGATGACGACGAACTCCGGCGCGAGGTGGAGTCGCTGCTGGCTAATGCCGACGGTGCGGACGGGTTTATGGAAACCGAGATCGATGGGGCGGCAGAGTTCCACGCCCCGAGTGTTCCGCTCGGTGAGCAGATCGGGCCTTATGTGGTTCTGGAATTCCTGCGGGCGGGCGGGATGGGTGAGGTCTACAAGGCTCGCGACACGCGGCTGGAGCGTTCTATCGCCATCAAGTTCCTCCCGTACGCGCTAGCCGCTGATACCGTGGCGTTAGGGCGCTTTCAGCGCGAGGCCCGCGCCGCTTCGGCTCTAAATCACCCTCGCATTTGTACCATTCACGACGTCGGAGAGCATTTGGGACGGCCATACCTCGTGATGGAGTTGCTGGAAGGGGAATCGCTTCGAGAGCGGCTGACCGCCGGACCGCTGCCGCTTCCATTGCTGATTGATTTCGCTATGCAAATCTGTGATGCGCTGGCTGTCGCGCATGCCAAGGGAATCGTGCACCGGGATATCAAACCGGCGAACCTCTTTGTCACGGCTAACGGTCAAATCAAGATCCTGGATTTCGGGTTGGCCAAACTGCTTTCCGAGCCAGGCAACGCCCTCCAGCACGGGTCGCCAACCACTGCTGCCGCGGACGAATTCACCGTCACCACACCAGGCAGTGCGGCCGGCACAGTTTCTTATATGTCGCCGGAACAGGTGCGCGGGGAGCCGGTAGACGCCCGATCCGACCTGTTCTCCTTAGGAGTGACCCTGTACCAGCTGGCAACCGGCGCGCTGCCGTTCCGAGCCGAAACTCCCAGGCTGGTTCAGGAAGCGATCCTGAACCGCGCGCCGGTGCCACCGCGCGAATCGAATCCGGCAATTCCCACCGCGCTCCAAGGGGTCGTTCTCAAAGCTTTGGAAAAGGAACCATCCCAGCGATACGCCAGCGCCGGGGAAATGCTCGCAGACCTGAGACGCGTCAGCCATGTTCCAAATCTGCGCCGTCGCTGGTTGATTGCCGGCGCTGCGGCCCTCCTGGTGCTTGGCGCAGTAGCCGCCGGAGCAAGATTCGGCTGGTTTGCCGCGGTGCCGGGTGTTGCGGAGTTGACGCCGCTTCAGATCACTGCCAACCCTCCCGAAGATCCCGTCATGATGGCATCTCTCTCGCCCGACGGACAGACCATTGCCTATGAGGATTTCGCCGGTATCCACCTGCGCCGCATCGATACCAGAGAGACCCGCCTGATCGCGCCGCCGCCAGGCTATTGTTTCCGGTGAACGTACATCTCCTGGTTCCAGGATGGAACCAAATTGTTGGTCAGTGGGCCAGCCGGACCGAAGGACAAATCCGGCGTCTGGATACTCTCCCTGGTCAGCGGCGAGTTGCACAAATTGATCGATGACGCCGCCGGAGGCGCGGTGCTCTCTCCGGATGAATCGCGCATTCTGTTTCGCCGCATCTCCGCGCCAGAAGTCTGGATCATGAAGGCCAACGGCGAGGAGCCACGCAAGGTCCTGAGCGTCCCGCTAGAAAGCGCTCACGATGCGCGGCTGGCCTGGTTTCCGGATGGCCGCCGCATCGCAATCGCCAGTGCCAACCGTGTTGGCGATGAGTTCACGATTACCAGTTACGATCTAGACTCGATGCGATCCAGTGTGATTCTTTCCGATCCCAAAGGGGGAGACTTCAGCCTGGCCCGAGATGGACGAATCATTTATACGCGCTTGGAGAGTGCTCCGAATGACAAGTCCGCCAATCTCTGGGAGGTCAGGCTCGATACCCGGACGGGCAGCATTCTGTCTTCTCCCCGCCGGCTGACTCAGTGGGCAGGCTTTCTGTTCGGCTCTTTGGGAAGCAGCGCCGATGGCCGACGTCTTTTCTTTATCCGCCTGCAGTACCGGAACAATGTGTATGTCGGGGACCTGGAGGAAAACGGCGCCCGTTTAACCAGCCCGCGGCGCTTTTCCTTCGAACAATGGACAAACTGGCCGACGGGATGGACTCGCGACAGTCAGGCTGTCTTCTTCAACTCTGACCGCGACGGCAAGACAAACATTTTTCAGCAGCCAATTGGCGGTGCAGGAAGCGTGGATGCGCTGGTGCGGAGCGAGGACGAGAAGATGGACGCGAGGTCCAGCGCGGACGGCCGGTGGATTCTGTATCTTGCCTGGCCCAGGATTCAGGGAAAGGTTCAGACGAGTGGGGGACGCTTGATGCGGACCGGTGTTCGCGGCCAGCCCGCTCAGATGGTGTTCCCCGTGGCTGGGTACGCCAGCCACCTGCGGCTCGATCCCCTGGTCAGCATCTCGGCCGAGGGCCACCCTGCCTTCCGGTGTCCTGCAGTCTCGCAGGCGGCATGTGTCTTGAGCGAGGAGATCGGTGATCAAGTCGTCTTCACCGCGTTTGATCCGGTTGCTGGTCGACGAGGCGAAGTCACACGTATTCCGGCGTCCAGGTTCTCCTTCTGGGACCTCTCCCCGGACGGGCGCTGGATCGCCTTAGGTAAGAACGAAGAGACCAGTGGACACATTCGGCTGATCTCTCTCGCCGGCGAAGCACCACGGGAAACGTCCGCGGGCGAGTGGACTCATTTGTTATCGGCGGCTTGGGTCTATGATGGCAAAGGACTCTTTGTAACCGCGTTCGCGTCCAAGGGTGCGCCGCTGCTGCACGTCTCGCTCGACGGGGCTGTAACGCTGCTGCACCGGGGCCTCAAATATGTGGAAAACCCCGTGGCCTCTCCTGACGGAAAGCACCTCGCATTTGGCGAGATGACGGAGGAGGGAAATGCGTGGGTGCTGGACATGCCACGACAGTGAGGGGAACGGCGCCGTGGCAGGCCATTTCCAGCAGTCCGATTAATCTGCGGAGCTCCGGTGTGGGGTCAGCCCGGCGGCGGGCCCGAAGGCCCGACCCCACACCGTCCCATTCGCCCCCGCTCAGGCGGTGTAGTAGCGCGGATAGACTCTTTCGAGAAAGCGGGTCATTTCAGCTTCGCTGCCGGCATGCAGCAGCTCCAGGTTCACCGGCTCGCCATCTTCGAACATCCATTCGCCGTATTCTCTGTGCAGTTCGGTAACGTCCGAACCGCCGCGCAAGGCGATGCGCATGCGATCTTTTCCGGCCGCAAGAACAACGCCTTCCCAGCGTCTGGTGGCCGAATCGCTAAGAATTAAATTCATCGAAACCGTCCTCCACGACGGTGACTTGATTCTGCGCCACTCCTCGGGGCACCGCACGTTGCCCTTGGTTATGGACCCTTCGCTGAGCGTGAAAAACACAACGCTCGTTGCGATTTCGGACAAGTCTATGCTGGTTGACAGTCCCAGGCCTCTCAGGTAGGATCTTAGCCGTATTGCGATTATGCGAAATACGATCAGGATTGTACTTTCTACGGCCGCGGCGTTCGCGGTTCTCCAAATAACAGGTGTTCCGGCAGCAGCCCAAAATCAAGCCTACCGTGCGCCACGTGCGTTTGACGGCCATCCCGATTTGAGTGGAATTTGGGAAGCGGTGAACACCGCGAATTGGGATTTGCAAGACCACTCGCAGCAGGCCGGCACGATGTGGGAAATCGGCGCGATCGGCGCCATTCCTCCCGGTCAAGGCGTGGTGGATGGCAGTCAAATTCCATACACGCCGGCTGCGCTGGCCAAGAAGCAGGCGAACTTCACCAAGCGCCGCACCGATGACCCCGAAGCCAAATGCTACATGCCGGGCGTGCCGCGCGCCAATTATATGCCGTACCCGTTTCAGATTGTGCAATCTCCCCAAGGCATTCTGTTCGTTTATGAATTTGCCAGCGCCAATCGCCTGGTCAACATGGGCAAGCCGGTCGAAGCCGGTTCCGACACCTGGATGGGCACCAACAACGGTCACTGGGAAGGCGAGACTCTAGTGGTGGACGTCACCGGCCTCAACGGCCTCGCGTGGCTCGACCGCGCCGGCGATTTCATGAGCGACCAGGCGCATGTAGTGGAGCGTTACACGCGCATCGATCCCTACCACCTCAACTACGAAGCTACGATTGAGGACTCCAAGACGTTCACGCGGCCGTGGAAGATCACCATGCCGCTGTACCGGCGCGTCGAAAAGAACGCGCAGCTTCTGGATTTCAAATGCGTAGAGTTTGCCGAAGAGCTTCTCTACGGACAATACAAGAAGAAGTAGAAGGTCTCCTATGCGGTGTACGTTCCTCTCGCTTGCCGCCTTCGCGCTGATGGCTTGGTCTGCCGGCGCGCAAACGGGCGGATCCGATTACAAGCCGCCCAAGACACCGTGGGGCGATCCCGACTTACAGGGCATCTGGCCGGGTAACATGGGGGTCCCCATGCAGCGCTCGAAGAACCTGGGCGACCGGACCACCTTAACCGACGAGGAGTACGCACAACGCGTTGCGCAGGCCCAGAAAGCCGCGGCGGCGGATAACGAAGAGCGCGCGCCGAAAGATGCCCGCGTGGGAATTGGCCCGCCCTCGTATTGGACGGAGCGCGGCACACCGACGCGCCAGGCGTCGCTGATTATCGACCCGCCCGATGGCCGGATTCCGCCGCTTACTCCGGACGCTCAGAAACGGCGCAAAGAGGCGCGAGGCGGCCTGGGAGATCCCGCCGAATGGGCCGGCCGCGCGGATACTTACGAGGATCTGAACCTCTATTACCGCTGTATCACGCGGGGGGTTACCGGCTCCATCATCCCGGTGGTTTATAACAATGGAAATCAAATCCTGCAGGCGCCCGGGTACGTGGTGATCCGCAATGAGATGATCCATGAGGCGCGAGTGATTCCGCTCGACAGCCGGCCGCACCTGAGCACCAGCATCCACGAATACATGGGCGATTCGCGGGGACATTGGGACGGCAACACGCTCGTGATCGAAACCACCAATTACACTGACAAAACCAGTATCGGCTCCAACGGTGTCGGGTATAACGGTGAAGGCGGAAAGCACACGCAGGCACTACGCACCGTGGAACGCCTTACGCGCGTGGATGACCGGACGATCGATTACGAAGTGACGGTGGACGATCCGCAAACGTGGACCAAGCCGTGGACGATGCGCATCGAGCTGAAGCGGGATTCCAAATACCAATTTCTGGAATACGCGTGCCACGAGGGCAACTACGCGATGAAAGATATCCTCAGCGGAGCCCGCGCGGACGAAGCCGCGAAGGCACCCCGCTGAGAGATGGCCGATCAAGGCATTGAGACATGGTTGTGGTCTGAGTGAAGGCGGCCGTGTATGAGGTCATTCCACATCGCGACGACGCGACTCCAGAGGCCCACTGCCTGGAGCACTCCGACGCACGCCGCGAGGAAGACAACGATGTTCAAGATCGCTCGGATACTGCCCGCCATCGGTACATACGTGTTGATCAGCCACAGACCCATCCCCACTACAATCAGCCCGAGCACAATATTCAGAATGGTCCGGACGTTGGTTGGAAATGTGATGTAGCGGTTCACGAGCCACGCAATCACGATCACGACGATTAGGGCCACGATTAGGTAGGCAAGTTGCATCATCAACACCTCCCGCAGCGATTTGGAGCAACTCGGATGCCAACGATACCGATGGTGTGGGCCAAATGGGGCGAAGCCGTACGCGACTAGCCCCTCCGGGCGATGATTCGACTACGCCGAAGCAGGCTGCTGGAAGGGCTCGTCCGCGCTGCCGCCGTAGATGCTGGGCACGTGAGCGTTCACCGCGCGCAAATAGGCCGCCAACTGGCCGCGGTGGTGAATGCTGTGATTATTCCAAAAACCGATTAGCGTGAAATTCGGTACCTGCATCACACCGAAGAAGTTGATGATTTCCATCAACTGCTCGCCGGTGAGTTTCTTTACCTTGGCGATCTTGGCGGGCACTTCTTTGGTGTAGAAATTCGTCAGGTCCGTTACCGTGGCTTTGGCCGGCATCTCCGCTTCAGAACCGGAGAAATCGCGGTTGGCGATGCCTTCTCCGAACCATGCCTCTGAGGCGGCCAGGTGCCATGCCAGTTCACGCATGGTGCGGCCCTTTTCGCCGAGCTTGAAATCCAACTGGTTTTGAGGAATCGCGGCAATTACTTTCTTGGTGGTTTCGTATTCGCGCTCGATCCCTTCGATTAACATGTTTCCAATCGACTTCGCTTCTGCTGGACTCATGAAACTCCTCCGGGTGTCTATGGTACAACGTTTTAGTTTTCGATGCCGAACAAACGATCGAGGCTCCATTTTCCAGGGCCCGCGGAACTGAGCCACAGAAAGAAGAAGCAGTAGAACACGGTAATCTCTCCGCCATTGAGCAGCGGCCAAAAGCCGCGCGGGGCGTGCGTGCGGAAGTATCCGATGGCCATTTCGCCTGAGAGCAAGAACGCAACCGGCCGCGTACACAACCCGAGAATGATGAGTGCTCCCCCGAAAGTTTCGAGAACGCCGGCAATTCCGAGCATCGAAGTGAGGGGCGGTTTGAATCCGCCAAGACCTCCGAACATGCCGAAAAATTTCTGCCAGCCATGCAAGGAGAACGTGAACGCAGCCATAATCCGTAAGACCGAGCGCAGGCAAGGCTCGTAGGGCGCGAGGATTTTCATCATGGTTTAGACACCTTATCACACTACTGAGGGCCTCGCCGTTTTCGTAACTCACTCCGCTTGCTCACTCGCGCGGTTCTGTTTCCGGAACGAACACGCGCCACAAAACGATTGCGTTTGACTTTCCGTTGGCGCATACTTCCCCTACATCCCAGTTCTAATTGGGATATCAGAAAGGAAGGGGATGGCATGTCTGAGAAAGAGAACGGCCAGGTGATGGAACAAGCACTCGCGGCTGTCAACGCGGGTGACTTCAACCGTTTCGCTTCGTTTCTAGACGAAAATATTGTCGTGGAGAGCGAAATGTTTCCGGAGCCCGTTCGGGGCTGCGATGCCGCGCGGCAGCAGATGGAAGCGCGCGCTGCGGCGTTTCCCGATCAGCGGATCGAAATCCTGCAGGTGCTTGCTTCCGGCGATCACGTAGTGGTCCGAACGCGAATGACCGGCACACACAAGGGCACCTTCAATGGGATCGCCCCAACCAATAAGAGCATCAGCGTAGAAGGCTGCACCATCACGGAGATCCGCAACGGCAAGGTAATTCGCGCCCGCCCCTTTGCAGACAATGTTTCTCTATTGAAGCAACTGGGGGTGATCACGCTCGGCAAGACGATGTCGGCGCGATAGTCGAAATCCGAAGCGCATGGGCTCTGCTGCCGTCCGCAGGGAGCCCATTATTGCCAGGGTAACTGCGGCCTGCCCTCATCAGGAAACTGATCTGTTCGTTTTCGCGGCCTTACGCTTGGCTGCGCCGGTTAGCCTGTACTCCTGGGGTTGATTCATATTCTTGATGAACTCGATGCGGTGGAACCGCACGGCGGACCAATCCTCATCAATCGCGACCATGGCGACGGGCTCAAAACCCTCTTTCCCAAGCGCCGCCCAACCCGGGCCGCGTTTGATCTCGGACTTGTAGCGCTGTGAGCTGGGCCAATCCACACGATGGTGTAGCCCGGAGACTTCCTGGCAATCGCCGGGGCCACTCGGTCGATTTCGGCGTACGTGGTCACAAACGCAAGTGCGAGGCCAACCTCTTTCGCCTGCTTCGGGTTGCGGAAGATCTGGACACCTTCCAGCGCCGCCAATTCACCTTCAAAGCTCTCCGGCGAATTCAAGACCAGGATCTGTTTGCGGTCCTTGAGGCCCAGTTTCTTAAACACAGAAGACATGGCGGTTTACTTGGAGCTTAGCACCAGATGGTTCCCGTCGATGTCCTTGAAGACTGAGGTCGTGCCATAGTGCATCCGCTTCGGTTCCATGATGAACTCGACACCCCTGGCCTTCAGTTCCTTCGCCGTTGCTTCCACATCGTCGGCCCACAAAGTGATGTTCAACATGCCGCCGGGCTGAAGCTTTTCGCCGAACCGAAACAACACAACCCGCGTGTCGGCGCCGGGAATCCCTAGCTCCAGCCATCGCTGCTGATCATTGAACGGCTGATCGGTGACCAGGCGGAAACCCAGCACCTCGGTATAGAAGGCGAGAGCGCGGTCCTGGTCAGTGACCGGAATGCTGACAAACTTGACGCCTCGAATCATCTCTCAGCCTTCTTTACGCGGGCACAGCCGTTGCGGTATGCCGCGAGGCCGCGCGGTGCGCGACCCACCCGCCCAGCCATCCTCCAACAATCCTGAGCATGAACGACACCACATACATGAGCCGATCCTCGGGCCTGGCGGCGAATAGGAAGCCTGCGGTCAGGATTACGGCGGAAACCCCGACCAGCGTGCCATTGGCGATAAAGCCGGTACTGAGCTTCCGCGTGGCCCAAAGAGCGCCAAAAAATACGGCCATGCCTGCAGCGGGAGGCGCTAAATAGTAACCAGTAAGATTCCCGAACGCCTGGTAGTCTGCGTCGCTCCGGCCAGGTGAGATCAGGAAGCGATAGGCGGCGATGATGAGGCCGAGGACAACCAGGACCGCCACTTCAGACATCAGCGCCGCTACCAAAACACGTCCCCAACGAACCCGTGAGTGAGTCTGCAACCGTCCATTCCTCCTTCGTCTCAGTGTGCTCCGGTGAACGACCGATTTGCAAGGGATCTATATCTGCAAATACTATAGTAGTATGTACCATATTGGTATCGACGATTACGTCGTGGACGTACTATTGCCCGACCTTGTGGGTCATGACAAATCCCCAGCCGGTTTTCTAGTGTACCTGATCCTCTGGACGCTGCTGTTCCGTTCCGAACGGCGCTCGATCGCCGTCAGTTTGCAGGGCCTGTCCTCACAGACAGGGCTCTCGAAGTCCGCTGTACAGGCGGCCGTCCGCTTACTCCGGCGGCGAGGGTTGATCAAGGTGATCAGGGCTTCGCCCACGGCGGTTCCCCAGTATGAGTTGGTCCGTCACTGGCTGCGGCGGCGGGAAAGAAGGCCTGATCGGCCCACCATTTAGTGCCGCGCCGTTAGTTCTTTCCCTCGCGATAGCGTCTGCCCTGGCAGGCTGCTGAAAAAGCCCAAGAACCGCTTGCTAGCGCGCGGCTCGGAAACGCGGCATCGAGTTCACAGGCAGTTATGCCCGGCCGATCACATCGTTACCGCGACCGTTAGGGACCGGAGAGTTTGGCCTCTTTTTCAGCACCTGCTACTCCCAATACACAAAGGCCATGGCATTCCCGGTTCCGGCTTCCGAGCGGTAGCAGGGAACGTAATCTACCTGATGGTAGCCGCGGCCTTCGGCATTCATGGCCGCGATCACCGGGAGCCAATTCTTGATCTCGGCGGTGCCCACTTTGAAAACATTCTCCGGGATGCGGCCCAGGGCTGCTTCGTCGCCCTTCTCCATAGCATGGAGCACCTGCCGGTCGAGCTCTTCATCGATCACAAAGTGCGTCAATCCCCCGGAAGCGATCATGGCGACCCGGCCGTATCCCTGGTAGCTCTTGATGGCGCGCTGCAGCGCACGGCCAAGCTCCAGGCAACGGTGGATCTTCGGCTGGTTGTACGGAAAGTGAACGTTCAGAATGACGGGCACGCTGGGCGGCGGCGCGTCGCCCAGAATCGAGTGATAGATGAAACCATAGGCGTGCGGAATGCCGGGGCGCGAGGCGGCTTTCGGCCGGGTGTCGGACTGCGCCAGATCGAAATCTTCTTCGGCCAGCGATTTCAAAATATGATCGGCCAGATCGGAGGCGCCGGGGTAGGTGATGCCATCGGACGGAGCGTTGCCGGGCTCGGCGATGCTCAGGCCGGGCTGATCTTCGTGCAAGTGTTGCGCGTTGTAGATCTGCTTGCCGCGGTAAACCGTGATCGAGGGTGTCAGGTCGGAATCGAAAAATTCGCGCTGATCGTTGCCCACGATCACGACCGCATCGGGCGCCACCTCTTTGAATTTGCGGCCCAGGGCTTCCATGGCGCGCCGGCACTGGGCGTGGCGCTGGCGCCTGGTCTCGACGTCGATCTGGCTGGCGAATCCCGGCGCCCGTTCCTTGAGCAGCGACTCGAAATCGTAGGCCTTTCCGCGGTACCAGTGCTGTTTGTTTTCGCGATCGGCCTTGGCCCGCAAATCCCACTGTTCCGGCGGCGTGGAAAGCAGCGGCCCGTGCGACGATCCCATGCCTAATACGATTTCTGCCATGAAACTTTTCTCCTTGAGTGCGCGCGCCCGCGGCCTTACTTGCGCATGGCAAGTTTCGATCTTCGCTCTTCTTCGGCCTTGATGCCCGGTCCGAAAACTTTTTCGAAATAGCCTTCCTTCACCAGGCGGTCCACAACGCTGTTGTCGACGATGGTGCGGAAATCGAATGCCTTCATCTCCCCGGCAAGGCGGGCATCGGATTGCTGGGCGACCACCGACTTCACCGCGCCGGCCAATACGTAAGGCACGCGCTCGAAGAGATTGCCCTTCTGGTAGCGCTCGTAAATTCGCTCGACGTCGGCTTGCGGCTGCTTATCGAACGCCAGGTACGCCTTCACAGCGAAGGCCTCATCGGCATAGAAACGCTGGATCGCTTCGGCTTGCGCCTTGATCAACTTCTCGGCCAGGCTTGGATCGGAAGCGAGGGTGCTTTTCCGCAGCATGTACACGGTAGCGGCGTAGATGTCATCATGATCGGCCAGGTTCGCCAGGTTCTTGTAGCCGTCCTCTTCCAGCCGAAAATAGTTTGGCGCGGTGAGCAGCGTGGCATCGGCGCGGCCACTGGTCAAGGCGGCGGCGCGCCCGCTGACGTCGGTCCCGACCGGAATCCACTGCACATCCCGCAAGCCGAGCCCCAGAGTTCGCAGCAGCGCGACGGTGTAGTTGTAGGGAGCGTCGCCGATCTGTCCAACCGCAATGCGCTTGCCCTTCAACTGCTTGATCTCCGGCATGTCTTTGCGGGCCATCAAGGCGAACAGCGCTTTGTTCAGGGAACTGCCCACGAGCACGAAGGAACCGTCTTTGAGGCTCGCCTGCATGGCCTGTTCGAGCGAGTAGTTGGCTTCCTGCGCCTCGCCGCTTACCAGCATGGCGATGCCCGCCGGATGAACGCCGAATACCAGGTTGGCATCCAGGCCGTACTTGGCGTAGAAGCCGCCTTCCTTGGCCATGTACATGGGCCACGAGGCGCCGCTGCGCGTCGGATAGTTGATGGTAATCTTTTCGAGGCTCTGCGCCCACGCGCCGGAAGCCACAAGCGCGGTGGCGATGAAAGCGAGTCTGGCGTGCTTCATTTCCTATCCACTATACGCCGAAATCGTATACTCAGAGTTTTAGCCAATTCGAGTCGTTGGGAAGGAAAGCGATGCTCGACCAAGCCAAGAATCAACTGCTCACCCAAGTCGGCCCCGGAACGCCGATGGGCGAACTGCTGCGCCGCTACTGGATGCCAATTGCGGCCGTCAGCGAATTCGACGACCTCACCATCAAGCCAGTGCGGCTGATGGGCGAAGACCTCACGCTCTACAAAGACCTCAGCGGCACGTTCGGGTTGGTGGATCGCCGCTGCCCGCACCGGCGCGCCGACCTGTCGTACGGCTTCGTGGAGCAGTGCGGCCTGCGCTGCAACTATCACGGGTGGCTGTTCGATGAACAGGGCCGCTGCAGGGAGCAGCCTTACGAGGATGTGGCCGAGCCGGAAGCGCGCTTCCGCGATAAGGTTCGCGTCAAAGCGTATCCGGTGGAAGCGCGGGCCGGCTTGATTTGGGCGTATCTCGGACCCCAGCCCGCGCCGCTGGTGCCCAATTGGGAGCCGTTCACGTGGAAGAACGGTTTTGTGCAAATCGTGTTCGCGGATGTGCCGTGCAACTGGTTTCAGTGCCAGGAAAACTCCATCGATCCGCTGCACTTCGAGTGGATGCACATGAACTGGAGTGTGCGTCAGCGGAACCAGTTGGGGCCGTATTCACCGCGGCATCTGAAGCTGGAATTCGACGAGTTCGATTATGGATTCGTCTACCGGCGGTTGCGCGAGGGCATGAGCGAATCCGACCCGCTGTGGACGGTGGGCCGCGTGTGCCTATGGCCGAACGCATTGTTCACCGGCGATCATTTCGAGTGGCGCGTGCCGGTGGATGACGAGCACACGCTAAGCGTCACCTGGGTCTTCAATCGCGTGCCGCGAGACCGCGAGCCTTACGTGCAAGAGCGCATTCCGGCGTGGCATGGACCGTTCTACGATCCGGTAACCGGCCGCTGGATTTCGAGCCACATCATGAATCAGGATTTCGTGGCTTGGGTGGGGCAGGGGACGATCGCCGACCGCACACAGGAGCATTTGGCCACCAGCGACCGCGGAATCCTGATGCTGCGAAAGCGCTTCCTCAACGATCTGGACGAGATAATCAGAGGCGGCGATCCCAAGGCGGTGATTCGCGATCCCGCCGTCAACGAGTGGGTGCGGTTGCCCATCGCCGAACGAAAAATTCTGAGCGAAGGCGCCACCCGCGAGGAGATACTCCGGCACCCCTTCCTCGGCCGGGCGCTCACCGAGGGATTTCCGTTCCAGGCGGGCCAGCCGGAAGAGGTGCGCAAGGCGTACGAAGAGGCGATGGGAATCCAGCTCAGCGCGAAGTGAGCTACTGTTGCGGGGCGGCGGCTTGCGGCGCGCCGGGAGCGCCCGCCTCTCCCGAGGAGCCGGCGTTGAATACGCGCTTGCCGTCGATCGTTTTTACGGTCCGCGCGTTCGCAAGGTTCGATCCGTCTTTCGCGGCTGAGCCGGAGACCGTGATCACGTCGCCCGGTTTGATCGTGTCCTTGCGCCAGCCGTTCCGCAGAAGCAGGTTCGGGCTCCCCAGCTCGAAATTCCAACTGGTCACTTTGCCGCTTTCATCTTTCACGTCCAGGTGAATCCAGGCGTGGGGATTGACCCATTCGATACTGGTTACGGTGCCGGTGAGCTCGACCGGTTTCTTGGTATCGTACTCGGCCGCGAACGAGTGGTGCGCGCGGAGCGGCCCGGAAACTAGCACCAACAAAGCAAGGACGCTGAGCGAGTTCATTTTCATGCGAGGCCTCCGCGCTACTTTCCCACCAAATGCTGCACGTCGAGATTCTTCTCGCACACGAATTCGAGTAACTCCGTGTCCGGAAGTAAGTGCTGCTTAATGGTAGCCGACCACGGCTTGGTATACGCCTTCGGGTCGTCGATCGTTGCCAGGACTTCCATGTGGCCGAAATCCTTGCGGCGGAAGCGCTCGGTCACGCGCAGCGCGTCGGTATGCGGGTGGCCGAAGGTGTCCATCCACATCTGGTCGTTGAAGCCGGTGGTGGTCACCACAAAATCGTCGCCGTCCCATTTGCCGATCGAGTATCCCATCCAACTGGGGCTTTCGAACTCCTTGGGGAAGTCGCGGCCATCGGTGAAGATCTGGCGGTGCAGGTAGTACATCTCGTAGAGGATCACCACCGCGCCCGGTGTAGTGTAGATCTTGAACGGATAAGGCAGCGTGTTGACCTTGGGCACGCCTTGCGGCATGCAGCGCGCCTCCGGGTCGTCTTTTCCATTGTTGGCGCGGCGCTCGTTGTACAGTTTCTCCGCCCACGGTTGGAACGGAACTTCCTTCAGATCGGCCGCCAGATTGGCCAGGTGGCGCGAGTTGTCGGCTACCCACAGTCCTTGCAGGTCGGGCTTTCCGTCGGGAGTCCGCGGAGCCGGGGCGGTGAGATTGGGCTTTCCATCGGCCGTTCGTGGAATTCCTTTGGATGGGTAGTCGAGCCACTGCGCGGAGGCAAACGAAGCGAATGCACACACGACGACGGATACTGCGAGAGGGGTCCTCATCCAAAGCCTCTGGCAATTATACTGTGGGGCAGGCCATCGGTTTTTGTGGCCTGCCGGGCGCGGCTCGCAGACGAGAAACCGCGATCGTCCGTGCTACTCTAGCGTAGGCTTTACGCGGTTTCGGCGAGCTGGTGCTGCTCGGCCAGTTCGTCGGGATGCGCCAGTTCCTTGCGCAGCGTACCAATGTCGATCTCGTGTTCCCAACGCGCCACTACCACCGTGGCCACGCCATTGCCGATCATGTTGACCACGGCGCGCATCATGCTCATGAAGCGATCGATCCCCAGGATCAACGCCATCCCCGCCACTGGAATGGTCGGAATCACCATCAACGTTCCTACCAGTGCGATGAACGCCGCGCCTTGCACGCCGCTCGCTCCCTTCGAAGTAAGCACCGCGACGGCCAGAATGGTCAGTTGCTGCGGCAACGTCAAATGGATGCCCGTGGCCTGGGCAACGAAGAGCGCCGCCAGCGTCATATAGATGCTGGTGCCATCGGTGTTGAACGTGTAGCCGGTGGGCACCACCAGGCCAACCAATGCTTGGGAGCAGCCCAGCTTTTCCATCTTCTCCATGAGCCGCGGCAGGGCCGGCTCCGAAGAACTGACGGCCAGCACCAGGATGATCTCTTCCTTGATGTACAGAAGGAATCGAATGATGTTGAAGCCGGAAGCCTGGGCGATCGCGCCCATGACCACCAGCACAAACAAGATACTCGTCAGGTAGAAAGTCGCGATTAGTTTGACCAGAGGCCCGAGAGAAGCCAGCCCGTACTGGCCGACCGTGAAGGCCATCGCTCCAAAGGCGCCGATCGGCGCGAGCCGCATCACAATGTTGATCACTCCGAAGACCGCGTGTGTCATGGCTTTGACGAAGTCCACCACCGGCTTACAGCGTGGCCCGGCGGCCGACAACGCAAAACCGAACAACAAGGCGACCAGCAGCACCTGGAGGATGTCGCCGCGCGTGAAGGCATCCACGATTGTGGTGGGGATGATGTGCAGGATGAAATCCGACACGCTTTGGGCCTTGGCTTGATTCGAGTAGCCCGCTACGGCTTTGGCATCGAGCGTGGCCGGGTTCACGTGGAAGCTGGTTCCGGTAGGCACGAAATTGCCAACCAGCAGGCCGATGACCAGCGCCAGCGTGGAAACAACCTCGAAATAGAGAAGCGCTTTGCCTCCTACGCGCCCTACCTTCTTCATATCCTGCATTCCGGCGATGCCCGACACCACCGTACAGAAAATAACCACCGCGATGATCATGGTGATGAGGCGGATGAACCCATCGCCCAGCGGCTTCATGGCGATGGCTTTGTGCGGACTGACATAGCCGAGCACGATGGCGATGGCGACGCCGATCAGCACCTGGGCCGAAAGGCCGGTATACCAGGGCTTCTTCTTTTGCTGCGCAGGCGTTGTTACGGTAGCCATAGGTTCAAAAATCTTATCACTTCCTGGATCGAGAGGTGGGGCTGGCGGGACCGCTGTTCACGGCTCGAGCGGACGGTTGGCCCGATAGCGCCACCAGACATAGAGCCACAGGAGCACGATCGCGGGATACATCAGGAAACTCGCTTCCGTGCCGAGCACGCCGCCGGTCAGCCACGCCGGGCCCCGGAAGCTCACGTCGAGCAATCGCCCGATGGGAACTTCGGAGCCATTCGGGGTGCCGATCACAAAGAGCTGCATGTAATCGAACGCGGAGTGGAAGCCAACGGCGAACCAAAGAGTGCCGGTCCGCAGCACGCTGTAGCTCAGGAGCAGGCTCAGCGAGACGAGCGTGATCACATCCCAGACGTTTTCGCCTTGTTTGAAAAAATAGTGCTCTGCGGCAAAGATGAGGGCGATGATGCTGGCGGACGGCCAGAAGCCGATGCTCTTCCAGAGCGTCTGCTGGAAATAGGAACGGAACCAGAACTCCTCAGCGACGCCGACACCGATATTGGCGGCGAGCCATGCCAGAGCGGAGATCACGAGCGCGCTGCCATGAACCGCCAACCCTTGAACTTGCATGCCTCCCAGTGCGAACATCCCCAGGGCAACCGCGCCGGCCATGACAACGCCGGCTGCGGCGCCTTCAAACGTCCGCCTGCTCAGAGCGCGACTTACCGGGAGGCCGTAGCTATCCACGCGCCGGTGCTCATAGAGCGCGAAGGCGCCGGTAAGAATCAGAGCGTCGAAGAGGTTTCGCAATTCGCCGAAACCGATATTTCCGGCGGAAAGTCCCGGCGCAAGATGCAATGCTCCGGCGAAGAATGCGAACGCCCGGTCGAGCACTGGAAAGACGGCGTATGTCCCCACTCCGTAGTAGATCGCGGCCCGCCAGATTGGCCGAAGCTTGCCATCGGGCCCGACGAAAACAGTCGCCATATTCGCCACAATATGACAGTCGTGCCCGTCTCGGGTTCGATACAATGTAGTGCTATATGCCGCTCTACCGCGTCCATCATATGAAGCCGTCTCCACAGCAGCAATTCCGTTGGGCGCCGCACGTCTCTGGTAGTGCCGCGGTCAAGCCTAGGGATTACGAGCCTGGGACTCAGATTGAAGCTGCCAATGAATATGAAGCGTGGCGCCTGCTGCGGGAATCGGAACCGCCACTTGCGGTCGGCGATCTGCTGGAATCCGGCGACGGCCAGTTGCGAATTTGCAAATATGTCGGCTTCGAGCCGGCTGAGTGGGTCTTGCCGGAACCCACGCCCGCCTCTTAGGAGATTGCATGCCGGAATACCGCCTGGGCGATGTCATTGATGATTTCTGTGTGCGCTGCAAGCGCGTGATGAATCACAACGTCGTATCGGTTCTCAACAGTGAGCCCGCTAAGGTTCGCTGCCGCACCTGCCATAGCGACCACGATTACCGCCATGAGCAAGCCCCTCCGCCTAAGGTGGATCCGCGCAAGCAGGCGCTGTTTGACGAAGTTCTGAAGAAGGTCAACCCCGACGATGCCGCTGTTGCCGCCGGGGATGCCGCCGCCGGGGATGCCGCCGTAGGTGATGCCGCGGAGTCCGCAGCGGCCGCTGCCGACGCTCCCAAGCCCAAAGCAAAAGGAAAAGATAAGAGGTAGCCGGCGTCATTGGTTACGGCTGCGCTGTCCCGGATTGTCCTCGCAATACAGCATCCAGGTTGACATGGCTCGTGTCCAAGGTAACTCCCATCGCTTGGTCTAAACTTACTCTGGCTTTCGCGTAAGTGTCGCGCGCCTGAACCTCCGCCAGTTGGGCCGCAGTCAAGTCGCGTTGTATCAGAACCACGTTGTACGAAGTAGACAGACCAGCCGTCAGCTTCTGTTGTTCGGCATCGAGCTTCTGCTCTTCCAGCCGGACCGTCTCGCGCGCGGCTGCTACTTGCGCCCTCGTCTGCGTCACCGTGATCAGCGCATTATGCACGTCCACTTCGATCTGGCTTTGCGTCCGCACCAGGGTATCTTGAGCCTGCGACAGTTCCAGACGCGAACGCACCTCATCCGCCTGAGCCTGCCGGTTGCGCACTGGAAAATTGATGAGCAGGCCAAAGGCAATTTGTGGATACTTGAAGTGAACCGCTTCGCTGAAACCAGTGCCGAAAACGTTGTAAAGCCCCACCGTATTTACCAGCGCAAACGCATTGACGGTGGGCCGCAACGCGTTTCGTAGAAATGGGAGGACGTCTTTCTGGCTCTTGATGTTGCCTTCCGCGACGGAGACCTCCGGCCGGTTTTGATTGGCGATCTCGACGGCTTTTGCAAGAGCCGGCAGTTGCGCGTCGTCCGGCTCCGGGAATGAATCGGTCGTCTCGATACTAGCCGAAGCCAGGGGTTCCTCGAGCTTCTTGCTCAGCATGTTCTTGAGCTGTAACTCGGCATTTTGGACATTGGTTTGCGCCACGATCAAATCGCGCTGGCTGGCCGCCACCTGTGCTTGCGCCGTGACGACATCCAGGTTGGCCATGGTGCCGACTTCAACCTGCTTCTTGTTGTTTTCCGCTAGTTGTTGAGCGACGGCCAATGCGTCGTTGGCCGCGCGAACCCCCTGCTGCGCCGCCACCAGATCCCAATATGTATTCTGGGCGCTGCTGAGCGCGGTGATCACCTGCTGCCGGAACGCTTCCCGCTCGATTTTCTGTTCATTGGTCGCCACGTTGATCAACGCCCGATTCACTTTTGGCCCGAATCCGTTGAGCAATTGCTGGCTCAGGGTTGCCGTAAAACCGGGTGTGAAGGCGGGATCGTATAGCAGGTGCAACTGCGTCGAACCCAGCCGCTGCATGGCATAGGACACGGTGAAACTGGTGCCGGTGGTAAAGTCCTGTATGTAGTTCAGCGAGAGGGCCGCGGTGTGGGTCGTGACCGACGGTACGCCCGCCACCACCAAGGTATTCAGCGGGCTCTCCGTGCGATCGAGGCTGAGTGCCACCGAGAAGGTCGGATCGAACACTCCCGAAGGCCGTACCAGGACCTGGCTGGCCGTACCGGTGATGCCGCCGGCATTGGACGCGAACCCGTTGCCTGTGGTGCTGCCCGCTGACCCGAGAATGCTACCACCTTGCGCCCCGGCGAATACTTCGCTCGGAATGAGGCTTACGTCTACGCCCCGCGGGGACGCTCCCGACCGTGCGCGCAGTAGATCCGTCTGGGCCATCGGAAGGTAGTAGCGCGCGGAAGCAATCGCCAAATTGTTGTCCACGACGGCTTCGATCAGTTGCTCCATCGACAGCCGCAGCTTTCCATCCTGGACGGCTAAGCGGCCGTTTCCGGACAGACTCGGCCGCGGAATGTTCCAACTCTGGTAAGGCCGAAACACGTTCGGAAACACCTTGGCCGGAACGGTGTAGTCGCCGAGCGGCTGAGCGGTCAACCAGGAGTGGCCCGATACGATGGCCACTAACACGGCAAGAACCAATCGTCCGGCTTCGAGGAACGGATGCGCGGAGCGGCCGCTCATCGGCCTCCCCCTTGGCCTGGTGTCGCCGCCGGAAGATGAAATGGAGGCGTCGGCTGTGTGGACACCGCGCCGCTAATGGCGTCCTCCAACTGAATACCGTTGTGCGCGAGTGTGCTTCCCGTAGACTGATCCATGGCCACCAGGGCCAGGGCGTAGGCGGCCACTGCCTGCACCTCGGCATATTGGGCCGATGCCAGATCGCGCGTCCGCAAGACTACGTTGTACGAAGTCGAGAGGCCGGCGTCCAGTTTTTTTCGTTCCGCATCGAGAGTAACTTGAGCCAGGCGTACGGCTTCGTGCGCCGCTGCCACCTGTGCCCGGCCCTGAATCAATCCGATGCGTGCTTGCCGCACCTGCAGGTTGACCTGGTTTTGCGTATTTTGAAGGCTGACCTCGAGTTGGTTTCGCTCCAATTGCGCTCGAATGTTATCGGCCTGTGCGGACCTGTTGCGGATGGGTGCACTGAAGCTTACGCCGATTGCAGTTTCGGGATAGGCCGCACCCAAGCTCTGGCTCAAAGAAGCTCCCACGCCGCTGGTAGCCACAAGCGTATTGCCCTGCAAACCCGAGCTGGCGTAAAGCCCGAACAGCGATGTGTTCGGCATCATATTGTTTTGCGTATAGCGGATCGCGACGTTCTGGTTCTGCAGATTGTTCTGGGCTTGCCGCAGCTCCGGCCGGCCCGATCGCGCCGTCGCGAGCGCAGCCGTCAACTCGGGAAGGTCATTCTCTTGCGGTTCCGGTAACGCATCCGTGGTCTGGATCTCGGCGGCATCCAAGGCGGGATCGTCGCGCTTGCTCACCAATTGCTTGAGATTCGTTTCCTGTACTTGCAGGTTCGTCTGCGCTACCACCAGGTCGCGCTCGCTCGCAGCCACCTGCGATTCTGCCGTCACTACGTCCAAACGCGAAAGCGTGCCGATTTCCTGTTGCTTCTTGGTCTCGTCGTAGAGCTCGCGCGACACCGCCAGCGATTCTTGAGCCACCCGCACATTCAACTGAAAGGCCGCCAGGTTCCAATACGCGTTCTCCAACGTTACGATGCTGTTGATCACCTGCTCGCGGAAGACCTCTTGCGCGGTTGCCTGATTGGTTCGAGCTACAAACATGAAGCGCTGATTCGGCAATGCGCCGAAGCCGGCCAACAGCGGCTGGTTAAATCCGATCGAAAGACGGGAAGTGACGTCCGGATTGAATAGCGTGTTCTTTTGCGTGGTGTCCTGACGAAGCGCGCTCATCGAGACGGAATAGCTGGTTCCGTCAGTGAACAGTTGGGAGTAACTCATGGATACGGCAACGGCGCTGCTGGTTGTATTCGGGATGCCGGAAACCACCACCGAATTCAGTGGACTGGTTACGTGATCGTAGCTGGTGGCGAACGTGACCGCGGGATCGAAGGCGCCCGCCGGACCGACAAAGACCGCGCCTCCGCCACCCGTAATGCCGCCGGCATTACCGGTTCCACCCGTGCCGCCCGCGCCCGTGACACCCGCGCCGAATGCTCCCGCGTTCAATTCGCCAGGGTACAGAGCGCCGGTAAAGCCGCGCGCCGCCTGTCCCGACTTGCTGCGCAGAACGTCGGTTTCCGCGATGGGGATCACATACCGCTGCACCACAATGTCCAGGTTGTTTTCCAGCGTCAAAGCCAGGGCGTCCGCCAGTGATAATTCGAGCTTGCCGTCATGAATGAGCGATGCCAGGCGCGTGGAGTTCATCAAAATCGGATGGGGCAGCGTTTGTTGCTGGTAGGGGCGCCAGACATTGGGAAAAATCCGCGGCCCCTGCCGGACCGATTCGAGAAACCCCTGCTGGAATCCGGGCGTGGATTCGGCCGGCCCGGCGTCTTTATTCGGCTCATCGGCCATTAGAGGGCCGATGCTCAGGAGTGCGAAACAGGTGGACAGGCAGAAGATGCCAAGCCCTGCCAAGCGGGAATGATTGGTTTTCATGAACAACTCCGGGAGGTCATCCGTGGTCACACACGTTGGGTCCATGGAAGTCTGGGGTGTACCGGCGCGCAAATTCGTTACTGACAAACGATTGTTGAATCGGCCTCAGTGCGATTTCCATCACTATTTAGGGCCAATATAGTCTAACTCGAAAGGGCTAGTGGAATGCAGGGGCAGCCGGAACAACCTGTCACCCGGCGCCATGCGCTGCCCAGCCAGGCTGTTATCCTACCTCTGGTGTTCTGGTTCTGGCTCTTCGTCGGCCCCGCGCTGCTCTTGACCGCGATGTCGCTTCGGGGAGAGCGCAAACGGGCAGCGTATGTGCGCCGCCGGTTAGCCGAGACGCCGCAACCGTTGCCGCCGGCTAGCGTCATCGTGCCCGTGAAAGGCGTTGATGAAGGACTGCGCCAAAACCTGGCGGCATTGGCCTCGCTGGATTATCCGGATTACGAGCTCCTCATCGTAGCCCATAGCGCTGCCGACATTCCCGCCGGCGTGCTGCCGCAGCATGCGCGTGTGATCTTAGCCCACGGCCACGACCCCCGCACCGGCGAGAAGGTCCAGAACCTGGCGACGGCTGTCCATGCCACGCGCCACCGCAGCCGGATCCTGGCCTTCGCCGATTCCGACGGGCTGGTAACGAAACACTGGCTGCGAGCCCTGGCGGCGCCGCTCGTCGAACAGGGAGTGGGAGCATCGACCGGTTACCGCTGGTTCACGCCCAGCCGCGCCACTCTCTGGACGATCCTCCGCAGCGTGTGGGATGCGGTGCCCGCGGCAATGCTCGGCCCCGGCGACAACCGCTTCGCTTGGGGCGGCGCCATGGCGATCCGCCGCGAAACCTTCTTCGAAGCGCAGGTGCTGCGCTACTGGAAAGGAACCCTTAGTGACGACTACGCGCTGAGCGAGGCGGTTCGCCATGCCGGGCTGACCATCGCCTACGCACCCGGAGCTCTCGTTCCTTGCCTCGAACACATTTCCCGCCGCGCGCTGTTTTCCTGGATGCGACGGCAGATGATGATCACCCGGACCTATGACCCGCGCCAGTGGCGACTGGGTTTGATGGCGCATGTGTTTTACTGCGGAGCGATGACCGCCTCATTGATAGCGATCGGCTTCGGCCGCCGGCTCGGATGGGTGACACTGGCGGCCCAACTGATTCCGGGAATGATCAAAGGCGCGCTTCGCTGCCGGTTGGCTGCCGCCGCACTGCCGGAACAAGAAGCGTGGTTTCGACGCTACGGCTGGCTGCACTGGGCGGCCGTTCCGCTCGCCACGTGGACCTGGTTGATCGCGCTCGTCTCTTCCGCGTTCGGGTGTACCATCGAATGGCGCGGCTATCGTTACGATTTGAAGAATCATCGAGCGGCGTAGCGAGTATAATCTCAACGTAAGGGAGGATTTTCCGTGGCCAAGGACCGTAGCCCCAAGAAGGAAGTCAAGAAGCCCAAGAAGAAGAAGTAGGTCGGTGGGCCGGTGTGGGTCCGGCCCGTGCCCGGAGCGGGCGTTGGCGGGCTCTCCGCACGCCGGCCCGCTCGCAGTCCAAAGGAGCCAACATGCGCACAGAGTGGGTAGCCAAACGTCAGGACGACACGATCCGCACGCAAATGCATTATGCCCGACACGGCGTCATCACGGAAGAGATGCATTATGTAGCGCGGCGGGAGAACCTCGCTCCCGAACTGGTCCGCTCCGAAGTGGCCCGCGGGCGGCTCATCATCCCTGCCAACATCAACCACACCAACCTCGAGCCGATGGCCATCGGGGTCGCTTCGAAATGCAAGATCAACGCCAACATCGGCAATTCGGCGGTCTCTTCCCATATCGAGGAAGAGCTGGAAAAATTGCGCTACTCCGTGAAGTTCGGCGCCGACACCGTGATGGATCTCTCCACCGGCGGCGACATCCCCGCGATTCGCAAGGCCATCATCGCGCATTCTCCGGTGCCGATCGGAACCGTGCCGATTTACGAAGCCCTTTCGCGCGTGCGCCGCGTGGAAGATCTCAATAAGAACGTGATGCTCGAAGTGATCGAGGAGCAGGCCGAGCAGGGCGTGGATTATATGACGATTCACGCGGGGGTGCTGGTGCAGTACATCCCGCTCACCACGCGTCGCGTCACCGGCATCGTCAGCCGCGGTGGTTCGATCCTGGCCGAGTGGATGGTCAAGAACCACAAGCAGAACATGCTCTACGAGTGCTTCGAGGAGATCTGCAAGATTTTCCAGAAACACGACGTGAGCTTCTCACTCGGTGACGGGCTGCGTCCCGGCAGCGTAGCCGATGCCAGCGACGAAGCACAGTTTGCAGAATTGAAGACGTTGGGCGAATTAACCCGGAAGGCGTGGCAATACGACGTCCAGGTAATGATCGAAGGCCCGGGCCACATCCCGATGGATCAGATTGAGCTGCAGGTCCAAAAGGAAAACGAGATCTGCGACGAAGCGCCGTTCTACACGTTGGGGCCCCTGGTGACCGACATTGCGCCGGGATACGACCACATCACATCGGCGATCGGCGCCGCCATGATCGGCTGGTACGGCGCATCCATGCTTTGCTACGTGACTCCCAAAGAGCACCTGGGACTTCCCAACCGCGAAGACGTGAAGCAGGGGATCATCGCGTATAAGATCGCCGCACACGCCGCCGATATTGCGCGTCACCGCCCCGGCGCACGCGATCGCGATGACGAACTCTCGCGCGCCCGCTACCGCTTCGATTGGAAGCAGCAATTCGCCCTTTCACTCGACCCCGAAACCGCGCAGGCCTATCACGATGAAACCTTGCCGGAGGAGGGTTTCAAGGACGCCGCATTCTGCTCCATGTGCGGCCCGAAATTCTGCTCGATGAATATTTCCTCGAAAGTGGAAAGCTTCACGGCAGAAGAGGCCGAGGCTGTGGTGAACGGCACCGCGCCGGAGAATTTGGTGCGGATTTCGGGCAACGATTGATAGCTATCTCCAGTCCTGCGCACCGTGATAGATGTGCAGGACTTCAATAGCCTCGGTCTTGATTGCATAGACGACCAAGTACGGAAAAAGGGATTAGCGGCAGCTCTCGTGTTCCACTGCGGTGGCCGGGTTTGCCGACGTGAGGAGCGTTCTTGAGGGCATTTATTCGCTTGTAGACCGCCCGGACAGTCGGTTCTGAAAGAAGCGGGTGGTGTTGATCGAGGTAGTTCTTTATGTTCTCTAGGTCTTCAGCGGCAGGAACGGTCCAGCGGATTCGCATCAAGGCTGGAACAAGCGTTCAATGCGGGCGTCCATTTCCTCCTCCTCAATAAACTCGCCCCGTTCCGCTGCACCGATTCCACTTTCCACGGCAGCAAGAAAACGGGCTTCCTCACCAAGCAAACGCAGGGCGGCGCTCTTCACGAGATGTTCAACATCGGTACCTGTTTTGGTAGCCATCTGCGCCAACTGCGCTTGCTGCTCTGGAGTGAAATGGACTTCCATGTCTTCTAGACTACGGGAAACATTGCGCCGAGGCAAGAATCCGAAAACAAGTGCATCGCCTTGATAGGGGTCGGGATGGCTGTTCGGCGCTCGTCGGCACCGCTTTGTGTCTCACTTCTTCCCCGCCGCCTCTAACTCCGTCTTGATCAGCCCCTCCAGCACCGGCCATTCCACGCCGCCGATCTTGTGGCCGTTCACAAACAGGCTGGGCGTCCCTCTCACCCCCAGCGCCTTCCCTTCGGCGATGTTGGCCGCCACTTCGCTGTCGTACTCTTTGGTTGCCATGCAGGCGCGTAGCTTATCCGCGTCCAGGCCGTTCTTTCCGGCCCAGTCGAGCACCTGCTGATTCAGAGTTGCCGGCGTGATCCCTTCCTGGGTGGCGTACATCCAGTCATAAAACTTCCAAAAAGTTTGCGCGTTCTGGTGGAAGATACACCGCCCGGCATCGGCCGCGGCCCGCGCCCACGGATGGATCAGCTCCAGCGGATAATCCTTGAACACCACGCGCACCTTGTCGGGGTAACTCATCGGGATGATCTCGCGGATGATCGGCGCTTCTGCCTTGCAGGACGGGCATTCGAGATCGCCGAATTCGACGATCGTCACCGGCGCGTTCGCCGGTCCGAAGCTCGGCTGGTTTACCGTGTGCAGCAAGTCGAGGTTCGGTTGAAACGGGCTCTTGTTGATGTTGAAGATGGTGGTGTTCGCCGGGTCGCCCTGGATGATCGTCTGGCCGTCCTTCGAGATGTAGTAGAGCTCGTCCTTCGACTCTTCTTCATGCGATATATGCACCGCGACTTCTGAGAAGCCGGGCAGTAGTTTGGAAGGCTTCGGATCGTCGATCTTCATCTCCACGGGCACGGGAAAGATCTCGACGCGCCGCAGATAACTTTCTAGAGTAGCTTTGTCGAATGCATTTCTTGTTTGAGCGAAAGCCGCGACGGAAAGGAGTAGAAACGGAGCGAGCCTCATGGCGTGTTTTTCCCTCCATATACTCTACAGGAATAGCCTGTGGGACAGACCGTCGCAGTTTGCGGTCTGTCCTCCCGATCTCGACAGACGGCAAAAATCGACCGTCTGTCCCACTCCCGACAGACGGCACAAATCGACCGTCTGTTCCACGCCCAGTCTACTGGTTCGAAGCCGCCAGCCAATACCCCGGCCGCGTCTGAATTTTCTTGATCTCCGGGTGTCCCACGATTTCCACCTGGATCTGATGGAAGCCGCCTTCGAGTTTGTTGCTCGGGCTATAGCTGATCAGGTATTGGCTGTGCAGTTCCTCGCCGATGCGAGTGATAGCTTCTTCGAGGCCGCTTCGCTTGTAATAGGAGAACTCGCTGCCGCCGGTTCCTTTGGTGAACAGCTCCACCGGATTGTCCTTGAAGATGGCCTTCACATCTTTCAGCAATTCCACCATCAGCGGAATGAACTGCGCGCTGGTGCCATTGGTCCCGTACATCTGCTGAACGCTGGTGGGCGTTGCTGGTACGCCCGCGGGCGTGGGGACGGCCGTCGGCAATTGAGTGTCGGGACGCGGCTGAACCGGCGGCGCCGAAAGCGTGCTGAGCAACCGGGACATATCCACGGCGTAGAAAACGATGTTCGACAACTGCAAATCGATCAATGCTTCGCGCGCCCGGCTCTCGCTCGCCAGATCGCGTGTCTCGCCGATTACCAGCATGATGCGGCGGCGATTCACTGGCTGCTTATCCAGCATTCTCGCGCCTTCCACCACCGCGTCGATCATGCGATTCGAATAGCCGCCCGGCTGAATGTCCCTGACCGCCTTGGTGATCAAGTCCGGATTCGAAGTGAACTGCTGCAGCGTCTTGACGTTCGAACCGAACGAGATAATGGCGGCCGCACCCTGGTCGCCAATCACCAGGGGCGTAACCAGATTTCCGATCCGGCGAATCTGCGGCAACATGTTTTCGACGTGCTCGTTCGCCTGGATGCAAATCACCAGCGAAATCGGCTGGTATGAGATGTCCACCTGAATGTTCTGTTCTTTATTGTTGTCGAAGAGGTGGAACTGAAATGGCTCGATGCCATTGACGGTCGCGTTATTTCGATCGAACACGCTGACCGGCGCCACTACGCGTTCTGTGGTCACACGGAACGGCTGCGGAACCTCATCCTGAGCCTGAATTGCCGCGAGAGTGCCGATTAACGGAAGAAGCAAGATTGTGCGCATGATCACTCCTGCTGGGCTGCCGCGTGTTCGGTCTGCCCCTGCAGCAGTTCGAGCACGTGGGGCACCAACTCTACGATAGCATCCAGGGACTCGACCGCGCCCTTCGGAGACCCCGGAAGATTGACAATCAACACGCGCCCGCGCGTGCCTGCCACCGCTCGCGAAAGAACCGCGCGTGGCGTCGACTGGCTTCCCTTGGCGCGCATGAGTTCGGGCAGGCCGGGGATCTCCCGGTCAATCACCGACCGCGTAGCTTCCGGCGTCACATCGCGCAGCGCCACCCCCGTTCCACCTGTAGTGAAGATGGCCGCCAGTTGTCCGCCATCCGCCAGCGTAGCGAGCCGTGTCGAGATTTCGTCAGCTTCGTCGGGCAGCACTTCCATCACCGTAACGCTCCAGCCCAGCTGTTCCAACCGTTCCCGCACGGCGGGGCCGGAGCGGTCGGGGCGCGTGCCGGCGGTCGACGAATCGCTGATGGTCAGGACGGCTGCGTGGATCACGATGCGCCCTTTCGGCGGAAGTTTCCGCTTTTTCCACCGGTCTTCTCCAGAAGATACAAGTCCTGGATTTCGATCGCCTTGTCCAGCGCTTTGATCATGTCATAAACCGTGAGCGCGGCTACCGAAGCCGCCGTGAGTGCTTCCATTTCGACGCCCGTTGCCCCCGTAGTGGTTGCACTGGAAATGATGCGCACGCCTTCTTTTTCCACCGTCACGTCCACGTCCGCGTGCGAAAGCATGAGCGGGTGGCACAGCGGGATCAGCTCCGAAGTCCGCTTCGCCGCTGCAATGCCGGCGATCCGTGCAATTTCCAGCGGATTGCCCTTGGGATTTTGCGGCAGTTTCTTGAGCACCGCTGGCGCAATCTGAACGAAGGCGTGGGCGCGCGCTGTGCGGAGCGTATCCTGCTTGGCGCTCACGTCCACCATGCGCGGGCTTCCGGCCCCATCGTAGTGCGAAAGTTTCTTCT
>Ga0335081_10001586_pt1 | contig 36291 bp, 29 predicted proteins | sample Lox_Sample_35_FD_206713 | JGI IMG/M metagenome (GOLD analysis project Ga0335081, IMG submission 206713) | Soil microbial communities from Loxahatchee National Wildlife Refuge, Florida, United States - Lox_Sample_3.5 | ecosystem: Environmental > Terrestrial > Soil > Wetlands | place: USA...
AGAGTTGGCGCGGGCGAGCAATCTTCTGCTCGGAATCGAGTAGCATCTCTTCCCATTGCGCAATCCATCCGCTCGTGCGCGGGATGGCGAAGAGCACCGGAAACATGGTGACCGGGAAGCCCATCGACTGATAGATCAATCCTGTATAAAAGTCGACGTTGGGATAGAGCTTGCGGCTGACGAAGTATTCGTCCTGCAGGGCGATGCGCTCGACTTCCAGGGCGATATCGAGCAGGGGATTGCGGCCCATAACGTCGAATACCTGATCGGCGATCTTCTTGATGATACGCGCCCGGGGATCGTAGTTCTTGTAGATGCGGTGGCCGAAGCCCATCAGGCGCTTTTCTCCCGATTTCACGCGCTTGATGTAAGCGGGGATATTGGCGATGGAGCCGATATCCATGAGCATGCGCAGCACTTCTTCGTTGGCTCCGCCGTGCAGAGGCCCATAGAGGGCCGCCGTCGCGGCTGCGCAGGCGGAGTAAGGATCGACATGCGAGCTTCCCACACAGCGCATGGCGTTGGCGGAACAATTCTGTTCATGGTCCGCATGCAGGATGAAGAGGATGTCCAGTGCGCGCTCGAGCGTCGGATTCGGCCGGTATTTCAATTCCGTGGTCTTGAAAAGCATGTTGAGAAAATTGCCCGGGTAACTCAGTTCGTTATCCGGATACGCGTACGGCATCCCCAAGCTATGGCGATAAGCGAACGCGGCCAGGGTGGGCATCTTGCCGATCAATCGATAGGTCTGCTTGCGGCGAGAATCCGCGTCGAAGATATTTTTCGCGTCGGGATAAAAGGTGGAGAGCGCGGCGATGGTGGAGATGAGCATGCCCATCGGGTGAGCATCGTAGTGAAAGCCGTCCAGAAATTTCTTGATGCTCTCGTGGATGAAGGTGTGGTGCGTGACGTGGTAACTCCAGTCCTCCAACTGCTTGCGAGTGGGCAGTTCGCCAAAAATGATCAGGTAAGCGGTTTCCAGGTAGGTGCTTCTTTCCGCCAACTCTTCGATGGGGTACCCGCGATAACGGAGAATCCCCGCGTCACCGTCAATGAAGGTGACCTTGCTCTTGCAGAGCGCGGTGTTATTGAACGCGGGATCGTAGCTCATCATGCCGAAATCGGCTTGATCCACTTTGATCTGGCGAAGATCCAGCGCGCGAACGGTGTCGCTGGTAATGGGCAATTCGTAGCTTTTGCCGCTACGATTGTCGGTGATGGTGAGAGACTCCCGGCTCATGCGATTGGCCTCGCGAAGGGTCGATTGGGCTGCTGGTTCGACTGGATTCATTGTCCCTAGCCCCAGTTTAAGCCTTCAGGGCAGCGCGTCAATGTACACCAAGTTGAGGCGCTGAGGAATAGGCTCTTGCGAAAGGGAACTTGACTAGGGTTGGAGGCTTAGCGGCGGTCGGCGGCAGCGTGGCGCACGTCGTGACCTTCCACCATGTAAATCACATCTTCGGCGATGTTGGTGGCATGATCGGCGACCCGCTCCAGATTCTTGGCCACCAGGATCAGCTCGAAGGCCTGAAACACGATAGCCGAATCGCCCATCATGTAGCTCAATAGCTCGCGAAAGATCTGATCGCGGAGATTATCCACGACATCGTCGCGCACAAGCACAGAACGAGCCAGAGCGAGGTCGCGCCGCACCACGGCGTTCAAGCTGTCGCGGACCATGCCTTCGGCCAGCTCGCTCATGCGCGGCAGATCCACATAAGGCTTGACGCGCGGATGCCTTAGGATGCGTTGCGAGGATTGCGCGATATTGACCGCCTGGTCTCCGATACGCTCCAGATCGTTATTGATGCGGGAGATGGCCAGCACAAAGCGGAGATCGGCGGCCATGAGCTGATGCAGAGCCAGCAACTGCGTTACGCGATCGTCAATTTCCATCTGCAATTCGTTGATGGCCGGCTCTTCCTCGAGGACCGTTTCGGCCAGAGACGCATCGCTATCCAGCACGGAATGAATGGCCTGGTGAACGGCACGTTCGGCCAGGCTGCCCATCCAGAGAAGCCTCTCCTTTAAACCGTTGAGCTCAATCTCAAAATGTCGTTCCATCGTATGCGCCCCTCAAAGAGCGTGCTGCTTCCGTCTCCGAAGCTATTCTCACCCGAAACGGCCCGTGATGTAAGCCTCGGTACGGGGATCGGAAGGGGTGGTAAAGAGCTGAGGCGTGGGACTGAATTCGATCAGGTCGCCATTGAGCATGAAGGCGGTGGCGTCGCTGACGCGCGCGGCCTGCTGCATATTGTGGGTGACGATCACCAGCGTGCAGTTCTGCTTGAGGTGAAAAAGCAACTCCTCGATTTTGGCGGTGTTGACCGGATCGAGCGCCGAACAGGGCTCGTCCAAAAGCAGAACCTCAGGGTCCACGGCCAGAGCCCGCGCGATGCACAGCCTCTGTTGCTGCCCTCCGGAAAGCGCGTAAGCCGATTTGTGTAACTGGTCCTTGACTTCATCCCACAGCGCCGCGCGGCGCAAGCTCTGTTCCACAGCCTCGGAGGTGCGGCCGCGATGGCCGGCCATGCCATTGATGTGCAATCCATAGGCAATATTTTCGAAAATAGACTTGGGAAAAGGATTCGGGCGTTGAAAGACCATGCCGATGCGCCGGCGTAAATGCGTCACGTCCTGGGCAAAGATGTCCTCGCCGTCGAGCAGGATTTCGCCCTGGAGGCGGGTGCCGCGCACCGTTTCGTGCATCCGGTTGAACGTGCGAAGAAGGGTGGATTTGCCGCAACCAGAAGGGCCGATGAGCGCGGTTACGCGATTGGCAGAGACATGGAGATTAACGCCGTGCAGGGCATGTATCTTGCCGTAATAGAAATTAAGATTACGGATCTGCATCCGCAACGGGGCCTCTACGGCCGCTTGGGAGGAGCCGGTCGGCACAGGCGGTTTTATAACGGTGTCCATATTCACCGACCCCCCTGGGGAGTCCGTCCTATTGTAAGCAGGTTTTACGGAAAGCTGCGCCATAGTTATGACCTCTGGGGAGAAGCTCCCCGCGACAGCACGGTCCTGACCACGATATTGGTAACGAGCACGAGCCCAAGCAGAACCAAGCCTGCGGCCCATGCCTGCCGGTGCCAATCGTCATAGGGCCCTACGGCATAAGTAAAGATCATGACCGGCAGCGATGCAATCGGCTGAGACCAACCGGGACTCCAGAAGCGGTTACCAAAGGCGGTGAAGAGCAACGGCGCGGTTTCCCCGGCCACACGCGCCAGCGCCAGGAGAGCGGCGGTCATAATGCCGCGGGATGCGGCCGGGAGCACCACGCTGGTGATGGTGCGCCATTTGCTGGCGCCCAAAGCCATCGCGCCTTCACGCATGGAGCGCGGAACCGCGTGCAAGAACTCCTCCGTGCTGCGCAGCACGATGGGGATCATCATCACGCCCAGAGCAAAGCCTCCTGCCAGAGTGGAAAAGTGATGCACGGGCATCACCGCCAGGGCGTAGGCGAAGATGCCGATGACGATGGAGGGGACGCCATTGAGCAGGTCCGCCGTGTAGCGCACGACGAAAGGCACCGCTCGCCCGCCGAATTCAGCCAGGTAAACCCCGCCGATCAGGCCGATCGGAATACCGAACAAGGCGGCCAGGAGCAAGAGTTTGCCCGAGCCGACAATGGCGTTGGCCATGCCGCCACCGGCTTCGCCCACGGGCTTGGGCAGCTTGGTGAAGAAATCCCAGTTGACGTCTCTTCCACCATGGTAGACGAGGTAGCCGAGAATGAAGAACAGCACGGAGACCGCAACCAGCGCGCAAAGCCCGGTGAGGCTAAGCATCACTACGTTGACGAACTTTCGCCAAGCCAGCTTCATCCTTGCACCACGCCGCTTCCCCGGCCGGTCGTCACAACGATCAGCAGCCGGGCCAGACCATTGAGGATGAAAGTCAGCAAGAAGAGCACCAGTCCCAGCTCGATCAGCGAACTCAAATAAAGGTTGCCGGTGGCTTCGCTGAACTCGTTCGCCAAAACCGCGGCGATCGAGTAGCCCGGCGAGAACAGTGAGGCCGAGATGGTCGGATTATTGCCTACGACCATCGTGACAGCCATCGTTTCCCCGAGGGCACGCGCCAGCGCCAGGAAAACCGAACCCATGATGCCCGTGCGGGCATAGGGAACGACGGCCTTCCACGTGGCTTCCCAGCGCGTGGCGCCCAGCGCCAGAGCCGCTTCGCGCTGGTCGTTCGGAACGGCCAGCAGGACTTCACGGGAAACCGAAATGATGAAGGGCACAATCATCACCGCCAGCACTAGGCCGGCCGTCAGGAAGCCAATCCCGTACGCCGGACCTCGAAACAGCGGAGTGAATCCCAATATGCTCTTCAACGCAGGCTGTATCTCCGTACGCATGATAGGCACAAGAATAAAAACGCCCAGCAGCCCGTAGATCACGCTGGGCACGGCGGCCAGCAGATCGATCAAAAACGTCAGATTGTCCGAGAGGCGCCTGGGCGCAAGTTCGGCCAGAAAGATAGCGGCGCCGAGTCCGAGGGGAACGGCGATCAACAAGCCGAGTGCCGAAGTGACCAGCGTGCCGTAGACGAAGGTCAGCGCCCCAAACTGGCCCGCCACGGGATCCCAGGTTGTCTTCCACAGAAAGCTCAGTCCGAAGCGATGCCTTGCCTCGGCGGAATTCGTCCACAGCAGATAGACAAGCATCCCCGTCAGCAGGACTACGCTCAGTGCGAAGACGAGCGTAACGAGCCGCGCGATCTCATCCCCGCTGCGTAGCCGGCGGACAAGAGCGCGCGGGCCCCAAGGGAGGCCCGCGGCGGCATCGACGGTTGTGGGAGCTGTGGCCATGTACCGGTTACTGAATCATTCCAATGGCCTTCTCTTCCTTGGCAACGACTTCCTTCGGCAGTTGAGCGTACGCCAGAGGTTCGCAGAACTTCTGCCCGGCGGTCATCATCCAGCCGAGAAAGTCCTTGATTGCGGCCTTCTTCGCCGCGTCCTGGATTTCCGCGGGAATCAGGAGCCACGTGAAGCTTGAAATGGGATAAGCAGCCTTTCCGGGAGCATTCGTGATCGAAACGCGGAAGTCGTCGGGCATGGATTTGGCTGCCCCGGCTGCGGCCGCCGAAACGCCAGCCAAGCTCGGCTTCACGAAATCGCCGGCTGCGTTTTTTACCCAACCGTACGGGATGTTATTTTGGACGGCATATATCAATTCGATATAACCAATCGAGTTAGGGGTTTGCTTGACTAGGCCTGCGACACCTTCGTTACCCTTGCCACCTAAGCCGACGGGCCAATTGACCGATGTGTCTTTGCCGACCTTACTTTGCCACTCCGGGCTGACCTTCGAGAGGTAATCGGTCCAAATGTACGTCGTACCGCTGCCATCCGAACGATGAATGACCACGATGTCCTCGGCAGGCAGCTTCACCCCCGAGTTGACGCTGGCGATGGCCGGATCATTCCACTTCGTTATCTTGCCCAGATAGATTCCAGCCAACGCTTCGGGGGTGAACTTCAGTTCCGCGGTCACACCAGGAATATTGTAGCTAGGCACGTCCGCTCCGAGGACCGTCGGGAAGTGGAGAATCTTGCGGCCCGCCTGCTTCAACTGATCGTCGGTCATGGGACCGTCGGAAGCGCCGAAATCGACGGTCTTGTCCAAGAGCTGGCGAATTCCGCCGCCCGAACCGATGGACTGATAGTTAATCTGCACGTTCGGATGAAGCTTGTGATATTCGTCAAACCACTTGGAATAGATCGGATAGGGGAAAGTGGCCCCGGCCGCATTGATATTCTGGGCGCGAAGCGGCATTGCGGCTAGCACTGCCAGCAGCGCGAAACCCAGAGTCTTTCGTATGCTCATAATTCTTCCTTTCGAGAGGTACTGTTGTCTCTTAATCAATGTTACAGACCTGTTACAGCTTTCTTACTGTTGTGTGAAATTGGGCCTCTTCCGGAACCCCTCCCGGGATATAGCTAAGGGCGGTCAATCCGCGTTCAATCGGCCGTGAATATTGCGTGAAGTTCCGGCCATTTGCCGTGAATTGCCGCCCCGCTTGTTTTGTTACCTCAATTCAGCCGCTGCAGGGGCTGCCCCTGGCAAGGTGTAGCGCAAGTTGAGGAACACGATGTTCAGTTTGGCGTTAGTGGGGTTGCCAGGAGCCACCGACCATGGATTGCGGGTCAGGTATGAATATTGACCCATCAGGTTCAGCGCGCCGTATTTGGCATCCCGCCAGAAGGTCTGGTTGAAGCCGACCGTGAATTCTTGAATGGCGCGGTTCTGGGTGATCGCGGTACCGTAGCTGCTGCCTGCGCCGGTGGCGTCCACGCCGTAGCCGTACTCGGCCCCGTTGACCAAGCCAAGATCGCGGCCAGCGTAGATGCCGCCGTAATACGCGTACAAGAACGTGTTCTTGTGGGTGTATTCAACGCCGGTGACGGTCGAGGAAGCCCTGATCGCAGACATCGTGCCGTCGGGATTGAGGATGAGGTCGGGAACTTGGCCGAAGATGTAGCGGCCGCCGCCGTTACTCCAGAAGTTGTTCGTCAGCACGCGGAAGCCGGGGAACAACTGGACCCCCAGGTTCAGGAAAGCGCCGCCGCCACTGAGCCTGCGATTCACGGCAGGCGTAGCAAGGGCGGTCGCCTGCGTCGCGGCCGTAGCGCCGAGCGCCGCGTTATTGACCGCCACGCGGAACTGGCGTTCCACGCCGCCGATCTCAAAGTGGAACTTCGGTGTCGGGTCAAGCGCGATCTTGACGATCAAATCGGGGATGAACTGGGGAGCGTTCACCGTGTTCGTCTGGTTATTTAGCTGGGTATTTACCAACCCCGCCACTCCGCCGAACACCGTGGGGCCGGTCGGCAATACAGGCGTTGGAGCTCCGGCAGAACCACCCCAGTATTGCTCCTGATTGTCCAGGGCGAAAGCGATGGCCGATTTGTTGTTGGGGTGAAGCACGAAGCGGAACTCCGGGATGCGCCCCCAGACCAGGCCCGCCTGGTAGTTCACGTCGATGTCTTGGCTGTAGAAGAGGTTTCCGGGCAGAGGGGAGATGCCGGCACGGCCCGGAGTGATCAAACTCCAGGTCTGGCCGCCGAGGAATTCCCACTTCCCCTTGACCACGTCGACAAAGTACACGCGGGAGCGCAGCGTATTGCTATTGCTGCTTACGGCTACGTTCGTCGGATTGTTGCCCAGGAAGTCCGTCTCCACGTAGCCCATCACGTGGGCGCCCTTCACCATCGCATCAATGCGAACGCCGAGGCGAGAGTTCTGCATGCTCAGGCGCGCCTCGTTCACATGATTCACCAAGTTGACGGGGTATACGGGAACTCCGCCTGTGCCAACCGCGGCAGCGGTTGGGAACTCGTAGGGAATGTTCGCGAAGTTCGATCCGATGCCCCCGCCGGCATTGTGGTTGCGGATCACAGCGGTGAAATCCATGAATCCGACCGGAGTGAAGAAAGCGGAGCCCAGGCGAAATTGCAGGGGAGACTCTGGAATAGGAGCGCCGCCACCCTGGGGCGCCGCTGCGGGCGCCGCAGCCGGCGATGCCGGAATGCGCGCGCTCGCCGAGGCGGTTCCGGATGAACTCGACGTGCGCTGCGCTGAGGGAGCGTCCGCGCTCGCAGCAGGTTCGGCGGAAGCGTTCGGATTTGCAGCGGGCGCCGAACTGCCACTCGAACTGGGATCGGCGACTGCAACATCTCCGCCAGATGGTGAATCGTTTCTTCGTGCCATCGCCGGCGAGACGGCCAAGGCAACGGCTAGCAAACACCCCAAGAATAATCGCATTCATTCCTCCATCAGAATTTGAGCGCTAGGTCGGCCGGGAAGATAACTTGAAGACGCCGGTTGCGCAGAACGCCCAACATGCGCAAATTAACCCGGCGCAACGCTATTCGGTGCATGTAACCTGCCTGTAACAAATATGTTAATTCTGGGTTACAGCGACTCCTGTATGTGGATTTCAAAACGAGAAGGGCCGGCGCCAGGGGAGCGCCAGCCCAGAGGGGTGCTTTGGTTTTGAGGGTAAGACTCTGCGGGACTTGGGCAGAGCCGTATGTCACTGCGCGGTGATGCTAAGCCTCGAGAGTGACAGGAGCATCACGACGTTATGAATTCTCGGTAACAGTAGTGCCGGAAACCGCCTCGAAGCTTGCGCCGCGCCCGTGTCGCACATCGCGTCCGCGGACCCAGAAGATAATGTCCTCGGCGATGTTCGTGGCGTGGTCGGCCAAGCGCTCGAGATAGCGGCTGGCGAGCACCAGTTGCAGATTGGCAGCCACGTCCGCCGGGCTTTGACGCATGCCGACGAGCAGGCGCTCAAAAATTTCATCGCGGTAACGGTCCACCAGGTCGTCGCTCTCCAACACTTCACTGGCCAGCACCACATTTTTGAAGATCAGAGCTCCCAGACCCTTCTTGATCATGGCTCTCACCGCCGCCACCATCGGCTCCAACTCGGGGGGCGGCGCGATGGGGTGCATTTCGGCCAAGGAGATAATCCGTTCGGCGAGATTGACGGCCAGATCGCCCATTCTCTCCAGATCGTTGGTGATTTTCAGAGTGGCCACCACCTGACGAATCTCTTCCGAGGACAAGCTTCCGGCCCGGAGCATGCGCACGGCATGCTCGTCGATGATCATCTCCATTTCGTTGACGCGAGGCTCCAAAAGGAAAATTTCGCCGGGGGCCTGCCGGGATTCCGGGGAGCCCGCCTGGAGAAGAGCGGTCAGGGCGCGATCGACGGTCAGCTCCACGGTTCGAGCCATGGACACGACATAATTCGTGAGAATGTCCAGGTGAACCGTCTGCACGGTGGCTGCGGTTGTTGCCATCCTTCCTCCTGCGCCGCGATGGAAATACGCGGGCTGCACCGATTTTGGGCAGCCTCTATTACAGGCGAGTAACAAGCGAATAGGATTTCGGCGAAAGCGTGCTTAAGCGGCAATAGGTACGCTGAAATGGAAGCGGGAACCCTCTCCTACCGCGCTCTCCACCCACAGGTGTCCCCCGTGTGCTTCCACGATATGGCGTGCAATGGAAAGCCCCAGCCCGGTGCCGCCCGCCTCGCGCGAACGGGCCGCATCGACCCGGTAAAAGCGTTCGAAAATCCGCTCCTGCTCCACCTGCGGGATGCCGATGCCGGTATCGGCCACGGTGACCACGACCCGGCTGTCGGTGGACAACGCGGAAACTTCGATTTTCCCTCCGGAGGGAGTGTACTGCAGCGCGTTATCGAGCAGGTTTTGTAAGACTTCCTGAAGGCTATTGGCATCGCCCCGAACAGGGGGCAACTCCGGGGGCAACTGCACGGACAGGGAGAGACGCTTCGGGACGGCCTTCAGTTGGGCGGTCTCCATGCAGGAGTCGATCAATTGAACGACGGAGACCGGACGAAATTCAAGTTTCAGCTGCCCCGCCTCGATGCGGGAAAGCTTCAGCAGATCTTCCGTCAAGCGCGCCAGGCGCATGGCGTGCTCGCGGATGATCTCCACAAAGCGGCGCCGATTGATGGGATCTTCCAGAGCGCCGCCTAAAAGCGTTTCCGCGAATCCCTGGATGGCGGTGAGCGGAGTGCGGAATTCGTGCGACACGTTGGCCACGAAGTCCTGCCGCACACGCTCCAGGCGGCGCAACTCGGTGATCTCGTGCAATACAAGGACGGCGCCCTTATGGCTGGCGGCTTGCACCGGCGCGGCGGTGACGGCAAAGCTACGGGGGCGCACGGTGCCCACGACAATCTCGCTGGTCACCTGCTCCTGTCCTCCCAGGGCCATCTTGATGGCCGCCAGCAGGTCCGATTGGCGGGCGACCTCCAGCAAGGCGCGACCCTCGATCTCGCTGGCGTCCTGTAGCCCGAGGATCCGGGAGAAAGCCCGGTTGGAAAAGAGAATACGCTCGCCTTCGCTGATCACGGCCACGCCTTCGATCATGCTCCCGAGAATGGCCGCGGAGCGGTTGCGCTCGTCCGTCAGGACGCCGATGCCGGCATTCAAACGCGTGGCGCTCTCATTCAACGCGCGGGCCAAACCTTCCAGTTCATCGCCGCCCGGCTGAGTCACTACGGGGCGAAAATCGAGAGCGGCCATGCGACCCGCAAACTTGCCTAAGGCGCCGATTCGACCGGAGAGATTATGAGCGTCGATGAGGGAAATTAAGATGGCGGAGGCGAGCAACACGAGAAAGGCCGTCCACACGGGACGCCGCGTGGCGGCGAATTGTTGGTCCATATCGGGCAGGGGCAGGGCGAGGCGGAGGACGAACGTGTCTTTGCTTTGTTTGCCGGGGCTTTCTTTGCCGGCATCGCCGCCAGGCGAACCTCCGCCTGCCGCAGGATGGGAGACAGCATAATAAAGAAAATCGCGATGGAGCGTATTGTTACGGCCCATCGAGCGGCCTTCGCCCTTGGAGAACGCCTCCTGGACTTCGGCGTCTTGGGCATGAACTGGCTCTTGGCCGTTTGTGGCGGCCGACTCTTCCAACACCCGGCCGTCGCTCCCAAGGACAGCCGCTTGCACACCGGCGGCCTGCATCTCCCCTATCCAGCGATGGAGCGCCGTTTCATCGTTAAAATCGGGTGGGTTGAGGAGCGCTATGCGGCTGATCGTGGTGAGCTGCTGAAATCCCGCGTCGCGAGCCTGGTCCCGGACTACGCGCCACGAATACAAATCCCCCGCGGCCACAACGACAAGAACCAACGCCAGGATGGCAAGGTTGGATCGCCAGAACAGATTCAAAGGCAGGTGACTCCTGTACGGAACGCCGGACTACCTAAGTCTAACTCGGCCGGTTGGCCCCCGACTCAAACAAATAGCCGGCGCCGCGGACCGTCTTCAAGTGCATCGGATTCTCGGGGTCCATCTCGATTTTTTCGCGCAAGCGGCGGATGTACACGTCCACGCTCCGGGGAGTGACGAAGCGATCGGTGCCCCATACGGCGTCGAGCAATTGATCCCGCGTAAACACACGATTGGGCCGGGCGGCCAAATAGTAGATGAGCCGAAATTCCAGCGTGCTGAGCGTAAGCGGCTTGCCCGAGCGCATGACACGATAAGAGGAAGGATCGATCAACAGCCGGCCGACTTCGATGGCGCGCTCGACGTCGCCCATAGGCTCGGTGCGGCGCAGCAGGGCTTTGACGCGGGCCACCAGTTCGCGCGGGCTAAAGGGCTTGGTGACGTAATCGTCCGCGCCCATTTCCAGGCCCACCACGCGGTCGGCCTCTTCTCCGCGGGCCGTGAGCATCAAAATAGGCAAGCGATTGAGGCCGGCGTCCCGGCGGATCTCTTTGCAAACTTCCAACCCAGGCAATTTGGGCAGCATCAGATCGAGAATCAGAAGATCGGGCAGGCTCTTCCGCAGCAGGGACAGTCCGGCCGAGCCGTCGCCTACTCCGGTAACCTCGAATCCTTCATTCGCCAGGTTGTAACGCACCAACTCCACGATGTCCCGGTCGTCTTCGATGATGAGGATGCGCTTCAACTTTAGCCTCCGTAAGCGAGTCCTAGTACAACAATTGTACACACTAAATCGGGAGAGGGCTAAACGCGGGCGCGCCACCTGTGACCGGCCGCCGCACATCCAGCGCGTGCGAAGCATATTGAAGAGTTGTTACAAACTTGTGAACGCGAGAATCATATCTCGACCGAGCGCCGAGCGTGGGGAGGTCAGTGGAGTTGGCGTGCTCTTCCGGATGGGAATCTTTTCTCGATCGTTTCAGTGCCGGAGGGAATTCTCAATTGTACGAGTTTCGAGGGATAGGCTCAGTCGGCGTCAAAGCCTCAGAGGCGGGTGACGGCAAATCGCATCTTATTGACATTGGTAAGCCCCGGGATGTATTAGCCGTACCTGATCTTATCTCTCTCGTTGGAACGCAGCGAGGTGTCGCGTTTCAACTCGTTTAGGAGGAACCATGCCTAAGTGGAGAGCCATACTCTTCGCGGTGGGTGCCCTGGCAACTTTCGTGATTCCTATGAACGCCCAGCAGCCTGCCTCCAAGCCCGGTTCGATGTCCTTTATGGACCACGTCAACAATGCCAAGCTTCTCGCAGCCAATGATCTGACCGGCAGAAATCTTTCCGACTGCACAATGCCTCCCGTCAGCGCCGCGCCCACCACGAAGCCCGTGACGGCGCCGCCGACAAGAGTTTTCGATCAGCTCTACTATCTGGGAACCGATATTGTGGCCTCCTGGGCGCTGGTGACCAGTGCAGGGATCATTCAGATTGACAGCCTCGATAATCCCGAAGAGGCGCAGCAAATCATTATTGGCGGCTACAAGAAGCTGGGGCTCGATCCGGCCCAGATGAAATATCTCCTGCTGACGCACGGCCACGACGATCACTACGGCGGTGCCAAATATTTGCAAGACACCTATCACCCGCGTTTGCTGATGGGAGCGCCGGATTGGGACATGATCGGCAAGCTCCATGATAATAGGCCGGGCTTCGGGCCTCCCCCCACTCGCGACATCGGCATCACCGACGGGTACAAACTGACCCTCGGCAATACCACGATCACCCTCTACATCACTCCCGGCCACACTCCCGGAACCGTTTCCTTCCTGCTTCCGGTGACCGACCATGGCAAGCCGCATCTGCTCTCGTTCTGGGGCGGAAGCGCTCTGCCACACACGCTCGAACCAGGAGCATTTGAGGCTCGCGCGACCGACATGGGCCTGGTCATCTACAAGCAGTCGCTCGCGCGATTCATCAAGATCGGTGAAGATGGCGGTGCCGACGGTTTTATCGCCAATCATCCCTATCGCGATCAAACCTTCCTCAACAGCAAAGACGATAAGATCAGCAAAAACGCGATGCGCAAAGCGGACGATCCCAGTCCCTGGATCGGCCGGAGCACCTACATCCGTTACATGATGATCGCATTGGAATGCAACGAGGCGCAGATCGGCTGGATTCAGGCAGGCAAACCCAAAGTCACGCAATAGCCCGCGGCAGCGGAAATTCGCCTGGGATACAACATTTGACGCTGAACGGCGTTTCGCGGTTCGCCAGACTGCGAAGCTTTTCAGCACCGTACCTGTCCAATACTTCAGCTTTGGGCTTCGCGGTGCTCGCTCCACCTTTGTAGTACGCGAACTACTCTCCACCCGTCGTGCTGCGCTCGCGGCCGGCGTGGGTCTGAAAGGCGCGGGCGCTTCTCACAAATACATTGACTGCCGCCATTCGGAGAGACAGTATGTGGCCCAGCATAGGGCCCCATTTACCGGGCTGCCGCTCCCCTTTTGCGACAAAAATCGCCTCCTGACCGCGAGGCGAAGTCGGGTCGCATCGGCCGCCGGAGATGTGAAAATGTCGGATATTTCAGCAGCACAGGGCCGCCCCTCCTCCGGCGAGGAAGGGGCGAGTGTTGCCCTAACCGCCTCGGGCTTCGGTTCCAATCGCTGGGTACAGCTTGTGTTTGGAGTCGTGTGCATGGCCATGGTAGCCAACCTGCAGTACGGTTGGACGATCTTCGTCAATCCCATCGACGCGCAGTATCACTGGGGCAAGGCCGCGATTCAGGTGGCCTTTACCATATTTATTCTGCTGGAAACCTGGCTGGTCCCTTTCGAGGCTTATCTCGCCGACCACTTCGGTCCCCGGCCCCTGGTAATCATCGGCGCATTTCTGATCGCCTTGTGCTGGATCGTCTATTCGCGGGCAGCCACCCTGGGAGTGCTTTACGTCGGAGCGGCGATCGGAGGCATCGGCACCGGCCTGGTGTACGGCACGTGCATCGGCAATGCGGTGAAATGGTTCCAAAAACGCCGGGGCCTGGCCGCGGGACTCACGGCCGCGGGATTCGGCGCGGGCGCGGCGCTCACTATCGTGCCCCTGACGCGATCGCTAAATTCGAGCGGCTATCAGGCCACACTGTTCAAGTTCGCCTTGATTCAAGGAGCTGTTGTCCTCGTGGCGGCGCTCGCGCTCAAGAAGCCGCCCAAAGGCTTAATCCTGCGCCAGCCGAATCCGCGCCTGCTGCAAACGCAGGAAGACTCGACTCCGGCGCAAACGCTGCAGACCGGCCTGTTTTGGATCATGTACGCCGCCTTCGTTTTGGTGGCGGCCAGTGGATTGATGGTTACCGCGCAACTGGCGCCGATTGCCGCGAGCTTCAACATCGGGAAAGTCCCCGTGACGCTGCTCGGTTTCACCATTCCGGCGTTGACTTTTGCGCTCTCGCTGAACAACCTGATGAACGGCATCGGCCGGCCTCTTTTCGGCTGGCTGTCGGACATCATCGGGCGCGAGGCGACGCTCTTCTCAACTTTCCTGGCGGAGGGCTTCGCCGTTCTGGCGCTGGCGAGATACGGAAACAACCCTGTGTACTTCGTCATCCTCGCGGCGCTGACATTTTTGGTTTGGGGCGACATCTACAGCATTTTTCCGGCGCTCACATCCGATCAGTTCGGCCGGAAGTACGCGACCACAAACTATGCGCTCTTATACACGGCCAAGGGCTGTGCAGCGCTCTTTGTTCCGCTGGGCAGCTTTATCGCGGCGCAGACCGGAAACTGGTTTGGCACACTCCTAGTGGCCGCCGTCGCTGACGCCGTCGCGGCGTTCCTGATGATTGGAGTTGTCCGCCCTTTGCGCTTGCGGCAGTTGCGCCACCAGCCGGCTGCGGCGCTTTCGCCCGCGGATTAACGCCCGGACCAAACTCACCGAACACTCGACGGCATTCGCCGCATCGCCTCGGAAATGAAAAGGCCGCTCGGACTATCGAGCGGCCTGTGAATCAGCGATAACGCCGGCGCTATTCTTGATCGAGTTCCCTGCGGAAGGGGATCACTCCCGGAATCAGCCATTTCTCCCACATCTGATCGATCTTGCTTTGAAAGTAATCGAAATCTTCGTCGATGAAGTGGGCGAAACGGCCTTGCTTGAGAAGGTAGTCGCGCACGGGAAGGCGCTTGTAGCGCCCCTCGGCGATCTCCTTGGTCTTGCCGTAAAGCTTCAGCACGCCATTTTCGACTTCGTAGAGCGGCCACACGCCAGTAGTCACGGCGAGTTCGCCTAGCTCATGCGAGAGCATCGGATCGTAGTCCCAGCCTTTGGGGCAGGGATCGAGAGAATGGATGAACGTGGGACCGCCGATGGAGAGGGCCTTTCGCACGCAGTTCATCGCCTGCAAACCGTAGGACATGTCCACGGTGGCCACGTATTTGCATTCGGGGTGGCCAGCCGCGAGCATTCCGGCCATATTCTTCTTCCAGCGATGATGCAGGATGCGCTTCACCTTGCCGGGCGGGCTGAACGTGGTGTTCGCCCCGTAAGGCGTGCTGCCGGAAAGCTGGATGTCCGTATTCGCGTAGGTTTCGTTGTCGTACATCAGGATCAGCAGGTTGTAGTCGGGATGCGTGAGCGTGGCGGAGATGGCGGAGAGGCCCATATCCGCGCCGCCGCCATCGCCGCAAAACGCGATGACGTTAATAGGCTCCTTCTTCATCTTGCCTTTGCGCATCAACGCCTTCAGGCCCGCCGCTGTGCCCAGCGCCGCCGAGCCGGAACTGCCGAGCTGCGTGTGCATCCACGGTATGACCCAGGAGGTGCTGTAATACGTGGTGTTGGCCACGTACATACAGCCCGTGCTGCCCAGCACAATGGTGCGGGGGCCGGCGGCCTTGGCCATCATCTTCATCACCAGCGCCGACTCGCAGCCCTGGCAGGTGCGATGGCCGGAGGTGAAGAACTCCTCCAGCGGAATTTTCTTTTGCCCTTTGAAGGGATCGAGCTTGGGAAGCGGATAATCTATGGTCGCCATAGTTTTAATCTCCTCGCTCTGCGAGCTTATTCGCGGACCCCAATCCATTGCGTCAGCGGCTGCGGCTTGCCCGCCGCGGCCTGGAAAACAATGGCCGACATCTTTTCCACATCCGGAACCGTCACTTCCCTTCCGCCCAGTCCGCAGATGAAGCCGATGAGCGGCGGGCGCTTGGCCGCGGGATAGAGCGCGGTGCGAACTTCGGTGGCCAGCACGCCGCTGGCATAGGGAGAGCCCAGGGAAAAGTCGCGATCGATTACGCCGACGGCCTTGAACCGGGACAAGCTTCGCGCCAGGTCCTCCGCGGCAAAGGGCCGGAACCAGCGCATGCGCACCAAGCCGACTTTCTTCCCTTCCTCCCGCATCTTGCGGATGGCCACTTTCACGGGCGTGGAGAGCGTGCCCATGCCCACGAGCACGATGTCCGCGTCTTCGGTCATGTACTCCTCGAAAAACGGATTGCCGTAGCTGCGGCCGATGATGCGCTCGTAATCCTTGTAAGCCTCGCGAATCACGCCCATGGAACGGTCCATGGCGGCGGCAGTCTGGCGGCGAATCTCCATGAGCCAGTCTTCATTGGCCTGCGGCGCCACGGAAATGGGATTGTCCGGATGCAGCAGCAGATCGCCGCGGTCATAGCGCGGAAGGAAGGCGTCCACTTTTTCCTGCGGAGGAATCTTCACCAGCGCCTGCGAATGCGTCAGGAACGCGCCATCGCAACTGATCGCGCAGGGCAGAAAGATGCGCCGGTCCTCGGCCACCCGGTAAGCGATCAGCGCAGTATCGAGAGCTTCCTGCGCGCTATCCACCCACACCAGTTGCCAGCCCAGATCGCGCACGGCAAGAGCGTCATTGTGCTCCACGCCAAATGCGCCGGGGTCGTCCAGCGCCCGGTTGCCGACCATGACCACCATCGGCACGCGCAACGCGGGCGTAACCGTGAGGCACTCGAACGCGTACATCCAGCCTACGCCGCTGCTGCCGCAGAAAACGCGCGCGCCCACGGTGGAGGCGTGCTTCACGATCTCAAACTGCGAATGCTCCCCTTCCGCCACGATGTATTCGCAATCCATCTCGCCGTTGGAGATGAGCTGGGCGATGTACTGAATCACCGTGTCGTAGGGGCGGATCGGATAGCCGGTGATCACGTCCACGTCAGCCAGCTTGCAAGCCACGGCGATGGCTTCGCTGCCGGTGATCAACGCGGTTTTTTCAGTTCCCTTGGTGGCTTCCGCTACTGCTGTGGGCGTCATAGCGATTCCTCCTCGCGAGCTTCAGTCCCCGTCCGCGGCGGCGAGCGCCTCGGGAACCTGCTCTTCGTATTGACCGCGAAACCGGAAACCGTGCGAACGCGCGGGCTGGCTTTCGATCTTCTCCTTCAGCCACGTGCCATAACCGTCTTTGTCCTTGCGCCAGGCTTCCCATTGGCTGGCGTTATCGCTGAAGGACACTTCGTTGACCATGGTCACGCAAGCGGGCACCGGGCAGACCGCCTCGCACACTCCGCAGCCGCAGCAGGAGTCCATATTGGCGTCGTAAAGGCCCTCCGGCGTGACGTCGAAACAGGAGTCCGGGCACTGCAGCCAGCAGAGCGTGCACTTGATGCAGGTGTCGAAATTCAGCACCGGCCGCATGGTGCGCGTCGAGAATTTCTTGAAGGTCGTGTTGCGCTCGGGCTGAAATCCGCCTGTTTCGCCGGTGACGGGATCCTTCATGGCATGGCCGGGAGCGATATTGGGAATGGTGATGCCGTCGCGCATCTCGGTCCACTTCAGCAGTTCGAATTCGTAAGGCTTTTCCGGATTGCCCTGCTCCGGCGTGACCGTCACGCTGGTAAGCCGGTCATAGGCGCGCTGCGCGGACGTCGCCTTCAGCGGACCTTCGCCGTCCTCGAGAATCATCTGCTTTAACGATTCGATGGAGAAAAGCTCCGGCAGTACGCGAGCGACGGCGCCGAGCACGCGCACGTCGGTGTGGTCGTCCTTGAAAACCCATAGTCCGGAGAAACTGGGGATGGCTTTGACGATGGCCAGCTTGTACGGCGTCGCCTTGCGGTGGCACATGGCGATCAGCCGTTCGGGTTCCTCGCGCGAGGTAACGATGAGGGTGCCGTTCGGCTTGAGCAGCTTGTTGATGGGCTGCAAACCGTACCAGGCCCAGGACTCCACACCCTTGCACAGCGTGTCGTCCAGAGAGATGGTAATGTCGACTTCCTTCGGCTCGTACTTCGCCATGCCCTCTTCGAGCGTGATGTCGTCTGTGGCCACGATGGCGAAGCTCTTGGCGGGAATTCCGTTGCGTTCCGGGCTGTCTCCATAGCGCCCGAACGATATACCCGGCTTCCCTTCGCGGTGCGCGGCCAAAACGATGGCGCGGCTGATGTGCTTGGCCAGAGTCTTCTGGAAGATTCCGCGATAAACGATTTCGACTGCGAATAAGCGGCCCATAAGATTGCCTCCCGCGTTTACATTTGATCCAAAACGATGCCTTCGACTTCGTCGATATGCCGGCGCATGGCCTCTTCGGCGGCCGGCGCATCGTGCTTGCGAATGGCGTCCAGCACGCGGCGATGGCCGGCAAAGCTTTTCTGCAGGCGCCCCTCCAACTGCAAGGAACGCTCGCGCGTTTCGCGCAGCAGGTCCATGAACGCGTCCAGGACCTTCAGCACCACGCTGTTCTTTGCGGCCTGCGCGATGGCGTAGTGGAATTCCGAATCCTCGTCTATGGCCAATTCGCCGCGGTCCACTTTTTCCTTTTGCCGGCGCAAGATCTCTTCCATGTAGGCGAGTTCGTCGTCCGAAGCATTTCGCGCGGCGCGTCCGGCAAGCGTGGGCTCGATCATGCGCCGGAATTCGAGCAGATCGCCGACGAGTTCGCGCTGCCGGAGCAGCACGGTCGCCAGCGGATTGATCAGGGATTTCGCGGAAGGATCGCAAACCACGGTGCCTTCGCCCTGCCGCGGCTCGACCAGGCCCATCAGTTCCAGAGTGCGAATGGCGTCGCGCAAAGAGCCGCGGCTTACCTGCAGCATCTCCGCCAGTTCGCGTTCCGGGGGCAATTTTTCGCCGGGCTTGACGAGGCCGTCGCGGATCATGCGCTGAAGTTGCTGCGCCACCTGCTCGTAGACTTTGGTGCGGCGGACAGCTTCGAATTCGGGCTTGGCTAAGGCCATTTCAGAGGCTCGCTTGGTCCAATGATTGGACCACTTCCGATTCCCCAATGTCAATAGGGTTGAAGCTCGTAGAGCTGCCGCACCCAGAGGCACACCCCTCCTGTATCCGGCTAGGCTGACCGAGGGTACTTGTTCCTCTATTGTCCCTTCGGCCAGTGGTCCCTTCACGTTAACGGACTGTAACTTCCTCCACGTCGTACTTAGTAGCGCCAGTCGGTTCGTTTCGGGAGGAAGCCATGCTCGATCTCTTCGCTTTCCGCGAGTTCCGAGAAGGATTGGCAATGATGCGCGATGGCGATGCGGATAAAGCCATGACGTTGCTTCGCCAGGCTTCTGAACGCGACCCCGAAAATCCCTACTATCTTTCCTACTATGGTCTGAGCCTCGCCTATGCCGAAGGCAAATGGGCTGACGCCGAGCGGCTTTGTCACACCGCCGTCTGCCGCGCCCGCCGCCAGGCCCAACTGCACTTGAACCTTGCCGAAGTTTACGCCGCTTCCGGCCGCAAGCAGGCCGCCGCGGACGCGCTCGCTCTCGGCTTGCACTACGTTCCTGACGACATGCGCCTGCAAACGGAGATGGGCAAGCTGGCCACGCGCCGGCCGCCCGTGCTGCGTTTCCTGCCTCGCTCGCATGGGCTAAACCACATCCTTGGCATTGCTCGCCACCGCCTCTTGAGCGCCCTTCCCCGCAGGAAGTGGCTCACGGTTCGCGAGTCGCAAGCCTAGTCCTCACTCATTTCCCTCCATCGACGAGCGCGCACCGAGCGCCGTCATCCTGTCTCCCCTTGGCGCTGCGCATATAATGGCGGCGCAATGGCGCTCTCTCCCAGAGCACTGCTCCGCTGGCTCTTTGCTTCTGATCCAAACCGTCCGCCGCGCCGGCTGGCGGCTCGCTGGCTCTTCCTGCGCGCTCTCGGACTCATCTTTTTCTCCGCGTTCTATTCCCTGTTGCGGCAAGTGCCCGGGTTGATCGGCCCGGATGGGCTCCTTCCCGCGGGCGAATACCTGCAAGCGGTTCGGCAGTTCCAGCCCGGCCTCTCGCGATTCTGGTACACGCCCACGCTTTTCTGGCTGGGAAGCGGCTCGCATGCGCTGCTGCTGGTGGCTTGGCTGGGCCTGATCGCTTCTGTTCTACTAGTCTTGAATATTTGGCCGCGAGGAACGATCTTCGCTTGTTTGGCCTGCTTTCTTTCCTTCATCAGCGCCTTGCAAACCTTTTCCTCTTACCAGTCCGACGGCATGCTGCTCAGCGTGGGATTCATCGGCCTGTTCTTTGCGCCGCCGGGATTCCGCCCTGGCTGGGGCGAACGCCATCCGCCGTCCCGTGCCAGCTTGTTTCTGCTGCTGCTCGTCTGGTTCACCATCTATTTCGAATCCGGCGTGGCCAAGATCGCCAGCGGCGATCCGGAATGGCGCAATTTCACCGCCATGGACGACTATTACCAAAACGGGCCGCTGCCCACCTGGATCGCCTGGCACGCACACCATCTCCCGCATTGGTTCCATGCCGGCACCGCAGCCTTCACCCTGGGCCTGGAGTTGTTTCTGATTTGGATGGCGCTGCTGCCGAGGCCTTTCCGGATCGCGCTGTTTTGGATCACTGTCCCTCTGCAGACTGGGATCATCATCACCAGCAATTACGCCTTTCTGAATTACCTCGTTCTGGCGCTGGGAATTTTGCTGCTGGATGACGGCTACCTCGCTCGATTCCTGCCGCCGCGCTTGCGCTTGCGGGAAGCGAAGCCTTCCGAGGACGCGGCCCGGCCGGTAACGGCATCCGCCGCCGACCAAGCTTTCGGCGAGAGCGCCTGGGTCCTGGCGAAGAAAGCTATTTCACCCCTTGGCTTCGCGGCTTCGGTCTTCTTTTTGACTTGGGTCTTCTACTCCATCGCGGCACAAGGCGCGTGGATGATCTCTCCCGGCCTGCCTCTTCCGACGTCCCCAGTCGCGGCCCTGGACCCCTTTCGAATCGCCAACCGATATGGGCTTTTCGCGGTGATGACCCGGGGCCGGTACGAGATCGAATTCCAAGGCTCGAATGACGGGCAAAATTGGACCCCCTACCCTTTCCGCTATAAGCCCCAAGACCCGCGCAGCGCTCCCGGCATTTTCGCTCCCTTTCAGCCCCGCTTCGATTGGAACCTCTGGTTCGCCTCGCTCGAAAGCTGGCAGCCCAATCGATTCGTGGTCTATACGGAGGAGAGGCTTTTGACCGGCTCTCCTCCGGTGCTCGCTCTGTTCGCGGCGAATCCATTCCCGAGCGCCCCTCCGACCCAAATCCGGGCCATGGTTTGGCAATATTGGTTCAGCGACAGGGAGGAAAAGAACCAAGGTTTGTGGTGGAGACGCGAACTGATTGGAACCTATGCCCCGTCCATTGAACGCCAGCTGGACGGGAAATTCGTGATCACAGGCATGCCGGAGCCAGGCCAACGCCTTCGCCAGTAACGTTCCAATTTGGGGCGATGCCGGAACTGTCCGCAGGTACAGGTCGGATTGTCCAAAGGGTCAACTCCAGGGTGTTAGTTTTCCTTCCCGAATTTCAAATCGGTTATATACTCCCGCCGAAAAATCGCCGTCGGTACTAGGACAACATGGCACCCGGGTTCTAGGACCGTTGGCTGCAGAGTTTGAAACGAGACGCCCATTGGTGACAGCCGGCCCAGCCCCTATTCTCCCTCTTGCGCCGAGTGCTGTGATCCTCGCGAAACGCTCTGGCGCAGGGGGGTTTGAATGTTCTTAGCCGCTGCGGCGCTTGTTTTGCAATTTCCTCTGTTTCCTTCGGTGCAGGCTCCTGCGAAGGCCGACGCTCCTGTAAAGGTTTCCCAGAGCGCGGCGGATTCTGCCGGCACAAAGCAAGCTGCGGATAACAAAATCTTGACAGCCGACGCGCGCCTCGGCGCCGCGGCCTATGCGCCAGGGAGTCTGGCTCCCGAACCTGTGGTCCCGGTGACTCCAGCCATGGCGGCGCCTGCTCCGGTCACCCCGGTTTCCGCTGCGCCCCTGCCCATCGTTCCGGTTTACGCCCCCATGAGAGACGGTTCCGAGCGCTGGCGCCGGACCGAATGGCTGGCGCTAAGCCTCGCGGCCCATGGCACCGCCACTTTCGACGCTTGGTCCACGCGCCGCGTGCTTTCCTCCATGCCCAACACTGTGGAAGCAAACCCTATGCTGCGCCCCTTTGCGGGGAATGCCTCCATGTACGCTGCCGTTCAGGTCGCTCCCACGGTTCTCGATTTCGTCAGCCGCAAAATGATGAATAGCCGGCATGCCTGGATGCGGCACACCTGGTGGCTGCCGCAGGCCGCGAGCGCCGTCGTGTCTTTCAGCAGCGGCATGCACAATCTCGGCGTCTACAACGCCCGCTAGAACGGCGGCTGTTCTTCTCAACCGCTTTTTGAGGGACTACAGCTTGGGATATGCCTTCGCGAGACGAGTAATTTCATCTTCCAGACGAGCCTCACATCGCACCATGGTAAACAGATAGACAGCAAAAATAGCCACAACGGCTAGATAGGCCGCTGCCAAGCTGTCGACGTTCTTATCAATGATTGAGTCTACTTGGATTGTTTGCGTCCGGGCATCGACTGTGCCGATGACTCTTACCCGTCTCACCGCAAGCGTTTCTGGCGTTGTCTGATCGCTTAGCGAGTACGTAGTCTTGCCATCGTAGAGCACGTATTTGGCTCCGTACATGTGGACGCAAGCCTTCATGCACGCTTCGTCCGTCGGCCCTCTTCGCAGCACGGAATGGTCGCCTGTAGAACACATGCTGTCGTAACTATGCCGGTGAAGCTATGGTTAGGTGGGGCAATTGTCAGGACCACAAACGCCAGAAGACCCAGAGTAAGGATCACTACAATTATCCATGATCTCGACCGCGCAAAAGCCACAATAAGTGCTCCTTGAGCGCAAATTCTATCTCTCGCTCATTCGCGCATCCTACCCCTGTAGCCTATTCTGGACAACAGAGGCGCACACGGAGCATCTCGCTATGAAATTGCGCTGCCCAAGCTTGTAGCCTTCCCTTTGCGCTTGCCACTCGCGCACTCCGCTACAAAAGTTGTCATTCCGAGGTCGTCCGCCGCGGCGGACGGCCGAGGAATCTGCTTTTTCGGTCCTTGGCGACGCGATCTAATGCCGTGCGCGCGCCACTTGTAGTTTTTGCTTTTTCTTTCCCTTAATGAAAATCGTGCGAGGTGGTTTCCGCCTGGGTGATGTTCAGCGGGCGCACAGATTCGGCCTTCACGGAAACAACGTTTTCCTGGTTCTGCAACTTCCCTTCGATCAGTAAAAACTGCTGGTGCACCACCACGACGTGGCTCTGCTCGAAAAGCTGCGGCGTGATGATGGCATTGGCGATTCCCGTCTCATCCTCCAGGCTGAGAAAGACGAAACCCTTGGCCGTCCCCGGACGCTGGCGCGCAATGACGCTGCCGGCGATGCGCACGGGAGTGCCGTCTGGAAGGTGGTGAAGCTCCATGGCCGAGCGGATGCCTTCTTTTTGTAGTTCCCGGCGATGATAGGCCATGGGGTGAGGACCAACGGTCATTCCCGTGCCGCGAAAATCGGCTACCAGCCGTTCTTCCGCGGTCATGGGCAACAGAGGCGAATCGTCCCCTTCGAAGGAACCGGACGACCCGCCGTTCGAATCGCTCCTAGCCTCCTCGCACTCCTCGAGCAAGGGTCCTGGATGCCGCGCGGCGCGTTCGATTTGCCAGAGCGCTTCGCGGCGATGTACACGGGGCTTTGTTCCTCCTCCGGCCTGAGCCTTACGCGGATCGCTGGGCGGCTCGATAAAATTCAGCGCTCCGATCTCTGCCAACGCCGCCAATTCCGATTTCTGGAAGCCTGGCACGCACAGCTTCAGATCGTCGATCGAACGAAACGGTCGCAGGGCGCGCTGGCGCACGATTTCCTGGGCGACGTCTTCACGCAAGCCTTTCACGTAACGCATCCCCAAGCGCAGAGCAAAGCCGTCGCCGTCTTTTTCGAGATGGCAGGGCCAACCCGAGCATGTCACATCGATAGGCCGGACCTTAAGGCCGTGCCGCTGGGCGTCCTTCACGATGGTGGCCGGATGATAAAAACCCATGGGCTGGTTATTCAGGAGCGCCGCGGTAAACGCCGGCAGATAACGGCACTTCAAATACGCACTGGCATAAGCAAGCAGGGCGAAGCTCGCCGCGTGTGATTCCGGGAAGCCGTACAGCGCAAAGGAGACGATCGATTGCACGATCTTCTCCTGCGTCTCCGGATCGATCCGGTTGCGATCCATGCCCCGCCGGAGTTTGATCTCCACATCCTTCATGCGCGCTTCCGAGCGCTTGAATCCAAAAGCGCGGCGCAACTCTTCCGCTTCGCCGCCGGTGAATCCCGCAGCAATCATGGCCATGCGCAGCAGTTGTTCCTGAAAGAGCGGCACGCCCAAGGTGCGCGCGAGAACCGGCTCCAGCGAGGGATGCAGGCAATTGGGCGGCTCGCGTCCCTGGCGGCGCTTCAGATAAGGATGCACCATTTTGCCGACGATGGGCCCCGGCCGGATGATGGCTACCTGCACCACGATGTCGTAAAAACACGTCGGGCGCAGGCGCGGCAGACAAGCCATTTGCGCGCGGCTCTCGATCTGAAACATGCCCACCGTATCGGCCTTTTGCAGCGCATCGTAAACGACGGGATCGTTGGCGGGCAGCCGTCCCAGGTCGACCTCTTCGCCGTAATCCTGCTGGATGATTTTCAGCGAGTCTTCCAGGACAGCCATCATCCCCAGCCCCAGCAAGTCCACCTTCACGATGCCCATATCCGCGCAATCTTCCTTATCCCATTGCACCACCACGCGGCCGGGCATGGTGGCCGGTTCGAGCGGCACAATGGAATCGAGTTGTCCCTGGCACACCACCATTCCTCCGGAATGCTGCCCCAGATGGCGCGGCAAATCCTGCACCCGCACGCAAAGGTCGAAAAATTTGCGGATCAGAGGATGGCCGGCGTCCAGGCCGGCGTCGTGAAACTGGCGCGCCAGCGTGTCGTTGGCGTCCTTATATTCCCAGGCGCCCACCAGGCTGGCCAGCCGGTTCAGCGTCTCCGGCTCGATGCATAACGCTTTGCCGATCTCCCGCGCCGCCGAGCGGCCGCGATAGGTAATCACGTTGGCGGTCATGGCCGCGCCCAGCTTTCCGTAGCGTTCGTAGACGTACTGAATGGCGCGTTCGCGCTGATCTCCGCTGGGCAAATCCAGATCGATATCCGGCCATTCGCCGCGCTCTTCGGAAAGAAAGCGCTCGAAAAGCAACTCCATGCCGATGGGGTCCACGGCCGTAATTCCCAGCGCGTAACACACGGCGCTATTGGCCGCCGAGCCGCGCCCCTGCACCAGAATATTTCGCTCACGGCAAAAGCGGACGATATCCCAGACGATCAGGAAATAGCCGGGCAGATCGAGCTTTTCGATCAGGCTCAATTCGCGGTCGATCTGCTTGCGCGCACGTTCCCGGTTTTCGCCGCCGCCGTAGCGCCGGATCATTCCCTCGCGAGTGCGCTCACGCAGGAATTGCATTTGCGATTGCCCTTCCGGCGTCGGATATTTCGGGAACTGATAGCCCAGATCCTTCAAGGTAAATTGCAGCCGCGCGGAAAGGAGCTGCGTGTTGGCGATGGCTTCGGGAAGATCGGAAAAAAGCCGCTCCATTTCGCCCGGCGATTTCAGATGGCGTTCGGAATTGCGCGCCAGCAGGCGCCCGGCCGTATTCAAATTGCGGTGGTGGCGGATGCAGGTGAAGACGTCCAGCACTTCGCGCTGATGCGGAAGCGCATGGCAAACTCCGTTCGTGGCCAGCAGAGGCAAGGACAATTTGCGCGCGATCTCCAGCGCCGCCTGATTGCGCGCCTCTTCTTCGCGGCGGAAATGTCGTTGCAGTTCCACATAGACGTTATCGCGGCCAAAAAGCTCACAAAGTTGCAGGACGCATTGCGTTCCTTGCTCCACTCCTCCCTGGCTGAGCGCATGCGCCAGCGGCCCTTCTTCCCCGCCGGTCAGGCAGACGAGTCCCGCGGTATGTCCGGCGAACTCCTCGGGGTAAATCCGTCCTTCGCCTTTTTGGGCGTGTATTTTCATATGCGTGATCAGGCGGCAAAGGTTTTGATACCCCGCGCGATTCTCCGCGAGCACCGTGTAGCGCCATCCCTCCGATGCCGTGATCTCCGCGCCCACATGCGTCCTGAGCGAAAGCTTATCGGCAGCCAGATGAAAACGCGGCGAGCCATACACGCCGTCGCGATCCACGAGCGCCATGGCGCCCATGCCCTTTTCGGCGCAAACGCCGGCGAGTTCCTCAGGCGTGGAGGCGCCTTCGAGAAAACTGAAAGCGGAGCGCGCGTGCAGTTCGGTATACATCAATCGTACATTCCCGCCACGAACCAACCCCGGCATAGCGCGTCATAGTAGATCCGGTAGATTCCGCGTCGCGGCTCGCAGGAAGAGGAAGGCCCGATTGCAGCGGCATTGCGATCCTGCACCGGCTGGATTTCGATCTCCCACTCTTCGCGGCTCCAGGCATCCTCGCGCCACCACTCTCCTGAGGTGCGCCACGGCCCTGAAGCGGCCATCACCTCGCCATGCATGCCGGAAAAAGAAATGTACGCGGGACGCCCGTCGCGTAAAACTACGGCGGCACGCAGAGCGGGTCGAAAAGCCCGAAACGCCGCCAAAGGCGTGCGCTCTCCCAGCACGGCAATCTCTTCACTAATCTCCGCGTCACGCGCGGGAAGAAAGCGACTCATTTCAAACGCGTCGGGGCGATGGCTGTCCAGGACACGCGGTGAACCTACCCGCGAATCGCCCACCAGGTTTGCCAGCCGGGCCATGGTGAGTTCCAGCTTTTCGGGATCGGGCGAAGAGGGCACGAACAATCCATGCTGCATCGCCCGTGGCGCCTCGGGGTCCGCGGCCAGGAAAATATGCACGATGGGAGCGCCGGGAGGATCGCATTGCAAATGCAGGCGCAGCAGCTTCAAAAACATTTTCGAATCGCGCATGGGCACGGGCAGAGTAAAAAGTTTTTCGTAACTTTTATTTTCACTCGAGCGCTTATGCACACTTTCATCTAGCCTGGAGTCATCTTTGCAGGCGGCGTCCAAATCGAATCGCAGCCGAATGGCGCTGGCGCTCAGCGACCGCGCCGCAAGCCGCGCGCAGACTTGATCGAGCAAGCGCCCCAAAAGAAACGCAAGCGGCTCGAGTTCCTCGACGGCGTATTCGAGTGCCATCTCTTCCTCAAAGCAAAGTTTCGCTTCGGCCAGAATCAGCGCACGCCGGCTTTCGCCGCGCGCCCATTGATGCAGTTGCACGCCCTGCTGCCCTAGCCGTTCGGAAAGCTCCAGCAGAGGAAGCTTTGCCAACGCCTCGCACGTGCGCACGCCCCAGCGCTCCAGCGTTTCCATCATTTCGGGGGAAGGCGAAAACACCTGGATGGGCAGAACGCCCATGCGCCGCGCCTCTTCGCCCGGCGGAATCAGGGTTATGCCGGGGAATCCGCGCGCCGCGTGCAGCGCGACTTCCACATTAGAAGAAACCGCCACGTGAACGGCCAGCCCTAAATCGGAAGCGCGCCGCGCCAGAAGGAGCGCCATCGCTTCTTCCGAGCCGAACAAGGAACCGAGCCCGTCCAGATCCACCACAATGGAATCGATGGCCGTCTCTTCCACGCGCGGAGAGATCGACCAGCCGGTATCGAGCAGGGCCGCATGCGCCGATTGTTCTTTGCTGTGCGAGCGCTGCCGGACTTCAACGCAATGGAATTGCGCCGCCTGAGCTTTGGTAATGCCTAAGCTGATTCCGGCTCGCGCCGCGGCGCCGTTTATGGCCACAACGCGTTCTTGCGGCGGGCAGCCCTCCACCAGCGCAATGGCGCGTTCGCAAATGGCCTGTTCGTGAATGGCCCTTTCGCAAAGGGTAGGTTCGGTGCGCACCACCGCCTGGATCGAGAAATCGGGTACGTGAATGGAAGCAAAAGCCATGAGAAAAGCCGCAGGCAATCTGCAAAACAAAATCCCCGCTAATGTTTTGGGTCATTTCGTTTTGGCGATTTCTTTCCCGTAACTCCACTCTGTTTTCGTTCGGAAATTTGCCGCCGGACCCGCGTCCTGTCTTCTCGCGAAGCTCCGCTCCTTGCGCGCTCCCGCCGCTATTTGCAGGCGCGAACGAACCACTTGCGCCTGAATTTCCGCGCCGTCCAGCAAACAGGCGCAGCAGTTCGCGGGAAAAACGGCTTGCCGCACCTTCGGCTCCAGCCAGTGCGCGGATTCAGAAGCGAGCCGCAAAACGAGCGAGGCGCACGTCCCGGCGTTCGACTCCTGATCCAAAAGCAGCAAAATCGTGGACGTACGTTCCACCGCGCGTCGAAAACGGAACCACACATTGAGCGGCACATAGCGCACGGTTTTCGGCGGCAGTACGCTCAGATCCATGGCGATCAGCCCAAAGCCTCCGCCCTGTAAAAGCAGGTCCGTGGCCCGCAAGCACTGGTCGATATTGCCGCACCGCACCCAAAGCAATCGCTCCAGCTTGACGCCGGCGGCCTCGGCCGAATGCGGATCGAAACTGTCGCGCCCATCCACCAGCGCGCACGCTTCGGCATGAGCCGTCCCGGAAGCCAAGGCCGAAAGCAGCAGAGTGGCGCGGCCGGAGCAAGGCGGACCACAAATCTCCGTCAAGCCGCCGCGAGGCAAGCCGCCCGTAAGCGCATCCACCTCCGCGATACGAAACGGCGCCGTCTCCACCTGTACAGGACGCGGCGCAAAGGGCGCGGGGACGCGCCCGGCGAGAGCGGTTTCGATTTGGAAGCGTAAAGCGGCAACATTTCCAGCCATGGTGAATCCCGTCAGAACCCATCAAAACTGAAAGAGGCGACCCGAAGGGAGCCGAGGAAGGGGACCCTAACCTATTTCGCCTTTGTTTCGCCTACACTATTTTCGCGAGTCTAATCTTCGTTGTCAAGGCAGGGGAACCTACAAAGGGGCGCGCTCCAGCGGAACGATGAATTGAATCCCCTCGATCTGCTTCGCGTGCAAACGCATATCGTTGGTGATAAAGAGGTCCACGCCCGCTCCCGCGGCGCATGCCAGTTGCATGGCGTCCGGAGCCCGAAGCGAACGGTCCACCCGCAGCGCTGCGAAAATTTTCGCAGCCTTCAGGTCAAAAGGGATCAGCACTGAAGTCGCCGTCAGAGTGTCCTCATATTTTCTGGAAAGCTGCGCGTCTCCGCGTTCCATCGGCTTCACAAGGATTTCTCCTAGGGTAAGCGTCGACGTCAGAAGCTGATCGCCGCGCATGAGCATCGATTCGCGCAGCGCCACCACTCGACTGGACACGGGACCATGGCCTTCGAGCAAATAGATAAAGAGGTTCGTATCCCAGAAAATGCGGCTCATTCCCACCCTTCTCTCAAGCGGCGCACGTAATCGTCGGCGTGCTCGTCTTGCCATAGATGCTTACCTGAACCCAACAACGCCAGCAGAGGATCTGCTTCAGGAGTGCGCTCCGTCTTCGAGCACCAATCTTCATACCACGCCAACAAGCCGCGATAACGCTCAGGCAGATCTTCCAGATTCGGCGTTACCTTTGCGCCTGCGCGCGCCGGATGATAAGCATCGCCTTTTCGGAACAGCCGCCGTCGTCCCGCTCCGGTCTCAAACAGCATCCGATAGCGGGCAGGATTAGGCGGCCGATTGGCAATGCAATGTTGCACCACATGAACGTACACCCCGGGTCGAATGGGCCCGCTGATCGCTTCTCTTTTCGCTCGCTCGACGATCTCCTCGATGCTGAAATCGGGTTGATTCGGCTGTTCGCGATGCAAAAGGGCTGCGGCCAGCCACACCTCATCCGCTACTCGGATGCTTTCTTTTGCGAGAACACTCATAGGTCTCTCCTTGAATCTTGTCCGATTGTCATTACCTATATACAAGTGTAACACAGGGGTACGTCATTCCGTCAATTTGTTTGGCAACTGAAGACTCATCCGCATCTCATAGAGTCATGGCCAGGCGCACATCGCCGAAAACAGCCCGGAATCAAGGCCAGAAGCCGGCCAATTTGCTCCTCCCGCTGCACCCCACGATTCCCTCCCTGCAAAAAGCCGCCAAGGACTGCCGTGCCTGCGACCTCTGGCAGCGCGGAACGCAAACCGTCTTCGGCGAAGGCGCACCCCACGCCAAGGTCGTCTTTGTAGGCGAACAGCCGGGCGATAAAGAAGATCTCGAGGGAAAGCCCTTCGTAGGTCCCGCCGGCGCATTGCTCGACAAAGCTTTGGTCGAAGCGGGAATCGACCGCGCGAAAGTCTACGTCACCAACGCCGTCAAGCACTTCAAATGGGAGCCTCGAGGCAAGCGCCGCATCCACAAAAAGCCCAACGCGGCGGAGATTGCCGCCTGCCGTCCCTGGCTCGAAGCGGAAATCGCCGTTCTCAAACCTAATGTTGTGGTGTGCCTGGGAGCGACCGCCGCGCAGGCCTTACTCGGTCGCGACTTTCGTGTGACGCAGCATCGAGGCGAATTCGTAGAATCTTCCATTGCCCCTCACGTAATGGCCACAGTCCACCCGTCCTCGATCTTGCGCGCGCCGGACGACGAAACCCGCCACGAAGAGATGCGGCGCTTTGTGGCCGATCTCAAAAAGCTTTCGCGCGTTCTTTCCTGAGCCAAGACAGAATCGGGCCGAACCAAGCGAGATGGGGCGGCGATTTCGCGCCGCCCGCGCCTCGCACGTGGGGTGCTATTCCTGAATCGTTCCGCGCAACACAATCGCATCGGACGGGGTCTTCACCGTTGGGTCGGTTTCCGCCGTGATGAAGACGTCGAAGTTATGCAGCGGTGTTGTCGTCTTCACTGAACCTCTGAGGCCGTTGTCTACCTGGAGCTGTCCTTCGTTTTCGGGATCCGAGCCGGGCTGCTGAAACCAGACCACATACATGGCCGAAGGCGGTGTAAGCATCGTCGGCTTCGCCAGGTGTTCCACTCGAACACTGACGATACTGTTGCCGTTCTTGTCGTGAGTCAGATCGATATCTCCCATTGCTGAGGGATCTACCCTCGTGCCGGTGAAGTGATACGACTTGGCCCACGCCAAACCAGCAACAAGAAGCAATACCGTCAAGCACATGAGTGACATCGCAGAGGATCTCTTTATGTTCATCGTCAATCTCCGTGGGCGTTTCCGCCAAATACTGGATGACTGACGTAAGTTACTCACCAGGCTACAGTTGAAGGAATCCAGGTTTCAGGGTAAACGCCCGGCAACGTTCTGTTAAAGCCCGCAGCGGCCGTACTGCGTACAGCGCAGGGTTTACAGTGGGCTCCTCGTCTTGAGGTTTCTCAGCGCAGAATGCGAAACAAACTGCTGTAGTCGTCCGTCCACGGCTGCACCGTGATATCAGACCGGCTCCAATGCGGAAGATTACTTTCCGCCTCGGTTCCTGTGGGGGCAGCACGATTTCGATACACCAGGACCCATGTCGCCGTATAGATGTCGTTCTTCTTGTCTGCGTCGTTGGTGATGGTTTTGGTCTGCGCGCCCAGGAGCCGGGCCGCGGCCTCCACAACCGGCGCGAGGTTGAGAAACTTGTTGGAAACGTGCAAGGCCAGCAATCCATCCGGCTTCAGATGGCGGAAGTACAGCTCGAAGCTTTCGCGCGTAAGCAAGTGCACAGGTATCGCGTCTCCCGAAAACGCGTCCACCAGCAGCACATCAAAATCTTGCTGCGGCTCGCGCTCCAGCGAAATGCGCGCGTCTCCGGGAACGATTTCGATCTGCGCCCGCGAATGGCCCAGAAAGTCGAATTGAGCGCGCGCCACTTGAACGTCCAGCGGATTGATCTCGTAAAAGCGGAAGCGGTCGCCCGGCTTTCCATAGACCGCCAGAGTTCCGGCGCCCAGACCAATAATGCCGGCGTGGATGGCGCCGCGCTGGTGGACGTCGTTCAAGGCGATCGCCGCGCCCGATTCCGGCCCGAAATAGGTTGTCGCCTGCGTACCAGGTTCCAGCTTCGCGTCTAACCGCTCGATTCCATGCACGATCGCTCCATTGATCAGGTCTCTGCGCGCGGGTTCTTCCGATGTTGCCGCAAACTCCTCCACTCTGAGCACGCCGTAGAAATTTCGCAGGACCGTGGTGATCCGGTAAGGAGGAGCGGTGAGGTAAGGCAGAAACGCCAAGACGAGGGCCGCGATCCCGGCGCAAGCAAAAAACAAAGTTCGGCGCCGAGGCGTTCTCAAAATGCCGATATTTTGAGGAATCGCGCAGACGACGGCGAGGATTGCGCATCCCGCCAGGGCTCCCGGCAGCTCGTAGAAGTCGTGAAAGATTCGCGGCGCGATCACCCCCACGAAAATTCCGCCCAGCGCTCCGCCCGCAGCGAGCATCAGGTAAAAAATCGTCAAGTGCCGCGGCTCAGGCTTGCGCCGCGCCAATTCGCCGTGGCAAACCATGCAGCAGATGAAAAGTCCCGAGCAGAAGAGTGGAATCTGCACGATCGGACCGGCATTGCCGAATTCGGGCGCGAGAGAGTACGTCATTCCCGCAAGGGCCACGGCCAAAAACTTCAAGAAGATCGGCTGCCGGTACCAGCGCTCGCCTTCGAAGCAAAGAATCAGGCTTAGCAAATAGAGCGAGAGCGGCACAATCCACAGCATCGGCACGGCCGCAACGTCCTGGGAAATATGAAGGGTGACCGCCAGCAACAGCGCCGAAGCATCCGCGGCCAGGGCCGCCCATAGCAGCAGTGTTTTCCAATCGGGCGGTTGCTGCGCCGAGGCTTCCTCCATTACGGGTAGGGCCTCTCGCCGCCGGAAAGCGATCCAGGCGCAGACGCCCACGAAGAGCGCGTACGCGTAGGACCACGCGAAAGCCTGGTGGCGCGCGGTCGAGTGCGGCTCGACGAACACGGGATAGCTCAGCAGCGCCAGAAGAGAACCGGCATTCGATAGCGCATAGAAGCGGTAGGGCCAGCTTCCGCGCTCGGCGCGCACGTACCAGGCTTGCAGAAGCGGGCTCGTCGCAGACAGAAGGAGGAACGGCAGCCCAACCCTCACCGCCAGCAGCGCGAAAATGCGCCATGCGGGATCGCCGCTTCCTATGGGCTTCCAGGCCGCGCCCGGCAAGATGGGCAGCAGGAAAAGGCTCGCGGCGAGCAGCGCCACGTGAACTCGCGACGACCACAGCGGAGTGCGCAGTCCCATCAACCAATGCGCATAGAGATTGCCGAGTAAATAGGTGACCTGGAAAAATACCAGGCTGGTCGTCCACACTCCCGCGCCGCCGCCGAACCATGGAAGAATGATCTTCGCCAGCACCGGCTGCACCTGAAACAGAAGAAAAGCGCTGAGAAAAATCGTCCCGCCCCAGAGCGCCATAGCGCCCGTCTGCGAGCGAAGGGTCGGCGCCTCGGATTCCGCGACGACAGTGGAATTTGCAGTTCTGGAATTCATGCCCGACGAAGGAGCAAACCTGCCTTGCCCATGAAAGACTTACATGTTACAAGCGCCAAAGCAAATCGGGAGCTTCAACCATGGGAACGAGCGGCCAAATTTGCCAATCACAGCGCCAAGAGAAGCGGCGTGATCCGCCCCTTGCGATGGCCCTGCTCGTCTTTTTTGCTTGCGTCCTTTTCGGCGCCACCCCAGCGCGCGCGGATTTTTCCAGCAATGGCGAAGTCGCCGGACTCAATGCGCGATTCATGGATGTGAACGGCGTGCGTACCCGCTACTACGAAGAGGGGACCGGCGAACCCATGGTGCTGATCCACGGAGGAGATCTTTCGGGCCATTCCAGCGCCAACATTTGGTCGAAAGATATTCCCCTGTTCGCCAAGCAATTCCATGTCTTTGCGCCGGACGCTCTCGCCTCGGGCATGACCGCCAATCCCGCCGACGACAACGACCTCAATATCCAGGGCGAAGTGGACCACATCTACGACTTCATTCGCGCGCTGAAAGTGGGCATGGTCCATCTGGTGGGCGAATCGCGCGGAGGAGGTTGCGTCTTTTTCCTGGCGCTGCAGCATCCCGAAGTAGTCAAAGATATCGTCATAGTGGATAGCGATGCCGCGGCCCCGCAAACCTCAGTCGCGGGCTCTGAAGCTTCGGACAAATGCCCGAAGCAGCCGGACGCGGAAGCCTGGAAGTGCAACCTGCTGGCCCTCACTTCCCTTCCCGATCAGGTCTTCGACGATGAATACTTCATGGAGGGCAAGTACATGTCGCTCTTGCCGAAGTCGCAGGAGACCGCGGCGAAACTGAAGGCGGGAGCGGGCGGCGAACTGGCCACCGGGAATGGATTCGTCAAATGGAAGACGGAGTGGTACGCGCGCATCGCCAAGGAGGGCGTGCTGCAAATGCCCGTCCTCATCTATTGGGGAAAACAGGATTCTTTGTCGCCGCCTTCCCACGGACAGGCGCTTTACGACGCGCTGGCGAAAAATAATCCTCGTGTGCGCATCATGAGCTTGGACAAGGCCGGCCATTTCCTTTTTCGCGAATACCCGGAGAAGTTCGTGGACGACGTAACCAGCTTTATCCAAGATCCGGCGATCCATTCGGACACCGGCAACCCCCAGGTGAGTTCCAATCCCTCCAACTGAGCGGGAATTGAATCCATGATGGGCGTCCGGCGAAGTAACGCTGCGCGTTCCGCGTCGCGTGGCGTCGCGTCCGTTGCAAATCCCACGATAGCGATCGTTGGCGCGGGACGAGTTGGGAGCGCGCTCGGCCGGCGCTTGCGCGAAAAAGGATGGCGCATCGGCCCGGTGATCTCCCGTTCGCAACGCAGCGCCCGCGAAGCGCGCCGCCGCATCGGGAGCGGCACGCCGCAAGGCGAACTTTCGGAACCCGTTCTTGACGCCGATGTGATCCTCATCTCCACGCCGGATCGCGCCATCGCCGATACAGCCGCCGCACTGGCGCGTTTCGGCGAATACGGTTCTTCCCCAGCCAAGCGTGGTGCGAAGCGACACAGGAAGCCGCGAGGCAAACCCTGGCGAGGGAAAATTGTTTTGCACACGAGCGGCGCGCTGGCGAGCGATGTTCTCAAACCTTTGGCGCTTCTCGGCTCGGCTACGGGATCTTTGCATCCTTTGCAGACCTTCAGCGGGCGTACTCTTCCTTCGCTGGCCGGTTCCGTTTGCGTCATCGAGGGGAGCGCCGCCGCGCTTCGCATGGCGCGCCGGATTTGCCGGGATTTGGGGTGTATTGCCGTGACACTCCCGCCGCGCAGCAAGGCCGCGTATCATGCTGGTGCGGCTTTGGCGGCGGGACACATTTTGGCGGCGTTTGAGGCAGCCGTGCGCATGCTGGTGCAGGCGGGCTTTTCTAAAGCGCGCGCCGTCGCGGCGCTTCTGCCGCTCACGCGGCAAACGCTGGCGAATTACGAACGGGTAGGCCCGCGCGCGGCCCCGAGAACAGCTTGGACTGGACCGTTGGCCCGCGGCGATTTTGGAGTCATCCAGCGGCACCTGAAGGCTTTGCGCCGCTTTCCTCCGGAATACCGAGCGGCGTATGAGGCGCTATCGAAGCTGGCTCTAAGGGTTCTGGCCAATGGCACCCCGGCCACGCGGCGGGAATTACAGCGAACGCTCGCGAGCATCAAATAACGACGCCGGATAACACGACACCTGGCGATACAATCGAAAGAGCGCCATCTCTGAAGGAGCGGATTTGAAACCACTGCACATTTCCCTGGAAAGCACGAAACTCGAAAATGGCTTGCGTGTGGTCGTATCGCCGGATCGCACCGCGCCTGTCGCCACGGTCGGCGTCTATTACAACATCGGCTTTCGCCTGGAGCCGCGCGGGCGCAGCGGCTTCGCGCATCTTTTCGAGCACATGATGTTTCAAGGTTCCGAACATGCCGGAAAGATGATGCACATCAAACTGATCAATTCGTCCGGCGGCGTTTTGAATGGATCCACGCATTACGACGTGACCAACTACTACGAATCCATTCCCTCCAATGCGCTGGAACGCGTGCTCTGGCTCGAGGCCGACCGCATGCGCGCCTTGAAAGTGGACGACGAAAATTTGCGCAATCAGCGCGACGTAGTGAAGGAAGAAGTTCGCGTGAACGTGCTCAACCAGCCCTATGGAGGCTTTCCCTGGCTCGATCTTCCGCCGGTGGCCTTTCGCAACTGGCCCAACGCGCACAATTTCTACGGCGATTTTGCCGATCTGGACGCGGCCACGCTCGACGACGTGCAGCAATTCTTCCGCACCTACTACTCGCCATCCAATGCCGTTCTGCTCATGATCGGCGACGTCACCCCCGAAGAAGGTTTTGCACTCGCCCGGCGGCATTTCGGAAGCGTTCCTGCCG
>Ga0335081_10001588_pt1 | contig 36259 bp, 31 predicted proteins | sample Lox_Sample_35_FD_206713 | JGI IMG/M metagenome (GOLD analysis project Ga0335081, IMG submission 206713) | Soil microbial communities from Loxahatchee National Wildlife Refuge, Florida, United States - Lox_Sample_3.5 | ecosystem: Environmental > Terrestrial > Soil > Wetlands | place: USA...
CATGGAATTGGGTGTGCCACTGGCGCTTTGCGGGCGCGGTAATCACTGACGGTGGCACGTTGTCGCTGAAAGTGCACGATTGTCGCTGCCGTGGGTCCGGTCCGGGCTCGCGGCGGCGCGGGTCCGGGCTCGCGGCGGCGCGGGTCCGGGTTCGCGGCGGCGCGGGTCCGGGTTCGCGGCGGCGCGGGCAGGCGGCCGCACCGGTGATCCGCACGCGGCGTGGCTGAGCCGAGAAGCTCCTGACGGACTGCCGGACACGCGACCCCCGCAGCGCCTTTGCCTCGTGCGGCATCGCCCCGTGGAGCACCACCAGCCGGGTAGTAAGGTTGGATCACGCTAGTGACCCTGTCCGGGAGAGATCTCACGCAGCCGGCGTGAGGCGCCGAAGGAGCAACCTCCCCGGAATCTCTCAGGCATCAGGACCGGACGGGTGAGGCGCCTCTGGAAAGAAGGAGCCGCGGCTGCGCTGGCCGCGGAGCCTCACCGAAGGTGCAAGCCGTTGCGGACCCCGCAGACGGTGAAGCTCTCAGGTCGCGACGACAGAGGGGGAGCGGCGGCACCCGCATGACGACGTGCGGGTGGCCGACGGCATGCCCGCGGCGGGTGATCTCTCGGCACCCCCAAGGTCCCGGCCTCAGGAGACTCCGTCATGACATCCATTCAACACCCGGCAGAAGGCCGGCGATCGGCGACGCAACCCGGAAACCGGGCCACCGAAAACCAGGCCGCCCGAACCAGTGCGGCCGAAAACCAGCCCGCCGGAACCCGGGCCACGCGGGTCCCCGAAAACCAGGCCACGGGAACCCGTTTGCCCCAAAACCAGGCCGCCCAAAACCAGGCCGCCCAAAACCAGGCCGCCGGAACCCGCGCCGCCGAAAACCAGCCCGCCGGAACCCGCGCCGCCGAAAACCAGCCCGCCGAAGACCAGCCCGCCGGAACCCGCGCCGCCGAAAACCGGGCCGCCGAAAACCGGGCCGCCGAAAGCAGGACCGCCGCGAGCGCAACCGCGGGCGACGCCTTTGCGCGAAGGCACATCGGCCCTTCACCGGCCGAAGTCGAGCACATGCTCGCCGTGACAGGATTCACCAACCTCGACGAACTGACCGAAGCGGCGCTGCCGCGTGAGATCGGTCACGAAGCGGGCCTTAGCCTCCCCGCGCCGCTGACCGAACCAGAGGCACTCGCCGAGCTAAGGCGCCTGGCCGACCAGAACCAGGTACTTACCTCCATGATCGGTCTGGGTTACTTCGCCACCGTCACGCCCGCGGTGATCCGCCGCAACGTGCTCGAGAACCCCGCCTGGTATACGGCATACACGCCTTACCAGCCGGAGATATCGCAGGGCCGTCTGGAGGCGCTGTTCAACTTCCAGACCATGGTGAGTGACCTGACTGAGCTTCCTGTGGCGGGCGCTTCGCTGCTCGATGAGGCGACAGCCGCCGCGGAGGCGATGACACTGGCGAGGCGCGCCTTCCGCCCTGGCCCGAAGGACACGGGCCCAAAAGGCGCTGAGGGCACTTTGGACGCGGGAAATGTCTTCCTTGCCGACGCTGACTGCCTGCCGCAGACACTTGCGGTGCTGCGCACGCGCGCGCAGCCGTTGGGGATAAGGCTGGTCGTCGCCGAGCCAACGCCCGAAGTGATCCGCGGCCTCGCCGGTGATCTGTTCGGCGTGCTGCTGCAGTACCCGGGCGCGAGCGGCACCGTGCGCGATCCGCGGCCCGCGGTGCAGGCAGCGCACGCGTGCGGCGCGCTCGCGGCCGTCGCCGCTGACCTGCTGGCGCTAACGCTGCTACGCCCGCCGGGCGAACTTGGCGCCGACATTTCGATCGGCTCGACGCAGCGGTTCGGGGTACCAGCAGGGTTCGGCGGCCCGCACGCGGCCTACTTGGCTGTCCGGGCCGACCTCAAGCGCCAGCTGCCTGGCCGCCTGGTCGGCCTTTCTGTCGACGCGGACGGTCACCCCGCTTACCGGCTCGCGCTGCAAGCCAGGGAGCAGCACATCCGCAGGGAAAAGGCGACGAGCAACATCTGCACCGCGCAGGTATTGCTCGCCGTGATGGCCGGCCTGTACGCCACGTACCACGGTCCCGAGGGGCTCACGGCGATCGCACACCGGGTGCACCACAGGGCCACCACCCTGGCGGCGGCGTTCCGCGCACTTGGCCTCGAGACGGGCCCTGACGCGTTCTTCGACACCGTGAGGGTCCGCGTTCCCGCGGGCGCGGCCGAGGCGACCCGCCGCGCGCTTGACGCTGGTTACAACCTGTACCTGGTGGATGCGGATACGGTTCAGATCTCCTGCGACGAGAGCACGACGGAGGCGCACCTGCGGGACGTGGTGAATGCGGTCGCCGGCCGCGCAGGGGCGCCCGCGCCCCATGCGGCGGCGCCATCACAGTCGCCGCCCGCTCCGCCGTCAGGGTCGCTGTCAAAGTCGCCGCCCGCTCCACCGTCGGACCCGCTGCCAGCGGAGCTGCGCAGGCAGTCATCATTCCTCACCCATCCCGTCTTTCACTCATACCGCAGTGAGACCTCGATGCTGCGGTACCTGCGGCGCCTGGCCGACCGTGACATCGCGCTCGACCGGTCGATGATCCCGCTCGGCTCGTGCACGATGAAGCTCAACGCGGCGGCCGAGATGGAGCCCATCACCTGGCCGGAGTTCGCTTCGATTCACCCGTTCGTGCCCGCCGGCCAGGCCCGCGGCTACGCGGAACTGATCGGCGATCTGGAGCGCTGGCTGGCCGAAATGACCGGCTATGACGCGGTCTCGCTGCAGCCGAACGCGGGCTCGCAGGGTGAACTCGCGGGTCTGCTGGCGATCCGTGGTTACCACGCGGCTCGCGGCGAGGGTCACCGCGACGTCTGCCTGATCCCGGGATCGGCGCACGGCACGAACGCCGCGAGCGCCACGCTGGCGGGCCTGCGCGTGGTGCTGGTGAACGTTGCGGCAGACGGTGTAATAGACGACGGCGATCTGGCCGCAAAGCTCGCCGTGCACGGCCCGAACCTGGCGGCGATCATGGTCACTTATCCGTCCACCAACGGCGTGTTCGAGGAGACGATCATCGAGGTATGCCGCGCCGTGCACAAGGCGGGCGGCCAGGTATACGTGGACGGGGCGAACCTGAACGCGCTGGTTGGACTCGCCAAGCCGGGCGGGTTCGGCGCCGACGTTTCACACCTGAACCTGCACAAGACGTTCTGCATCCCGCACGGCGGCGGCGGACCCGGGGTGGGGCCCGTCGCGGCGCGCGCGCATCTGGCCGCGTTCCTGCCCCCGTCGGTGGCTGGAATACCGGTACCTAACGGCGCCGGGAGTGGCGCAGGCCCTGTCGCGGGTGCTCCCTGGGGGTCGGCGGGCATCCTGCCGATCTCGTGGGCCTATGTGCGGATGATGGGGGCAGCAGGGCTGCGCCTGGCGACGCGGGTTGCGATCCTCGCAGCGAACTACGTGGCAAAGCGGCTCGCGCCGCTCTACCCGGTGCTTTACACGGGCCCCGGTGGCCTGGTAGCGCATGAGTGCGTGATCGACCTCAGGCCGATCGCCAGGGAAACCGGGATCAGCAACGAGGACGTCGCGAAGCGGCTCATCGACTACGGTTTCCACGCGCCGACCATGTCGTTCCCGGTCGCGGGCACGCTGATGATCGAGCCGACCGAGAGTGAGGATCTCGCCGAACTCGATCGGTTCTGTGACGCGATGATCGCGATCCGCAGCGAGATCAGCCGGGTGGCGTCGGGGGAGTACGACCCGCAGGACAACCCGCTGAAGAACGCCCCGCATACCGCGGAGATGCTCGTCGCGGGTGAGTGGAAGCACGCCTACCAGCGGGAGGATGCGGCCTACCCGGCGGAGGGCCCCGGTTCAGGCAGCGCTTCCGGCACCCTCGGTGCACTAGCGCAAAGTTATCTGGGCCTAGCCGCGCGACGCGGCGACAAGTACTGGCCGCCGGTGCGCCGCATCGACCAGGCCTACGGCGACCGGAACCTGGTCTGCGCCTGCCCGCCTCCCGAGGCCTTCGCCAGTGAACCCGCGGACGCGTGACCGGTAGTCGCCGGACCGCCGACGGCGAAGCGTGACCGCTGCGGCGTGCTGCCGCTGGCGGGAACGTCGATCCGGTAGAGCTGACCCGGAGCTGACCGGTAGAGCTGACACGGCTCCCAAGGCACGTCTAGGCTTCCGGCATGACGCCTGATCCGCCAGCCGAGCCCGGGCTCGCGGCGGCCGACGCGGGCCGGGCGATCGCGCAGCCGCCGACGGGCGGGGCAGCGGAGCTTTACGAGCTGGGTGGCCGCCTGCTTGACCAGGGTGACGCGGCAAAGGCCGCAGAGGTGTTCGCTGTCGCGCTCGACCGGCTCGGCGCAGACCATCCCGGCCGTGCGCAACTGCTCGGCGGCCTTGGGATCGCCTGCCTCGAGCAGGCGCTCGGCGCGTTCGCCGAGGCGGTGCAGTGCGCAGACGCCTCCGTGCGGCCCCTCGCCGTGGAGCTTCTGGCCCGCGCGCTACCGCTGCGTGACCGCCACGACGAGGCGGCCCTGGTGTGGCAGCGCGGTGTAGCGGACGACGACCTGGAGGTCGCGGCGGCGGTCCGTTCGCGGCTGCGGCGGGCGTTCGGCGTAGCCGGGGAGTCCGCGCCCGAGTTCTGGTGGGACGGATTCGTGGAGTCCGCCGTCTGCCATGGCACGCTGCCTGTCCTTGCCAGCGAACTGTTCGGCGCGCTCGACCACATGTACGCTCTCGTCGCCGTCCCCTACGTGCGCCAGGCACATGAAGGCGAGGTCTGGCAAGCACTGGCGGAGGCAGTCCGGGTGCCGAGCGGGTACGCGTGGGGACCTGACCTGCGAGCGAGCTTCCGCGAGCGGCTCCGGGACGCGATCGGCGCCGGCTCGGACGTGCTGGCGCCTGACTGGCCGGACACCGGCTGAAGGCGGCCGGAACCGGCCGCTGCCGGTGCCGGACTGGCGCGCTGAAGGCGCGGCTCCCCGCCGGGCTCGCCACGCCCAACCGGATCCCCGGGATCGCGACTCGGGTGCGACCCTGATCGCCGACCAGACATCGACGCGATCCACACGCCGGCTCACGCGCGGCGTGCCCTGGTGCCGGGCTCGTCACGCGTAGGGTGTACGTAAGGCATCGGCCGATACCCGTTATGTCGGGTAAGGCACGTTTCGCCAGACCGGGTGGATACTCCGCCCCGCTCCAGATCACCGCGCGCCCCCTTGGCGGGAGGTCGCGTCTGGCTGAACGGGAGAAATGAGCACACGGAAGATCGATTTAACTGCCTCGCAGGTCGTTGCCGGCGTGCTGGCCACTCTCACCGCCGCTATCGCCACCTCCTATCTCGGGGTCGCGGGGACACTCATCGGCGCGGCCGCAGTGAGCGTCATCAGCACCGCGGGCGGCGCCGTCTACCAGTACTCACTGCGGCGCACCAGCGAGAAACTGCGCACGGCGGCGCCGGTCGTGCTGAAGCGGGCAAACAAACACGGTGCCGCCGAAGGCCCCGGGCCCAGCGCCGGGGTGAATGACCCGCCGGCCGCCGCGCAGGGCCGCGATGCGGCGCAGACGAGGTCCCCGGCCGGGCAGGGGCGCGCCTGGTGGCAGGGTGGGCCAGCCGCCGCGACGGACGGGATTCCCCCGCCGAGCCAGCCGGGTGGTGGCCCCGAGGGGGCCCCGCGGGCGGCGAACGGCCGACGGCATCCGCGCTGGCTGATGCTCTCCGTGACGGCCGCGGCGATATTTGCCGCCGTGATCGGCGGTATCACCGTGATCGAGAAAGTGGCGGGCAGGCCGCTGGCCTCGATCATCTGGCACAAGACTGGCTCGGGTACCACCATCGGGACCGTCGTAGGCGGTAGCAACCGACAGCCCACGTCGCCCGGCACCGTTTCTCCGCAGCCGTCAGGTACGTCCGCAACCGCGGCGCAGACGCCCACGCCATCCGGATCGCCGTCCGCGAGCCCGTCCCCAAGCCCGTCTTCGAGCGGGCCCGAGAGCCCATCCGCGAGCCCGTCTTCCAGCCCGTTTGCGAGCGCGGTTTCGAGCCCGCCGTCAGCCCCGCCGGCAACTGCCACCCAGAACTGAGCAAGCTCGGTGCAGCTCGCAAGCGCGCAACCGGCGGGGTTCGCGGGGGGTTGCCCCCGGGGACGACACTAGAGTGACTGCGTGGCTGATCCGGCGACCTACCGCCCGGCTCCGGGCTCGATTCCGGAGTATCCCGGCGTCTACAGGTTCCGGGACGCCCACGGCCGGGTGATCTACGTTGGCAAGGCGAAGAACCTGCGCTCGCGGCTGAACTCCTACTTCGCCGACTTCGCTACCCAGCATCCACGCACCCAGGCCATGCTCCGCTCGGCCGCGAGCGTGGACTGGACCGTCGTCGCCACCGAGGTGGAGGCGTTGCAGCTTGAGTACTCCTGGATCAAGGAGTACGACCCGCGCTTCAACGTGCGGTACCGCGACGACAAGAGTTACCCGTACCTCGCGGTCACGCTCGACGAAACCTACCCAAGGGTGATGGTGCTGCGAGGCGCGAAACGCCGTGGGGTCAGGTACTTCGGGCCGTACTCGCACGCCTGGGCGATCAGGGAGACGGTGGATCTGCTGCTGCGGGTTTTCCCGGTGCGGACCTGCTCGGCCGGGGTGTTCAAGCGCGCACGGCAGATCGGCCGCCCGTGCCTGCTCGGCTACATCGGCAAGTGCTCGGCGCCCTGCGTGGAAAGGGTCGACGCGGCCACCCACCGCCTGCTCGCGGAGGAGTTCTGCGACTTCATGGCGGGGAACACCACCAGGTTCATCCGGCGTCTCGAACGGCAGATGCAGGAGGCCGCGTCGGCCGAGGAGTTCGAGCGCGCCGCGCGGTTGCGCGACGACATCCAGGCGCTGCACCGTGCGCTGGAAAAGCAGGCCGTCGTGCTCGGCGACGGGACCGACTGTGACGTCATCGCGCTGACCGAAGACCAGCTCGAGGCCGCGGTGCAGGTCTTCTACATCCGCGGCGGGCGGGTGCGCGGCCAGCGCGGCTGGGTCGTGGACAAGGTCGAGGACGTGAGTACCGCCGAACTCGTCGAGCACTTCCTCGGCCAGGTCTACGGTGACGACCCCACCCTCGATCCTGTCGCCGATGCCGCCCCCGATCCCGCGGTCGATGCGGTGCCCGATGCTGAGGCGGCTGCCGTGGCTGATTCGGGGCAAGACAACCGCCGCGGGACCTTGCGCGGAAAGCGCCGCCTGGCCGGGCGCGGGAGCAGGAACCTGGCCGGCAGCGGTGCGATCGTGCCGCGCGAGGTGCTTGTCGCCGTGCTGCCGCCGGACGCGGAGGCGATGGGCGAGTGGCTCGCCGCACGGCGCGGCGGCCGGGTGGACTTGCGGGTGCCGCAACGCGGCGACAAGAAGGCGCTGCTGGGCGTGGTGACGAGGAACGCGGCGGAGTCCCTGGCACTGCATAAGACGCGCCGGGCGAGCGATCTGACCACGCGGAGCCGTGCGCTGAACGAGATCCAGGAGGCGCTCCGCCTCGAAGAGGCACCGCTGCGCATCGAGTGCTACGACGTTTCCAATCTGCAGGGCAGCAATGTCGTCGCGTCGATGGTGGTGTTCGAGGACGGGCTCGCGCGCAAGGGAGAGTACCGCCGGTTCAGCGTGCGCGAGCAGGATGGGCAGGGCGACGTCGCCGCGATTCACGAGGTGATCTCCCGCCGGTTCCGGCGCTACCTGGAGGAACGCGGGGAGACGGGTGAGCTGGACGCGCTTGCCCCGGTGGGCGCCGCGGCGCACGGGGGAGCCCCGGACCCCGGTGGCCCGGAGCCCGAAGCCAGCGGGCCCGGTCGCATGGTCCAGCCGGGGACGAAGCAGACCAGGCAGCGCAGGTTCGCCTACCCGCCGGGGCTCGTGGTCGTGGACGGCGGGCCCGGCCAGGCGGCAGCGGCCCGCCACGCGCTCGACGAACTCGGCATCGAGGATGTCGCGGTGTGCGGCCTCGCCAAGCGGCTCGAGGAAGTCTGGCTGCCCGGTGACGACGCGCCCGTCATCCTGCCGCGAACAAGCGAGGGCCTGTACCTGCTGCAGCGGGTACGCGACGAGGCACACAGGTTCGCCATCGCCTACCACCGGGCGAAGAGGTCGAGGGCACTCACGGAAAGTGAGCTTGATGAGGTTCCCGGCCTTGGTCCCGCCAGGCGCAAGGCCTTGCTGCGGCGCTTCGGCTCCGTCCGGGGGATCCGGGAGGCTACCGTTAACGAGATCGCCGAGCTGCCGGGTTTCGGCCCGCGCACCGCGCAGTCCGTGTTCGCGGCGCTCGGCGGTGTCGCCAGGGCAAACACCGGGGCAACAGGGCAACCCGACGGGGAAGCAGTATGACCAGCGACATGGCAGCGGCGCACGCAGTGGTTCCGGACATCGTCATCATCACCGGTATGTCCGGCGCCGGGCGCAGCACGGCCGCGAAGTCGCTGGAAGATCTGGACTGGTTCGTGGTGGATAACCTGCCGCCAGGCCTGCTGCCCACGATGGTGGACCTCGCCGCGCGGTCGCGGGGTGCCGTACCCCGGATCGCCGTGGTCGTCGATGTGCGCAGCCGGGCGTTCACCACGGATCTGAAGACGACAATCAGCGAGCTTGCTGGGCGCGGCGTCCGGCCGCGGGTCGTGTACCTGGAGGCCTCCGACGAAACACTAGTCCGGCGGTTCGACAGCGTGCGCCGGCCGCACCCGCTGCAGGGCGATCGCAGGGTGGTGCACGGCATCGCCGCCGAGCGGGAAATGCTCCGCGGTGTCGCCGACGGCGCCGACCTCGTGCTCGACACCTCCAACCTCAACGTGCATGAGCTACGCGCACGGATGCGCGGCTTCTTCGCGGACGAGTCGGACAGGACGGTACGGGTGAGCATCGTGTCGTTCGGCTACAAGTACGGGCTGCCCGTGGATGCCGACCTTGTGGCGGACTGCCGGTTCCTGCCCAACCCGCATTGGATCACCGAGCTGCGCCCGCTCACCGGCCTTGACCAGCAGGTCAGCGACTATGTGCTGGGCCAGCCCGGCGCGAGCGAGTTCCTCGCCGCGTACCTGGAGGTGCTGGGGGTGCTGCTGGCCGGCTACGAGCGTGAGGGCAAGCATTTCGTCACGCTGGCGGTCGGCTGCACCGGCGGCAAGCACCGGAGCGTTACCGTGGCCGAGCAGATCGGTGCGCGCCTCGGCGGCAGCGGAGCGGATGTCCAGGTGACGCACCGGGATCTGGGCCGTGAGTGACCGCATGGCCCGTGCGGCGGCCGGTTCACCGGAGGTTGCCGCGCCGGGGTTTGCCGCGCCGGGGTTTGCCGCGCCGGGGTTTGCCGCGCCGGGGTTTGCCGCGCTGAGAGTTGTCGCACTGGGCGGCGGTCACGGGCTGCACGCCTCACTGTCGGCACTGCGGCAGGTTACGCGCGCGCTCACCGCGGTCGTCACGGTGGCCGACAACGGCGGGTCAAGCGGCCGGCTGCGGCGGCAGTTCGGTGTGCTCCCGCCGGGTGACCTGCGGATGGCCCTCGCCGCGCTCTGCGGCGACGACGAGTGGGGCACCACCTGGAGCCGCGTGGTACAGCACCGTTTCGACCGCGAGGGTGAACTGTCCGGGCACGTCGTGGGAAATCTGCTGATCGTAGCGCTGTGGGAGTTGCTCGGGGATCCCGTCGAGGGTCTTGACTGGGTAGGGATGCTGCTCGGTGCGCACGGCCGCGTTCTGCCGATGGCCGCGGTACCCCTGGACATCGCCGCCGAGGTGGAGGGGGCCGATCCGGCGCGGCCGCACGAGATGACAGTGGTGCGAGGACAGGCCTCGTGTGCGGTCACGCCCGGACGTGTCCGGTCGATCTCGCTGGTCCCCGCCGATCCGCCCGCCTGCGTGGAGGCGGTGCGGGCGGTAAACGAGGCGGACTTTGTCGTGTTCGGTCCGGGCTCCTGGTTCACCAGCGTGCTGCCTCATCTGCTGGTACCAGACCTCGCGCAGGCTCTGGCGGCCACGCCGGCGCGCCGGGTGGTCGCGCTCAACCTGGCGCCGCAACCGGGCGAGACGGCGGGATTCTCCCCGCACACCCACCTGGACGTGCTTGGCGTGCACGCTCCCGCGCTCGGCATCGACGTCGTGCTCGCCGACAGGTCCGCGGCGCGATCAGGGATCGCCGAACTGGAAAAGGCCGCTGAGGCGCTCGGCGCCCGGCTGATGCTGGCGGACGTGGCGATGACAGACGGCTCGCCGCGTCACGACCCGTACCGGCTCGCGGCGGCATACGCTGAGATCTTCGAGGGGGGATGAGGCGGTGGCCATGACTGGCGTTGTGAAGGACGAGCTGAGCCGTGTCACAATCCTGAAGCCCTGCTGCCGCAAGGCCGAAGTGTCCACATTGCTCCGGTTCGCGGGCGGCTTGCACCTGGCGGGCGGCCGGATCGTGATCGAAGCCGAACTCGACACCGGCGCTACCGCGCGCCGGTTGCGCAAGGACATCGCTGAGGTGTTCGGGCACTCCTCCGATCTGGTGGTGCTCGCGCCAAGCGGGCTGCGCAAGGGCAACAGGTACGTGGTGCGGGTATACCGGGACGGGGACAGCCTGGCCCGCCAGACCGGCCTGGTCGACAGCTACGGGCGGCCGGTACGGGGTTTGCCGCGCCAGGTCGTCGCCGGTACCGGCTGTGACGCGGAAGCGGCGTGGCGCGGCGCGTTCCTCGCGCATGGCTCGCTCACCGAGCCTGGCCGCTCGATGGCGCTAGAGGTCACCTGCCCAGGCCCGGAGGCCGCGCTGGCACTCGTCGGCTCGGCCCGCCGATTGAAGATCCACGCGAAGGCGCGCGAGGTCCGCGGGGTGGACCGGGTCGTCATCCGTGACGGGGACTCGATCAGCGCCATGCTGGCCCGGCTCGGCGCCCACGACAGCGTGCTGGCCTGGGAGGAGCGGCGGATGCGCCGCGAGGTCAGGGCGACGGCGAACCGGCTGGCCAACTTCGACGACGCGAACCTTCGGCGCAGCGCCCGGGCCGCGGTCGCGGCGGGCGCCCGGGTGGAGCGGGCGCTCGAGATTCTCGGGGACGGCGCGCCCACGCATCTGATCGTCGCCGGTGAACTGCGCCTCCAGCACCGCCAGGCCAGCCTGGAAGAACTTGGCGCACTCGCGGACCCACCGCTGACCAAGGACGCGATCGCGGGCCGGATCAGGCGCCTGCTCGCGATGGCCGACAAGCGCGCCATGGAACTCGGCCTTGACGGTACCGACGCCAACCTCACCTCAGACATGCTCGTCAACTGACCAACCTCAGCGCAGGCAGACACCGGGGCCGCGGACCTGACCGGCTACCGAGCCAGCCGGCTGCAAAGGCTATCGAGGCAGCGGATTGGCGCGCGCGTCCCGTCGCGAATACGGCACGGTGCCCGCCGTCAATTTCGAGCACCCCACGCGAAAATCACGGGGATCACTTCAACAGGCGATAGGAGCGTCCTGGGCGGCGCATCCGCGGCAGCCGTTAGGGATCAATATTGGCGTTCTTCCGTGCGGCCAGCTCCAGCCAGCCACCTGGCCGTCTGCCACCCTGGACGATCCGCCACCGGTCGCTCACTGTCAAGACTCCAGATACCGAACGTTTACTCACGTGCGGTATGCATTCATCGCATCAGCAAGGCTCGTGAGAATGGCCTAAGGGGCGGCGCCCATGGGCACTTCGGCGGAAGGGCGCGGTCCGATAAGCTCGGAGGCGGGCCCCTGCTTAGCCGGCCTGGGGATCCCGCGGACCGCCGCAGGACTCGCGGCGGCATATCATCCAGCAACACCGGCCCCCGACACCAGCCCTCCGACCAGCCCGCTCACAGCTGGCTGACAGCAGGTTCACCAACAGCATCTGCCGGGACAGCGATCAGACGAGGAGTAACGCTGTGACCATCCGTGTTGGCGTCAATGGATTCGGCCGCATCGGACGTAATTTCTGGCGTGCCGTGCACGCGCAACCAGCCAGGTCAGCGCAGCCCGCGGGCGCGGCCGGGCAGAGCGACATCGAGATCGTCGCGGTCAATGACCTGACCGATAGCGCTACGCTCGCGCACCTCCTGAAGTACGACACGATGTACGGCACCTTGGACATGGACATCCGCGCGGCCGACGACACCATCGAGACCGACGGCAGCAAGATCAAGGTCCTCGCCCAGCGCGACCCGGCGACGCTGCCCTGGCGTGACCTCGGCGTGGACATCGTGATCGAGTCGACCGGGCATTTCACCAAGGCCGAAGACGCGCGCAAGCACATCGACGCGGGCGCGAAGAAAGTGATCATCTCTGCCCCGGCGAAGGGCGAGGACATCACGATCGTGATGGGCGTCAACGAGCACACCTATGATCCGGCCAGTCACAACGTCATCTCCAACGCCTCCTGCACCACCAACTGCGTGGCGCCGATGGCGAAGGTCCTGCTGGACAGCTTCGGGATCGTCAAGGGCCTGATGACCACGATCCACGCCTACACCAACGACCAGGTGATCCTGGACTTCCCGCACAAGGACCTACGGCGTGCACGCGCGGCCGCGATGAACATCATCCCCACCACCACAGGCGCCGCCAAGGCAACGGCCCTCGTGCTGCCGGAGCTCAAGGGCAAACTGGACGGGATGGCGCTGCGGGTCCCTGTCGCGGTCGGCTCGGTAACCGATCTCGTCGTGGAGATTGGCCGGGAGGCCAGCCAGAGCGAGGTGAACGCGGCATACCAGGCCGCGGCGGAGGGGCCGCTGAAGGGATACCTGCACTACACCGAGGACCCGATCGTGTCCTCCGACATCGTGGGCACACCCTACTCGTGTACCTTCGACGCCCCGCTTACCATGACGTTCGGCAACCAGGTCAAGGTCATTGGCTGGTATGACAACGAGTGGGGCTACTCGCACCGGCTCGTCGACGTGGTCCACCTCGTGGCCTCGCGCCTGTAGTGAGTACAAGTAACTACCGCCTGGTTGCCGGCACGAGCGACGAGCTGGTTGCCGGCACGAGGGACGAGGGAAGAACAGGAGCCGCATGAAGAGCATCGAGGATCTCCAGGTCGCCGGCCGGCGGGTCCTGGTCCGTTCGGACCTCAACGTCCCGCTCGAGATCGGCGCGGCCGGAGCCGCTGACGGCCGGCCGGCAACCGGCGCCGGGGCCGTCATCACCGATGACGGCCGGATCAGGGCGAGCGTTCCCACCGTCGCGAAGCTCGCGGATCGCGGCGCCCGCGTGATCGTGTGCGCCCACCTGGGCAGGCCCAAGGGCGCGAGCTACGGCGAGCGGGCCACCGAGGCGCTCTCGCTGCGGCAGGTCGCGCAGCGCCTGGGCGAGTTGCTCGGCCGGCCGGTGCGGTTCGTCGCTGACGTGGCGGGCGAAAAGGCCCGCGAGGCCGCGGGCGAGCTCGCTGACGGAGATGTCCTGGTGATCGAGAACCTCCGCTTCGAACCCGCGGAGACCAGCAAGGATGACGCGGAGCGCGGCGCATTCGCCGACAAGCTCGCCGCGCTCGCCGAACTTTACGTGGGTGACGGATTCGGCGCCGTGCACCGCAAGCACGCCAGCGTGTACGACGTCCCGCACCGGTTGCCGCACGCGGCGGGTGACCTGGTGCTCGCCGAGGTGGCGGTGCTGCGCCGCCTCACGGCCAACCCTGACCACCCCTACGTTGTGATCCTCGGCGGCGCGAAGCCGTCGGACAAGCTTGCGGTGATCGGCAGCCTGCTTGATCGTGCGGACCGGCTGCTGATCGGCGGTGGGATGTCGTACACGTTCCTGAAGGCCCAGGGTTACGAGGTCGGCAAATCGCTGCTCGAGGCCGACAAGGTTCCGCAGGTGAAGAACCTGCTGGAGGAGGCGGTGCGGCGCGGGGTCGACGTTGTCCTGCCGGTCGACATCGTCGCCGCTACCGGGTTCGCCGCCGACGCCGGCCACGAGGTGGTCCCCGCCACGGCGATCCCGGCCGACCGCAATGGCCTGGACGTGGGGCCGCAGACGCGGAGGCTGTTCGCGGAGAAGCTTGCGGATGCGAAGACCGTGTTCTGGAACGGGCCGCTCGGCGTCTTCGAGTTCCCCGCGTTCGCCGCCGGGACCATGGCGGTGGCCGAGGCGATTTCCCGGGTCGCCGGATTCACCGTCGTTGGCGGAGGCGACTCGGCGGCAGCCGTCCGGTCCTTCGGCATGTCACCGGATGCGTTCTCGCATATCTCGACAGGCGGTGGTGCCAGCCTTGAGTTCCTCGAAGGCAAGAAACTGCCCGGCCTCGCCGCGCTGGATGCGTCATGACCGCCGCGGCGCCGCATCCAGGCGGCCGCCTGCCCATCATGGCGGGCAACTGGAAGATGCACTACAACCATCTCGAGGCGATCGCGCTCGTGCAGAAGCTGGCCTTCGCGCTCAACGCGAAGGATTTCGAGGCGACGGAGATCGTCGTGCTGCCGCCATTCACCGCGCTGCGCAGCGTGCAGACCCTCGTCGCCGGTGACCGGCTGCGCATTGCCTATGGCGCACAGGACTTGTCGCCGCACGAGAAGGGCGCCTACACCGGCGATGTGTCCGCCGCGATGCTGTCCAAGCTCGGCTGCACCTACGCGACTGTCGGCCACTCCGAGCGGCGGCACTGGCACCATGAGGATGACGCGCTGGTCAACGCCAAGGCAAAGGCCGCCCTGGCGGCTGACATGGTGCCGATCGTCTGCGTCGGCGAGGGCCTGGAGGTACGCCGCGCGGGAAAACACGTCGCCCACACGGTCGGGCAGGTGGACGCCTCGCTCGCGGGGATTCAGGCCGAGCAGGTCGCCGGGCTTGTGATCGCGTACGAGCCGGTATGGGCGATCGGCACCGGCGAGGTGGCCACACCCGAGGACGCTCAGGAGGTCTGCGCGGCGATCCGGGAGTGGATTTCCTCGGGTCACGGTGATGGAGCGGCCGAGGCTACGCGTATCCTGTACGGCGGGTCGGTAAAGGCGGACAACATTGGCCCGATCATGGCGCAAGCCGACGTGGACGGTGCCTTGATCGGGGGGGCGAGCTTGGATGCGACCGAGTTCGTGAACATCTGCCGGTACCGGGAATCTGGAGAATGAGCTAGCATCGCGGTTTGGCTGATCCGCAGCGGGTTTTCGTCATAACCTGCCTAGCGGGAGCGTGGGCCTCGGCCCGGGGATGTGCGGAGGACATAGCCGTCACCCGCATGACCTAGCCAGCGCATTGAGCCGGCGCCAAGACGCGGAACAGGCGGCGCAAGAGAAGGTATGGTCGACGAGTGATCGTAGGAATTTCCATCGCCCTCATCATCACGAGCCTGCTGATGATCGTGCTCGTGCTGCTGCACAAGGGCAAGGGCGGTGGCCTCTCCGACCTCTTCGGTGGGGGCGTCTCGTCCTCGCTTGGCTCCTCGTCTGTGGTCGAGCGGAACCTGGACCGCATCACCGTCATCATCGGTGTGGCCTGGTTCGTCTGCATTGTCGTCCTCAGCTTCCTGTTCAATCGCTGACAGCCGCAAGGATCTAAGTCGAGAGGTGATCCGTGGGTAGTGGCAACGCCATCCGGGGGAGCCGCGTGGGCGCCGGGCCAATGGGAGAGGCCGAGCGGGGTGAGGCCGCGCCGCGCGTGTATGTCGCGTTCTGGTGCTCCAACCACCACGAGACCAGGCCTAGCTTCGCCAATGACGTGGCAGTCCCAGAGACCTGGGACTGCCCGCGTTGCGGGTTCCCGGCCGGCCGCGACCAGCAGAACCCGCCCGCGCCGCCGAGAGTCGAGCCCTACAAGACACACCTCGCCTATGTGAAGGAGCGGCGCAGCGACGCCGACGGCGCAGCGATCCTCGCCGAGGCCCTCACCAGGCGGCGTAGCGAATAGCCGCTTATCCTGGGATGTCCCGCAGATCCGTGGCTGCTGTGCCTTATCTGGCCTGTTGTACGGCCAAGACTCGCCAGACATCCCATGGCGTGCCAGTTCAGGCACACCGGTTGCGCTACCCGGCGCAAGCCCTCCCCGGGTAGTGCGGTCAACGTCGGGTATCTCAGTGCGCGAAGCGCTGACGCGCCTCCGGTGGCGCGAATGGAACATGCGGACAGGGATTGCGCGCCAGCGCTTCTGTGTGCCGCCGGATATCGTCGAGCAGCAGGTCCGCCAGGTCCTTGCTGAAGCCGTTGCGCACGACGATCCTGATGACCGCCATGTTCTCCAGGTTCGCGGGGAAGGTGTAGGCCGGGACCTGCCAGCCGCGCTCCCGCAACCGCTCGGACAGGTCGAAGACGGTGTACTTACCGATGTCGTCCCGCAGCTTGAAGGCGAACACGGGTAGGTCGCTGCCGTCCGTGAGCAGTTCGAACGGCCCCATCTTGGCGATCTCGGCCGACAGGTGCCGGGCGATGTCCTGGCAGGTCTGCTGGATGCGCTGGTAACCCTCGAAACCAAGGCGCAGGAAGTTGTAGTACTGCGCGACCACGTTAGAGCCTGGACGGGAGAAGTTGAGCGAGAACGTGGGCATATCGCCGCCGAGGTAGTTGACGCGGAACACGAGGTCCTCGGGGAGCGCGCCCACCTCCCGCCAGACGACCCAGCCCACGCCGGGATAGACGAGCCCGTACTTGTGGCCGGACGCGTTGATCGACTGGACCCGCGGCACCCGGAAATCCCACGGCAGGTCCGGGTTCAGGAACGGCGCGACGAATCCGCCCGACGCGCCGTCCACATGCACAGGGATGTCGAGGCCGCGCTCGGCCTGCAAGCGGTCGAGGGCGTCGTTGATCTCGGTCACGGGCTCGTAGCTTCCGTCCATGGTGGATCCCATGACGGCGACGACGCCGATGGTGTTCTCGTCACATGCCGCGGCCGCCTCCGGACCGCGAAGATGCAGCCGGTCCCGCTCCATCGGCACCATCCGCGGTTCGACCTGCCAGTACCTGCAGAACTTCTCCCAGCAGACCTGCACGTTCGTGCCGGCGACCAGGTTCGGCTTCGGGCCGGCCGCCGAAGCGCCGCGCCGTGCCCGCCACCGCCACAGCAGGGCCATCCCGCCGAGCATGCACGCCTCGCTCGACCCGATGGTCGAGCAACCGGGCGCACCACTGCCCGCGGGTGCGTGCCAGAGATCGGCCAGGATGCTGACGCAGCGCCGCTCGAGCTCCGAGGTCTGCGGGTACTCGTCCTTGTCGATCATGTTCTTGTCGAAGGTCTCCGCCATGAGCTGGCTGGCCTGAGGCTCCATCCAAGTTGTGACGAACGTGGCCAGGTTCAGCCGGGAACTGCCGTCCAGGATGAGCTCGTCCCGTACTACCTGCAGTGCGGTATCGGGCAGCATGCCCGCCGGCGGCATCCGGTACTTGGGAACCTTGTACTCTCCGAGGTGGACATAGAGCGGGTTCACATCGAGTTCGTCGATGTCCTGGTCGGATTCGGCCATGCGGTGCAGCGGCATAGGTTACCTCCCGGCGTCTTTGCCTGTGCTGTCAGCCTGTGCTCTGAGGCCGACGGTGCCTCCGCGGGCTTCCCGGCTCTGCGGACTCCTCCTGAGGGTGGTGATCCCCCAGGATGTAATCAAGGTCGCAGGCCGCAGGCTCTTCCAGCTGGCTGAAAGTGCACGAAGCCGGATCACGATCCGGCCTCCACCGGCGAAATTGCCCGGTGTGCCTGAACCTACCGCTCTGCAGGTGGTCGTAGGCAACCTCGGCGACGAGCTCAGGCCGCAGCGGCTCCCAGGACAGATCACGGGTACCTGTCCACCTGCTCTGCCCGCCGGGCATTCGCGCTATCGGCGGGCCCCCGGGCTCACCCGATCCACCCGATCCGGCCTGCTCCGCGGGCGTCGCGGCCTGCTCCGCGGGCGTGACGGCCTGCTCCGCGGGCGTGGCGGGCGGCCCGCCAGGATCGGCCCACTCCGCCCAGTCGGCCCAGGGATGACCGGTGACAGCAGTCATTCGTAGCGGTTGCAGTTCATCGGTGAGTTGCATCCGGTACTTGGCGGGAAACGATGAGGCGACTCCGACGTGGTGCAGCCGCCCGCCGTCGTCGTAGAGCCCAAGAAGCAGCGAGCCGACGCCGTCACCCGATTTGTGCCAGCGGAATCCGGCGACGACACAGTCGGCGGTCCGCTCATGCTTGATCTTGAACATGGCCCGCTTGCCAGGCTGGTAATCGCCCGCGAGCGGTTTGGCGACAACGCCGTCGAGCCCGGCACCTTCGAACACCTCGAACCAGCGGGCGGCCAGCTCGGGCGAGAGGGTCAGCGGCGTCACGTGGACCGGTGGGCAGCACCCGCGGAGCGCCTCGGTGAGCATCTCCCTGCGTTTCCCGAACGGCTGCGTGAGCAGCGCCTCGTCATCCAGCGCGAGCAGGTCGAAGGCGATGAACGAGGCGGGCGTCCGCGCTGCCAGCTGCTTGATCCGTGATGCGGCCGGGTGGATCCGCTCGGTCAGCGCGTCGAAGTCGAGCCGCGGCCCGTTCCTGATGACGATCTCGCCGTCCACGACGCAGCGAGCTGGCAGTTCGCGCAGCAGCGCGGCCGCCAGCTCGGGGAAATACCTGGTGAGCGGCCGCTCGCCACGGCTGCTGAGCTCGATGCCGCCGCCGTCGCGGGACACGATGCACCGGAAGCCGTCCCATTTCGGTTCGTACGCCAGGCCGCCCGCGGCGTCGGCGGGCTGTGGGATGCCGCTGACCGCCTTGGCGAGCATGGGTTTCAGCGGCACTCGCACCGGCAGGTTCAGGCCCGTCATGGTGCCACTCTCAGATAACGGCAGAACAGGCTGCCCTCCGCCTCGAGGACGTGCCCCAGGCGGAAACGCCGGGGCGATGGCAGGTCGGCGCCCACCGTGATCCGGGCGGCATCCCCGCCGGCCAGCAGCGGGCTCACCGTGAGGCACAGCTCGTCAAGCAGGTCCGCGGCGACAAGCTGGCCGAGCAACCGCGGACCGCCCTCGGTGAGGATGCGGCGCAGCCCCCGGTCGGCGAGCGCGCTGATCGCCGTCGCGAGGTCAACATGCCGCGAGCCGGCGATCACGACGTCGGCCCATTTTGCCGCCTGCTGCCTGCGGTCGGGCGGTGCGCTTCGGGCAGTGAGCACGATCGTGCGGGCGCAGGCGGGCGCGGCGCGCAGCAGCGGGCTGGACAGGTCCAGGTCGAGCTTGCCCGTGACGATCGCGATCGGTGGCGTAGCCGGGCGGCCCTCCCGCAGCAGGGCCCAGCCGCCGCCCTGCGGCTGCGCGGGTCCGTAGCGCTCCGCCCGGGCGGTCTCGGCACCGACCAGAATCACGTCGGCCAGCCCGCGCAGCACACCGAACAGCTGGCGGTCTTTGTCGCTGGAAAGCGCGCCGGACGCGCCTTTCACGGCCGTGGCGCCATCGGCGCTGGTCACCATGTTGGCGCGAACCCATGCCGGCCGTTCGCCCGCTCCTGTTCCGGCCCACCCGGGCGGATAGGCGTAGGCGGCGACAAGGTCGGCAGTGCTCTCGCCGCCACCGCCACCGTCATCGCCCACGGCGTCCGGGCCCCCTGGGTAGATCTGTCGCACGATCAGCAGTCAATCAGATGAGCGCCAGTTACGATCGCGGGCATCATTCATCGTGACGCTCAACGCCTCAGCGCCGCAACGCACGGAAGGCGCACGCCTACCCGAGGTGCCCCCGAAACGGGAGCGTAGCGCCCGGGCAGGTTTTTCAGATCTACAGGTGTAGGGGTCCGCACCGGGCGGCTTCCTGGTTGCTCACCGCGCCCGGCGTAGACCAAGGGGGGAGCGGCTGACGTCCTGATGCCCACGGGACACCCGCCGCCAGGCAACCGGGAAAACCCGCCGCGTGCGCTGCCATGCCGCGCGCCTGGGTTCAAGCGACGCTGGCAGCTTGCGGCGCCATGAGAGGAGCCGGGTGCGGATCACCGCTCTTGTCCTCTGGGTAACGACCGCGTGCGTTGGCCTGTATCTGCTACCGATCTGGCTGTCTCGCGGGGTCCGCCAGCGGGCGGCCAAGCTTTCCAGGTACCCGCTCATCCTGATCGCCTTGCATCCGGTATTCGCCGTGACCGGGCTCGGATTCTGGGTCACCTACGTGCTGACCGCGCGGGTGAGGTTCGCGTGGATGGCCTTTGGCATGCTGTGGGGGTCGGCGCTGCTCGGGTTCGCGCTGCTGACCCGGTGGCTCACCGCCCGCGGTGGCCGGCACGTATGGAGAGCGGAAAGGCACTTCCCCCGCAACGCGGTCGTGCTGCACGCAGTGGTGGGGGTCGCCACATTCGTGCTCGTTCTGATCACTGCGACCATCGCAAGCCACTCGTAGGTTACGCGGGTGGCGCGAAGCCCCTGGATATCTGGCCGACCGCTGACCCGCCGCCTACCCGGCGCGTTAGCCTCAGCCAACGGTGCTGAGCCACAATGCTGCCCGCCAGCGTACTGTCAGCGCGAATGCCACCGGGCACGCCGGCGTCAGCCGGCGTGCGGTCAGCCACCGTGCGGTCAGCCGCGGCGACGCCGCATCCGGGAATAATCTTGAAGCGTGCGGCGGAAACTTGCGTCTGACCACAATTCGCGGCCGCCATCATCGTTGTCGGCGCGGACCATTATCTGCGCGGCGTGGCTGGCGACTGTGACCCTCGCGCCTGCGCGAAGCGCTGGAATCTCGGTGGCGATGCTGCCCGCGGCCGTGTCGAGGACGACCTCCCACAAGCGGCCGAACCGCTCGGCGGGGAGGGTGAACGCCATCGGGTCGCTGTGCGCGTTGAACAGCAGCAGGAAGGATTCGTCGGCCACGCGCTGCCCTCGCGTGTCGGGTTCGGTGATGGCGTCACCGTTCAGGAATACTGCTATCGCCTTGCTATAACCCGTGTCCCAGTCGAGACCCGTCATTTCCTTTCCGGACGGTGTGAGCCACGCGATGTCCCCGAGCCCGTCACCGGAAGGCGGCCCGCCCCGGAAGAAACGCCGCCGCCGGAACACCGGGTGGTCGCGCCGGAGCGCCGCGAGCGTCCGCACGAACTCGAGCAGACCGGTGTCCGCCTCCGCCCAGTTCACCCAGGAAATCTCGTTGTCCTGGCAGTAGCCGTTGTTGTTGCCCTGCTGGGTCCGGCCGAGCTCGTCACCGGCGAGCAGCATTGGAATGCCCTGCGCGCAGAACAGCGTGGCCAGGAAGTTCCGCTTCTGCCTTGCCCTGAGCCTGCAGACGGCAGGATCGCTCGCCGGCCCCTCCGTGCCGCAGTTCCAGGAGCGGTTGTCGTCGGTGCCGTCCGCGTTCCCTTCCCCGTTGACCTCGTTGTGCTTGCAGTTGTAGCTCACCAGGTCCTCGAGCGTGAACCCGTCATGGCAGGTGACGAAGTTAACAGAGGCCACCGGCCGCCTGCCGCTCGCCTCGTACAGGTCACTCGACCCGCTCAGCCGGGATGCGAATTCGGGCAGCGTGGCCTGCTGGCCGCGCCAGAAGTCGCGGACCGTGTCACGGTACTTGCCGTTCCACTCGCTCCACAATGCGGGGAAGTTGCCGACCTGGTAGCCGCCTTCGCCGACGTCCCATGGTTCGGCGATCAGCTTGACCTGTGAGACGACCGGGTCCTGCTGTACGAGATCGAAAAAGGCGGACAGGCGGTCCACGTCGTGCAGTTCGCGGGCGAGCGCGGCGGCGAGGTCGAACCGGAAACCGTCCACATGCATGTCAAGGATCCAGTACCGCAGCGAGTCCATCACCAGCTGCAGCGCGTGCGGATGGCGGGCGTTCAGGCTGTTCCCGCAGCCCGTGTAGTCAAGGTAGTAGCGCTTGTCCTCGTCCCTCAACCGGTAGTAGGCGGCATTGTCGATACCGCGGAAGGACAGGGTCGGGCCCATGTGGTCCGCCTCGGCCGTGTGGTTGTAGACGACGTCGAGGATCACTTCGATCCCGGCCTGGTGCAGGTCTTTGACCATCGCCTTGAATTCGAGCACCTGCTCGCCAAGCTCACCAGCCGAGGAGTAACCGTTGTGCGGTGCGAAGAAGCTGATGGTGTTGTAACCCCAGTAATTCGTGAGACCGTGCGCGACCAGGGAATGCTCGGGCACGTACTGGTGGACCGGCATGAGTTCCACGGCGGTGATGCCGAGACGCTGCAGATGATCGATCATCGCCGGGTGGGCCAGCCCTCCGTAGGTGCCCCGCAGCTCCGGCGGCACCTCCGGGTGACCCTGCGTCAGACCGCGCACATGCGCCTCGTAGATGATCGTGTCGTGGTACGGGATACGCGGCGGCCGGTCGTCGTGCCAGTCGAAGAAAGGGTTGATCACGACGTTCTTCGGCATGTACGGGGCGCTGTCGGTGGTATTCAGCCGCGCTGGATCCGCAAAGTGGTAAGAGAACAGGGACTCGTTCCAGCTGACCTGGCCTTGCACTGCTTTCGCGTACGGGTCGAGCAGCAGCTTGGCGGGGTTGCACCGGTGACCGCGGCCTGGATCGTAAGCGCCGTGCACGCGATACCCATACCGGGTTCCCGGCCCGACTCCAGGCAGATAGCCATGCCAGACGAACCCGTCGGTCTCGGTGAGCTCGATCCGGGTCTCACAAGCTGGCCCGGGGATACGGCCCCCGGTGGACAACCCGGCCCCCCGCGAGGGTGCTGATCGGGGGGGACGGCCCCCGGTGGGCGCCAACCCAGGGGAACGCCCCCCCGTGGACGACATCGCGCCACGGGAGCCCGAGTCGTCATCATCGAACAGGCAGACCTCAACCCGGTTGGCGGCCTCTGAGAACAGGGCGAAGTTCGTGCCCGATCCGTCCCAGGTAGCGCCAAGCGGATACGCGGTGCCTGGCCAGATGCGCATCCGTCTCCCTCGTGTCCTCGCCCTCTAGCATTCCAGCGTTCTAGCTAGAGGTCATCCATAGCCCATGCAGCAGGACGGCAACAATTAAGCCGATCTCTGCCTGATTCTTACCCGCCGGGCGAGGCGCACGCACGGTTGACGATCGCGGCTGGCACAATTCGCGCTGGAAGCGTACCGACTTGCCGGCCGCTCAGGCACGCAACACGTCGTACTGGCGTCTCGGTGCGGGACGCGACGTTTCCCCGGAGCTGGCAGGTCCGAGCGGCAGGTGGGTGCTCCCTGCGGAGATCAGCGCTAACCGGCAGCTGCCCTCTCATCAAGGCAGGCGATCCCTGCGGACGCTGCCGCGTAGCGGCGAAGCACCAGGTCGGCCAGCTCGGGCGTGGCGCCGAGAACAGCTGATACTGCGGTCGCCCCGGCCGCCAGCGACGTTTCGCGAACCTTCTCGGCGAACACGCCGGGCGCGAGCAGGTAACTGGCTACCACCACCTGCGAGGCACCACCGCGGCGCAGCATGCTCACCGCCTCGGCGGGGGACGGCGACGCTGCGGACGCGTGGGCAGGGACCACGGCATGCCAGCCGCGCAGTGCCTGCCAGTCGTGGGCAAGCCGAGATGTGACCGTAGCTGCCGCAGGGTCTGTTGACCCAGCGGTGGCAAGCACGACCGCGGTACCTGGCTCAGCGATTCGCACGCCCGCCTGCACCAGCCGACGCTCCATTGCCCTGATCAGGGCTGGGTGCGGGCCAAGCGTCGCGCCGTAACGGATCCGCAGGCCGGGCAGTGTCGCGCTGGCGGCCCGGAGGATGGCCGGAATGTCCGTCTTGCTGTGGTAGGCGTCGGTGAGCAGCAGCGGCAGCACGACTACGGAACGAGCGCCGCGACGGCGTAGTGCGCTGAGTACCTGCGCTGGCGACGGCGGCGCGTGGTCCAGGTAAGCCGTGACAACATCTAGGCCTCGCAGGCCGGGTCGCACGGCTCGCTGGCGCACCCGGTCGAGCAGTTCCGCTACCGTCGCGGCAGCGCGAGGGTCCCTGCTCCCGTGCGCAACGGCCAACAGCGGTGGCAGCGGCCCGAACCCACCTGCCCAGTAAGTGCTGTCGGCCCCGGGGCTGTCGGCCCCGGGGCGATGGACCCCGGGGCTGTTAAACGCGGTGCTGTCAACGTCCGTACTGTCGACCTCCGTGCTGTAAATCACGTGTGGATGCCGCACTCGGTCTTGCTGGTTCCCGCCCACCGTCCGCTGCGCGGATCCGCACCAGGCTCGGCACGCAGCGTGCAGGTGGCGCATCCGATCGACGGATAGCCCTCGGACACGAGGGGGTTGACCAGCACACCGCTGGATTCAACGTAGGCGTCGACCTGGTCCTGCGACCAGCCTACAATCGGGTTGACCTTGATCATCTTCCTTCGCGGGTCCCATTCGATGGCCTCGGTGCCGCGCCTGGAGTTCGTCTCGTCCCTGCGCACGCCGGTGATCCATGCGTGGTACGGCGCGAGCGCCTGCTCGAGCGGAACGACCTTACGCAGGTAGCAGCACAGGTCGGGATTTCGGCCGAACAGCCGTGGGCCCAGATCGCGATCCTGCTCGGCCACTGTCCGCGACGGGGTGACGTTGATCAGGTTGATCGGATACACGGCCGCCGCGGCGTCGCGGGTACCAAGAGTCTCGGTGAAGTGGTAACCAGTGTCAAGGAAGATCACGTCGATACCCGGCATCACCCGTGAGGCAAGGTCGATGATCACTGTGTCGGTCATCGAGGACGTCACGCAGATCCGTTCCCCGATCGCCCGCACTGCCCACCGGACGATCTCCTCCGCCGGCGCGTCAGCCAGGTGGTCGTTCGCCCGTTTTGCGAGAAGTTCAAGATCGGCTGACGCGCCGGGCATCGCAGCTCTCATAGAGCAGCTCCGATACCAGCGAATCGCAGCCGGAATGCACGGGCGCAGCTGCGGCAATGCCAGCTGCCGTCCTGCTCACGAGGCTCTAGATCTTCCTCGCCACAATAAGGGCAGTAAAAAGGGACCGCACGCTCAGCCACAGAACTACCTCATTCCGTTCACGGTTGCAGGTCACTCTCGGCCGCCCGTGCAGTCCAGGCAGCAAACGTCTCACCAGGCTCTTTGGCCGCCGTATACCGCCGAAGCAGTCGCTCGACATAATCCGGAAGGTCGTCGGCGGTGGTCTTCAGCCCGCGCATCTTCCTGCCGAACCCCGATCCGGCGCCGTCGCCGCCGGCCAGCGTGCCGCCGAGGTGGATCTGGAACCCCTCCACCTGGCGGCCATCCGGGCCGGTCATGAGCGAGCCCTTGAGGCCGACGTCGGCGGTCTGGATGCGGGCACAGGAGTTCGGGCATCCGTTGACGTTGATGGTGACGGGGTCGGCGAAGTCGGGCAGTCGTCGTTCAAGCTCATCGATGAGCCCGGCCGCCCGCTGCTTGGTCTCGACGATCGCGAGCTTGCAGAATTCGATGCCGGTGCACGCCATCGTGTGCCGGCGGAACACGCTCGGCTGGACCTGCAGGCCCGCGGCCGCGAGCCCGGCGGACAAGTCATCGACGCGGTGCTCAGGAACGTCGAGGATCACCATCTTCTGCTCGATGGTCGTGCGCACCCGGCCGCTACCGTGCTCGCTGGCCAGGTCGCCGATCGCGTGCAGCGTGTCCGCGGACAGCCGGCCCACGACGGGCGCGAAGCCGACGTAGTACCGGCCGTCGCGCTGCTGGTGCACGCCGACATGATCACGGCGGCCGTCACGCGGCGCCTCGGGAGCAGGCCCGTCGGGTAGCGCGTAACCGAGATACTCCTTCTCGAGCACCTCACGGAACCGCTCCGGTCCCCAGTCCGCGACGAGGAACTTCAGCCGCGCCCGGTGCCGCAGGCGGCGGTAACCGTAGTCACGGAATACCGAGGTGACGCCTGCCCAGACCGCAGACACCTGGCCGGGCCTGACGAACGCCCCGAGCCGCTTTCCGATCATCGGGTTAGTGGAGAGCCCGCCACCGACCCACAAGTCATAACCGGGTTCCCCGTCGGGTCCGGTGACGCCCGCGAACGCTACATCGTTGATCTCGTGCACGGTGCACTGCGCTGCGCACCCGCTCATCGCCGACTTGTACTTGCGCGGCAGGTTGGAGAAGGAAGCGTCACCGATCCACTCGCGGTGAGTGGCCAAGATATCCGGCGTCGCGTCGATAACCTCACTGGCGTCGATGCCGGCGAGCGGGCAGCCGAGGATCACGCGCGGGGTGTCGCCGCAGGCCTCAATCGTGGATAGGCCGACCGCTTCGAGCGCCTCCCAGATGGCCGGCACGTCCTCGATGTTCACCCAGTGCAGCTGGATGTTCTGCCGGTCGGTGACGTCTGCCGTGCCCCGTGCAAAGGAACTGGAGATATTCGCGACAGTCCGTAGCTGCTCGCCGCTGAGCTGACCGCCATCGATGCGGATCCGGAGCATGAAGTAACGGTCGTCGAGTTCCTCGGGCTCGAGTATGGCGGTCTTGCCGCCGTCGATACCCGGCCGTCGCTGCGTGTAAAGGCCGAACCACCTGAACCGCCCGCGCAGGTCGGCTGGGTCGATGGAGTCGAAACCTCGTTTTGAGTAGATGTCGATGATGCGCCGGCGGACATTGAGCCCGTCGTCGTTCTTCTTGGCTTCCTCGTTCGTGTTCAGCGGCTCTCGGTACCCGAGGGCCCATTGGCCCTCGCCGCGGCGCTGACCTCGCCGGGCGGTCCGTTCGCCGCTTGGCCGGGCCTCGGGCACATACCGTACGGCGGCAGTGGGTGAGCTTGGTGATGGCATGCGGCAGTCCTCAGGGTCGGGGGGGCGCATGCCAGTGAGCGGGCGGCTTGTCAGCAGCTCGACCAGCTCGGCGCGGAGCTTACGCGGATGCGGCTGCGCAGCGGGCACGCGCCCAGATCGTCAAGGGCGGCGGTCAGTGAGCGCGACACAATGCGCTGCGGACGCGGAGGAGGTCCACGTGCCTGCGCATAACGAGCATGGGATCCGCGGCAGCCATAGGGGCATCGTCACACGCCTTGGCGCAGTGTGTCCACAAAGACGCAGCCGCGTTGGCCGCCCCGCGTTCACGCACGACCGTGTAACAGCCCATGTACGCGGACGTATTCCAGGTCCATGGCCCGGTCCGGACGGCAATCAGGATTTTCGCGCAGTCCGCCAGCCGCGCTGGCGGACTGCGCGATCCGCTGCCTTTCCCCTAACCTCCCTAGCCCTGGCTGACCCAGCCAAGCGCGGAATCGGCCGAGCGCTGGCCGGGCAGGTGCTGGCAGTCGCACCAGGTGCCGCCCGGGCACTCGTGATGCCGGCGCTCGCGGCAGGCGGTGCAGATCATGTTCTGATTCTGGCCCCGCTGGTGCGGGCTCGCCAATCACGAGCCGCGGGGCGTGGCGATGCGCGCGCGGGGTAGGAGCTGTCTCGGGACCTCGCTTGCCCTGGTTTGCCTGGGTAAGCCTTGCTTCCAAGCCCAGCAACGTGCCTCGCCCCGCAAGGGGCGACCGGCCGGTTCGAGGAAGTGGCCGGAATGGATGAGCAGCCTGCGGAAGCCGTTAGGGGCGTCGTAGCGCTTCCGTTCCCTGATCGCCGCGCGGCGGGTCGTGCGCTTGCGGCTGCCTTGCGGCGCCGTTTCACCGGGCCCGACGGGGGGCTGGTGCTGGCGCGGCCGCTCGTACTCGCGTTGCCCCGCGGCGGAGTGGCGGTGGCATTCGATGTGGCGCGCGAGCTAGGCGTCCCGCTTGATGTGCTCGTGACCAGGAAGATTGGGTACCCGGACCAGCCAGAACTCGGTGTGGGTGCGCTCGCGGAAGGTGGGGATCCCGTCTATGACGACGCGATGCTGCGCGAGCTTGGCATCAAAAGGGAGGAAGTCGCAGGCGTGGTCGCACGCGAGCGCGAGGAACTGGCGCGCCGGGTCGAGGTGTACCGAGGCGGCCGACCGCCACCAGATGTGCGGGGCAGATCGGTGATCTTGGTGGACGACGGCCTCGCGACCGGTGTGACAGCGCGTGCGGCGCTGCGCGCGCTACGGGCCGCGCATCCGGCCCGCACGGTCCTCGCGGTGCCCGTGGGCTCACCGGCCTCAGCGGCGGTCCTCGCGGCCGAGGCTGACGATGTCGTCGCGCTCGCGTTGCCCCGGGGTTTCCGTGCCGTGGGGGAGTGGTACACGTCGTTCGGGCAGCTGACCGACGCTGACGTTCTGCACCTGCTCAGTGCCGCCAACGGCCCGCGGGACGCCCGCTGATGCGGGGCGGTCCAGCGCTGGCACCACTTGCAAGCGCCCGCTCCGGCTGGTTTCGCCGGCCTTTAGGCCGCGTTCGCGCGGCGCATGCGGCGCCGCCGCTCGGAGGCCCGCTCGTCCTCGTTCTGGCCCCCCCAGGTGCCGTACTTCTCGGGGCGTGCGACCGCATAGCTGAGGCACTCGGCGCGCACCGGGCACTGGGCGCAGATCGCCTTCGCCTTGCGCTCGCGGATCTCTCGCTCTGGCTGGCGCTCACCGTCCGGCCCGAAGAACAGCACGAGATCCTCACCCCGGCACGCGGCAGCATCCTGCCAGCCCCAGCTCGGGCGTGGGAGCACGGCGGTCTGCCGACGTACCTGAGACATGTGTCGATCACCTCAACCGGGTCGTTTTGGTCGTTCAGCTTGCTTGGTTGGTCTTGGCACAGTCCGTGAAGCGTTAGGCTCGTAATAGTTGAAGCTCCATACGGCGCCGTTTCCGGTCGTCGCAACGTGCAACGTTCTTTGGTGGCCCGGTGTTCCCGGCCGCCCGGATGTGCGGTGACCGACAGGCCGAACGGCTAGCGAGGGCCGACCCGATCCGCGGTGACTTCAGGTTCTGCCTCGGGGTGTTCCTGTGTGCCGATGTGTAATCATGCCACCTCTTGCTGGTGTCCCGCAGGCCAGGTGACAATAATGCGGCTGGCAATTACCTCGATGGCCCGGTGGGTTAGATCGCCCGGTGTAGTACCCAAGCCCAGCGCGTGCCCGGCCGCTACCCGGTGTGCGGGCCGCTGTGTCCCGGCCGCGCTATCCCGGTCCGGTGGACAGGTTACGCGTTCCGCGCCACTATTGGCTGCATGCCAGCATCGGGCGTAGCGCCGTTGCCCCGTCTCGGCCAGGTCTTCTTCGACGTCCGAGGCAACTCACGTACCATGCGCCTCAGCTGGTACGCGGAAACCGGCGTGGCGGTATTCAGCATCTGGCAGGGTGAGACCTGCACCGGCACCTTCCGGGTACCGATCACCGATCTTCCCCGGCTTGTCGAAACATTGCAGCGGGGTCCTTCCGGCGCGACTGCCGGACAGCCGGGCATACCGGGCAGCGGGCCTGGGCAGGTGGAGGACCACGGCGTGGTAAACCGCGTAGTAAGCGGAGCTGCGCAAGGCCCGCCCCGTGATCCGCTCACTGGGAACTGGACGTCCGCGTACCCGGTTCCTGGCCCGTCCGCGGATCCCGGTCGGCCTGGCAACAACCTGGCCGGTTACGGCGGATCGGACGGGCGGCCCGGGCAGTTGGATCCGTTGGCTTACGGTGGTTGCCCCGAGCCTGCCGCCCGCGGCGGCTACGACGAACCAGCTACCTCCAATGGATACACCGGTTACAACGAACCCGCTACTTACAGCGGGTACACCGATCCTGACGTGCGCGGCGGAGCGGCCATACCCGCCGCCTCCGGCGGGTACCCCGGGCCACTGGAGCGCGCCGGGCAGGCCCTGCCCGCCGCGCATGACGGCTATCGGTGGTCAGTCGAGCACGGCGGGCAGGCCGCGTCCGACGCTTACGGCGGCGGATATCCCTACCTCGGGGAGCACGGGGAGCAAGGCGGGTACAGGGAGCAGGCCCTGGCCGCCGCCCGTAGCGGTTACCCGGAACCGGCTCACTACGGCGTCCAGCCGGATCCGGACGACTACGTAAAGCAACCCGGGGTTTGCGGTCGCGGCGGCTACCCGGAGACGGGGCAGCACAGGCGGCCTACCGAGCACCCGGACCACACTGGTTACCCGCAACCCACCGGGGGTTACCCGGAACCCACCGGGTCCGGCGGTAACCCCGGAGCCTGGGAAGATGGCGGCCAACCTCGTTCACCCGCCCGCGGTTACTCCCCGGAGACCGGGGAGTACAGCTGGCCCACCGAGCCCCCGGGCCGGGGAGCATCCCGGGACCCTGCGGCTTCCGGCGGCTATCCCGGCAATGGCGAACTGGGCGCGCATGGGGAGCGCTCCGCCGCTGATGGCTACGCTGAGTCGGCCGTCTGCCGCGGCTACCCCGATCCCGGCGACCATAGCGGGCAAGCCGAACCCTCCATGGCGGGCAACGAGCCCGGAGCGCACGGCGGGCGCCAAGATCGGGGCAGCCGCGGCAGACGTAGATACCGCGATGCGGGCGAGTACGACCGCCATAAGGAACCCGGGACAGCGCGCGCACCGGCAGGTACAACGCCGGGTCCGCCGCGCGCGGATCGCACAAGCTTGTTGCCCGCGCAGGCGGACTTCGGTCCGCCGCCAAACGGCATGGCGCCATCCGCATCCGTATCTGGCCGGTCCTACTCGCGGGGGAGCGTGCCGCCGTATCCACCAGACCCCAATCTGGACGGTGAGTACCCGATCAGCGGCTATTGGCGGACAAGGGATGGGCGACCGCAGACCGGCGAGCCCGGTGCGTCAGGCTCAAGGCCTTCCGCAGATGGGCGCCCCGCCGATGAGCGGCCCGCGGATGAGCGGCCCGCGGATGAGCGGCCCGCGGATGAGCGACCCGCGGATGAGCGACCGCGAACATTCCCCTACGGCTACCCGCCAGTAGGCGATCATTGATCGGGCGCTGGCCGGCCACCTGACTGGCGGCCAGAGGACCGCCCAGCTCCGGCCGCCTGCCCCGGCCGCTGAGCCCCTGACCGCCTCTCGCTAGCGCCATACCTGGCCGCTGAGCTGAGCCGCTGGCCGCTGGGCGCGGCCGTTCTCATCGACGGTCCGGATGGCCTTGCGGCGCTCGGTATCCGGCTGCATGGCCCGTGCACGGGAACATCGGCGAGCCTATCCGCGTTGCAGCTATCGCTGGTGTGGCAGTGTGCCCCGGGCCGCACCTTTTTGCCTTCGCGGAATACCGTCCTGCTGGAGCCGCGATGCGCCTTTCGCCGAGGAGGCGACCTCCACGCTGGCGTCTTTGCGCCGGGGACGGGTGCCCTTCGGGGTCCGGTCCCCGGCGCAGCTATATGCGGCGGGCGTTCAGCGGTCCGCAAATCGGTATGTCCTGGTACATCGAGCCAGAGAACGGTTATGACCAGGGCAGATGGCCACGACGCCGCTAACGCGACCAGACCGGAGTTCGTCGACCGTATGCGGTTATCACCTCTTCTGCTGGATACATTATTGACAGGAGAAGGGGGACTCCGATGGCACAGAAGGTGTTGGTCACGTACGCATGTGACTATGACAAGAAAGAGATCCCGCACGGCCAGGAGCGGACCCGCGCCTTCGGCCTGGACGGGCAGAACTATGAGATCGACCTGTGCAAGAAGCACAGTGACAAACTCGAGGAGGTTCTCAAAAGATACAAGGCGTACGCACGGAAGGTGACCGCGCGGGGGGGCCGCCGTCGCCGCCGGACCGCGGCGCACCGTCAGCGGAGCGCACAGATCCGTGCCTGGGCGAAGGATCGCGGCATACCGGTCAGTGACCGCGGCAGGATCCCCTCCGACGTCATCAACAGGTACGAGACGACGCACCACTGACCGGTCAGAGGGGCGCGGAAGCGCCACTTTGGCAAGGTTTCGATGGGCCTGTCGCCGCGGCGAGCACCTGGGTGTTGGGTAGGCAAATGGGCCCGTCCCCGGTATTCAGCCGTACATAAGTGAGGCCGATCTCGGTGGCCGTGCCCTCGTACTGACCGCCCAGCGCGCCCGACCTTATCCATACCGTGTCTCCGACCGCGAACGGCCGCGCTTGCAACAGCACGATCCCGGCGAACAGGTTGGCCAGCGTCTGCTGGGCAGCGATGCCGAGGAGCACACCAAAGATGGCGCCGCCAAGAATGAGCTGTGTGACCGGGAGCCCGAATAGCGCCAGCGTCACGGATACCGTCGTGAGCAGGCCCGCCAGCACGAGCACGATCCTTACCAGGGATGCATGCATGGACCCGATGGTTGGCTGGAGTGCGTCCCTTGCCTTTCCGGACAGGCCCATCGTGGCCCCGACGCCGAGCAGGCAAAACGCGAATGCCATGCTATCGGCGACGATTATGTCCGGGTTCGTGATCCCCGCGTGCTCATTTACAGCGGCCTTGCCATACACGTGTGAGACGCCCACGGCGCCGATCGCCAGCACGAAAGCCGCGATCGACCACCATGGCCGCGTGCGGGCCTTGACCTTGGCCATATGCTGGGCAAGCTCAAGCTGCCGCCTTTCCCGCACGTCCACCTTGATGTCCCTCCTCGCCTGCGATGGCACAACGGGTGCCACGGTCTAACGGTAGTTCGCGCTAGCTGTGGTGCCCGCGGCCGGACGCTCGACAATCCCGATGCCGCAGCTTCCGCGGCGCCTGCGCCGCCGAGCTGTGCCGCATCAGTACCCGAGCTGTCGCAGCATGGCATCGCCGATGCCGAAGTGATGAGCGATCTCATGCACAACGGTGATCCGTACCTGCTCCGCCACCTCCTGCCTGGAATGGCAGATGCCCAGGATGGGCAGCCGGTAGATGGTGATCCGGTCGGGCAGTACCCCCGCGTACCAGTGCCCGCGAGCGGTGAGCGGCACGCCTTCGTACAGCCCAAGCAGGCCGGGCTGCGGTGGGTCGGCCTCGTCCTCGACCAGCACGGCGACGTTGTCGATGAGAGCCGCCAGTTCCAGCGGGATGCTGTCGAGCGCCTCAGCGACGAGCGTCTCGAATTCTTCCTGGCCGATCATGACCACCATGCCATTGTCACGTGGATTAATCTGCGAACCCATCCGCGGTACCGGTCCGCGCCGGGCCTTGGCGCAATGCCACTTAGCCTAAGTTGATCATTCTGGTCAGGGCCGGATTTGCGAGCCGGATCGTGGCCGGGCCGCCGTGCCGGAGGCCGGTGTCGGCGGGTTTCTTGACCCGGTAGCAGTTGTGGCGGGCCCGTTTGACGACGCGCGGGTAGCTGCGGTGGCGGGCAGGGAATCGTCTCATCAGGATCATCGACCAGGTTCATGGTCGACCCCGGCTGTTGCTTCGAGCACGCGGGTCAGTTTCTTCCGCTCGCCCCCGGTTCCCCGGGCGGTACCACCTCGCACGCTAGCAGCCAGGGAAGGACAGGTGAGGGACGCGTGGACGAAGTGACCGACGAGCCGTTGTACCGCGACCGGGTGTGCGGCATCGACATCGGCAAGGCCGGCATGGCCGCGACCATCCGGGTGCCCTCGGACAAGAACCCGGCGCGGCGGGCGCAGGAAACCCGCAGCTTCGGCACCACCAAGCGCGAGGTGCCGGCGCTGGCCGACTGGCTGCGCTGCTGGCAGGTGCCCGCCGTGGTGATGGAGGCAATGGGCGACTACGTGCCACATGATGGTGCATGAGCTCAAGTGGGAGGCGCCGCTGAAGGTTCGGCTGGTGATGCCGTAGGTGCAGTACCCGGGCCAGTGCGCGATGGCCCGTCTCCGCCTTGGCGCGCGTCGTGGGTAACCGCGGGGTGCGAAGCCCGAGGTAGAAGCCGAAGCGGCCGTTGTCCCATCCGGGGGCCGCGGGCGAGGAGAAGACCGGCGGGAGGCGGGATGGTCTTCCGGCTTCGGGGCGACTGCCAGTTGTCTCGGGGTGATGAGTGAATGCGGTGAACCTTCGATGACGTCTCGTGAAGGTCCCTTTTTCGGATCAGATTGGCCGCGCCTGCCACGTGTCGCATAAGCCACGTGGCGGACGCTGGCTATGGGCTCATGGTGGAATGCCGGGGCGTTCGAGTGCTTCTTCCTCCGCCAGGCGGGGGCAGGCAGGCCGCGGCTGGTCAGGATGGGGCCCGACGGGCTGGCGCGGCCCATGCCAGCGGATCGAGGGTGCCGTCGACGGCGGCTTCGGCGACATCCGTGAGGCGCAGGTTGCGGTTGCGGGCGTAGCTGCGCAGCCGGGTAAAGGCCTCGGCCATACCGATGTCGGCGCGCTCTGAGATCACGCCTTTGGCCTGCTCGATTGCCGCCCGGCTGGTCAGGGCACCAGATAGCTGCTCGAGCTGTGCTTCCGCAAGCGCAGGCGATTTCGCGCCGTCGCCGCCGGATTGGATAACCGCAGGCGTATCCGTTCCACGGTCTACGGGACACGTCCTAATGGACCCGTCACTAGCACACTTGGCGCAGACATGCTTACCCGTGGCCGGGATGTGATGCGTCACAAAAGATGTGCGGCAGGCGTAACAGCGTCGGCCACCGTAACCGATGAGCCGACAGAGCCCAGCGAAAAGGCGGCTCGAACGGGCAGCCGGCAGCGTACCGGTGACGACGTCCGGGCATGCGACGCTCAAGTGAGCCCCCTCAGGGTAGATGTTCTATTACTGCTAGGTAATGTTCTGTTACTGCCTAGGTGTGGCGCAGAGTCATGGCTGACCGACTCCTAAAATTATCGCAAAACGGTCACTGCCTGGCAACGCTTAGCTAAGGTCACGGTCTGCGGGGATACAGAACTCACGACCGCGCACAGGTGGGAGAGCCGGGCGGCGGCGCGGCAGTGGGGCGATGAGTCCCGCGGAGAAGAGCCGGTGCTCCACGATGTCGTTCATGCCTCCGGCGATGCGGTCGTGATCCTGCGCCAGGCGCAGAGACACCTCCGCCGAGTCGCCTGCCCTCCCAGGCGGGGGACCGTGCGTCGGCCGTACGCGCGGCTCGTCCGGTTCCGGTAGGAACCGGCGCAAGATCAGAATCAAGGTCGTCCGCGCGTGTACGCACGTTGCCGGCCAGCGGTTGCCCTGCGGGCACCGACGGCCTTGACTGTGATCTTGTCCGGCTTCAGGATCGGGGCGCCGGGAGGATGGCCCCGGTTTGCAGGCGGGTCACCAGGCTGAGGCATCGCGACTGTGATCGCTACCGAAAAGCGGCGAGGGCCGGGACGAAGGTTGGATCGGCCGCGCCCGCATGTGCCGCGGAGGCGACTTGGCGGCCGCTGGACCATGGCTGATGGTGGAACGCTGGGCCGACCGAGTGCTTCTTCCTCCGCCAGGTGGGGGCAGGCAGGACCCGGCTGGTCAGGATGGGGCCGGACGGGCTGGCGGGGCCCATGCCAGCGGATCGAGGGTGCCGTCGACGGCGGCTTCGGCGACATCGGTGAGGCGCAGGTTGCGGTTGCGGGCGTAGCTGCGCAGCCGGGTGAAGGCCTGGGCCAGATCGACCCCGGCGCGCTCTGAGATCACGCCTTTGGCCTGCTCGATGACCACCCGGCTGGTCAGGGCACCAGACAGCTGCTCGTTCACGCGCTGGACTTCGATGATGGCTCGATGGTGCACGATGCTGAGCGCGGCGAGGTCGGCGAAGGCCCGGGCGACGATGACATCCGCCTCGTCCATCGGGGTCTGCGTGACGCTGAGCAGGTTCAGGGCACCGATCGTCAGCTCCCGCAGCCGCAGCGGCAGGGCGGACGCCGATTGGAAACCGGCTTTGAGGGCGGCGGTGGCGAACGATGGCCAGCGGCCGGATCCGGCCTGCAGGTTTTCGTGTTCGACGCGCTGGCCGGTGCGGAAGGCGTCCAGGCAGGGGCCCTCCTGGGCCTGGATTTCGAACAGCGCCAGCAGGCGCATCGCCTCACTGGACGAGGCCACCAGCCCCAGGCTGCCCTCGGGAGAGGCCAGCATCACTCCGGCGGCGGACACGCCGAGCAGGTTCACGCACCGGTCCGCCAGCCCGGTCAGCAGATCGACGATGTCGTAGTCGTCGACCAGGGTGTCGGCCATCTCGACCAGCGCCCGGACCACCTCGGCTTCTCGGGTCATCTCAACCACCCTCTTGAGCCCGGCGGCCCGTCACGGCCGACGGATGCCGGTTCGGGGCCTGGGCGGTGCCATCGATTCTAGCAGCCTGGCCTGTCTGCGCCCCAGCGGGGGTGGGGTTCATCGCAGCCGGAGCCTGCGGGCGGCGACGTCGTCGGCCACCTCGGCGAGCAGGCGATCGTTGCTGAAGGCATACGCCCGCAGGCGGATGAGCGCCTCGGTGACGCTGATCCCCTCCTGGACCGAGACCATGCCGGCCGCGTTGTGCACCACGACGTGGAAGTCAGCGCCAGTCTGCAGACCCTTGGCCACCGCGTCGGCGGGCGCGCCGGCCTGGGCCTCAAGCGCCCAGCGGGCCGCCACGTCGGCCACGACCAGCGCGTCAGCGTGCTGTTCGCCGCTCAACGGACCCGACAAGTCCCGGTAGAGGTTCAGCGCCCCGAGGCGCACCGCGCCCACCCGCAACGGGAACCCGAAGACTGCCCGCACGCCTGCCGCCAGCGCCGGCGGGGTGAAGGCGAACCACCGCCGGCGCACCGGATCCGCCAGGTCGG
>Ga0335081_10001589_pt1 | contig 36249 bp, 31 predicted proteins | sample Lox_Sample_35_FD_206713 | JGI IMG/M metagenome (GOLD analysis project Ga0335081, IMG submission 206713) | Soil microbial communities from Loxahatchee National Wildlife Refuge, Florida, United States - Lox_Sample_3.5 | ecosystem: Environmental > Terrestrial > Soil > Wetlands | place: USA...
CTACTGATCTTCGGTGTATCCGTCTCCCTGCCGGTCCTGTTGTACCTGCGCGAGGGGCACGAAAGCCAGGCGCGTTGACATTCGGACGGAAAGAACCGGGACAGCCTGGCCTGCGTGATTTCTTCTGGGTCTCTCTGAGAAGCGTTCTACCGGAATTCGCCAGCTCCGAGAGGCTCGACTCACCCGAACCGCCCTGCTGCGAACGTTGGCCACCTCATTCGCACGCAGTGTGTTCGGTCAGCTCGGCCGGCGAATTCTGTCGCCGGATTACTGGCTGACGGGCGCCATTTTGATCGCTGGCCGGAGCGTGCTTTCTGCTGGCGCGGAAGACGCGCATGGCAGCGACTTGTGCCGGCGCGTGGATCGTGCTCCTGGTTATGACCATCTACGGACCTGTGCTGATCGGGGCGCTGGCGGACCCGAGTCGCGGGGTGAAAGTCGAAGGGCTCAACTACTTCGCCGACACGCTTTTGTTTGGCGGGGTGATCCTTTCGCTTGCCTGCGCATGCCCGCCGTCGAAACGAGTGGGATCGAGTGCGCGCTGAGCGCGGGCAGCGCCCGATCCCTGCTCCGAGCCCAGAGCCACAACCGCGTGGAAATGGACTTTCCTGTAGGGCAGGAAGTCATCCAATATGTCATCCTGCGCGGCGGTTGCCAACCGCCGCGCGTGCCGACTGGCAATCGGCACGCGGCTTGGCAAGCCGCCCCACTTTGCTTGATTATGGCATTTTAATCCACAGTTCATTGTGTATTCCGGCATCGGAGTTATAATTCACCATATTGAGACCTTGGGGTATGCTTCCAGCCTGAGGCAACACAATCGAGGAGAATTGTAATGCGTAAGTGGAAACTGGTGGTTCCGGCGGGAATCGTGATGGCGGGATTCCTGCTTTGCACGTCAGCGTCATATGGCACTCAGGAGTACGCCAAGAAGGAGAAGCAGGCGTGCACAGTGTGCCACGTCAAAGTCGGGGCGAAGGATGCAATGCATGCGGACCCGAATCTGACGGATACCGGCAAGTGCTATCAAAAAAACGATCACTCCCTGGCGAAGTGCAAGCTTCCTGAGAAGAAGTAGTTCGGGAGCGCCCGGGATGCGGGCCCGCTTGCGCCCGCAAACCGATGTTGGGTGAAGCAACACGCCCGGGCTGAACCACATCACTGTTGTCCGGATCGGAACCCGGCGTGCCACAATAGCCGGTAGCTTATGCGATCCGACCTTCGTTTTGCCCTCCGCACTTTTCGCCGGAGCCCGGGGCTGATTGCGGCCGCCATCCTGGCGACTGCCCTGGGCGTCGGCGCGAACACCGCCATATTCAGCGTGATCCAGGCCGTTCTGTTGCGGCCGCTGCCCTACCAGGATGCCGGGCGCTTGGTGATGGTCTGGGAGAAGAATCCCATATTTAAAGGCTTTCTGGCGGAACGGCTGCCCGTTGCCAACCGCAACTACGTGGAATGGAAGCGCCGGGCGCATTCCTTCGCCGGCCTGGCGGACATGCAGAACATGAACCTCGAGCTCACCGGTTCTGGCACTCCGGAAGAGCTGGATGCGGCGAAAGTGACCCCCGATTTCTTCCCACTACTGGGCCGCAGCGCGTGGCTTGGCCGGGTGTTTCGTCCGGAGGAGAGTGTTGCCGGCCGCGACCAGGTGGTCGTGCTGAGCTACGGCTTGTTCCAGCGCCGCTTCGCCGGGGACAGCCACGTGTTGAGACGGAGTCTCACGTTAAACGGCAGGAGCTATTCGGTGATCGGCGTACTTCCGGCCGATTTCCATCTGCCCGCGCTGTTTCAAGGCATGGATGTCCGGCGGCCCGCGGTGTGGCTCCCCCGGGACCCGGAGAGTTTCAGCGCGGCGGAGGAGAACAACCGCATCAACTACGTGTTCGGGCGGTTGTCGAGCGGGGTTTCACTGCAACAGGCGCGCGCCGAGATGGCGGTGATCGCAAAGGGACTTGAGCAGCAATACAAATTCGACAGGGGCTTCAGCACCAGCGTGTTTCCGCTGACGACCGAGGACGTGAGCCCGGCCACCGGGCGAACTGTGCTGGCGTTGCAGGTGGCGGTGGGTTTCGTGTTGCTGATTGCGTGCGCGAACGTCGCCAACCTGCTGCTGGCGCGCGCGGCCGGGCGCGGGCGTGAGATTGCGATCCGCGCGGCGCTCGGGGCGTCGCGACTGCGGCTGGTGCGCCAAGCGCTTGCCGAGAGCGTGATGCTGAGCGCACTGGGCGGCGCCTTGGGATTGCTTCTGGCGGTGGGAGCGATGGCCGCAATCCGGTCGCTGGCTCCGGAAGACAACTACCATTTCCGCGAAGTGGGATTGAACTGGGTTGTGCTGGCGTTCGGGTTGGCGGTGGCGATGGCTAGCGGAATCTTCTTCGGAGTTTTCCCGGCGCTGGGCGCCTCCGCCAGCAACCTTCAAGAAACCCTGGCGCAGGACGGCCGGGCTGGAGTCTCGCGGAGGGCGCGGCGCCTGCGCAATGCGCTGGTGGTGGCGGAAGTGGCCTTGGCGCTTGTGCTGCTGGCCGGCGCGGGCTTGATGGCGCAAAGCCTGCGCAACGTGCTGGGGGTGAATCCGGGGTTCAGCGCGGCGCATGTCCTGAGCTTTCACGTCAAGCTGCCGGACGACCGATACTCGAAAGGGGAACAGTTTGGGGCATTTGCCGAGCAAATGATGAGCCGCCTGCGCAGCCTGGGCGGAGTGGAATCGGTGGCGGTTGCGAGCGGTCTCCCCCTCATGGACAACCTCTCGGTGCAGACGTACGCGGTGGACGGGGAGCCGGCGCCGGATCAGCCCCCGGAAACCGACGTCAAGCGGGTGAGCGAGGACTACTTCCGAACCATCGGGACACCCATTCTGCGGGGCCGCGGGTTCACTCTGCAAGAGGCCTCGCAGCCGCCGGGCGGTGTGGTGATTGTGACGGAATCGCTGGCGCGGCAGATCGGGCGCGGCGATGCGCTGGGAAGAGTTTTGGTGCTCGGAGCAGGCGGTAAGAACAATTGCACGGTAATTGGAATTGTCCCGGACACGCACGAGATGGGCTTGGATACGCCGTCGAGGCCCGAGATCTTTCTCCCTTCCCATCGCATTCAAGAAATGGCAGTGCTGGTGCGCACCAAAGGCGACCCGATGGCGCTCTCGAAGTCGATTGGCGGAACGGTTCAAGCTGTCGACAAGGATCAGCCGGTTATAGACGTCAAGCCGCTCGAGGACCATCTGCACGGCACCACGCAGCAGCGCCGCTTTGACACGGGTTTGTTTGTGGGCTTCGCGGGTCTGGCTCTGTTGCTGGCGGCGGTTGGGCTTTATGGCGTGCTCTCGTACTCGGTGATGCTGCGAACCCGTGAGATCGGCGTGCGCATGGCATTGGGCGCGCGAGGCGGCGATGTGGTGCGGCTGATTCTGCGCAACGGACTGCTGTTGACGGTGGTGGGAACGCTGCTCGGTGGAGCGGGAGCTATGGCGCTTACGCGGTTGATGCAGACGCTGGTGTTCGGGGTGAGCGCGTCCGATGCGCCGACGTTTGGCGCGGTAGCGGGAGTGCTGCTAGTGGTGGCGGCGTTGGCGAGTTATATACCGGCGCGAAGGGCGAGCCGGATGGACCCGGTAAGGGCGCTGAGGGTGGAGTGAGGCGGAAAAGCCCCGAGACGAGTCTCGGCGCTGCAGACATGAGTGTCTGCGCCACTACGTGGAGTATTTTTGCCTCCAACTGGTCAGCTCGTTTGCTAGCTCGGTGTGGATCGTGAGGTATTGCTGGTTCTCGAACTGGTTGGACTTTTCACCGGGGTCAAGGGAGAGGTCGTAGAGTTCGTTAGGACCTTTTCCGTCGTTACGGAGGATCAGCTTGTAGCGTTCTTCGCGCGCCATGCCGGTGTTTAGCAGGTGCGCACAAAGGATCAAGCGCCACTTGGTCTTCTTGGGAAGCGGCTTCCCCGTTACCTGCAGCGCGTAGCTGCGGCCGCACAGGTTGCGTTGCGGGAGGTTGATCGAGAGCAGATCGCAGACGGTTGGCACGAAGTCGTAGGCGCTCACCGGATCGGGACGCTGGGCCAATGCGGGAACGTGGCCGATCCAACTCCAGATAATCGGCGTTTTGACGGCGTCGTCGAACATGTTGGGCGGTTCGGATGCCTGCGCGGAGTCCCATAGACCGTGACGGCCCCACAAACCACCGCAGGCAGCGGTGAAGACGACCAGGGTGGTGTCGAGCAACTGCCGCTGGCGCAGCATGTCGAGAACCGTGCCGACATCGGCATCGAGGGCGGTCAGGGCAGCCGCAGCCTTGCGCACGTTGCCGAGGATGTCGCGCAGCATCTCCTTGCCGTCCTGGGCGTTGGGGGAGGGAAGGTCGGGAGCGTAGCCATCGAAGGGTTCTTTGGCGTACAGGTCGAGATATTTCTGCGGGACGTTGTTGTAGGGCGGGCGCAGGCTGGCGCAATTGAGCGTGAAGAAGAAAGGCTTCCCTGCGGACTGCTGATCAAGGAACTGCAGCGCCGCGGCGCTATCCCCTGCCTGGCAGGCGTAGCCGGCGCCGCCAAGGATTTTGGCCAGGGGGACATCGGCAGGGGAAATGTTGCCGGAATCGCCCAGTTGCATGGGCGTGCGGCCGGTCAGCAAAGTCGCGCGGCCGGGGCCCGGAGCGGGAGCGCACGAGAAGTGGTTAAAGAAACGAATGCCGGTCTGAGCGAGGCGATCGAGACGGGGGGTGCGCACCTGCTTGTTGCCGTAAGAGCCCAGCATGAAGGCGGGAAGTTCGTCGACCAGAATGAGCAGAATGCCAGGACGCAGCGGCTCGGCCTTCTTGGCCGCGAACGCGGGAAGAGCGAGGGTGCCAAGGAAGAAATGACGGCGCGAGACGGGCATGGTGAAATTACAAGTATACGCGCTGGCGCAGTTGTTGAACGGATGCGCGGGGCATTATAGTTGGTTTGGACGATGAACGTTCCGAACGCGCTGACGATTCTGCGGATCTTCTTCGTGCCGCTGCTGGTGGCGGCTCTATTGCAGGAGCCGGGGCCCGTTTCGATCGGGCCGGTCAGCATGAACAATGCGTGGCTGGCGCTGGCGATCTTTCTGGTCGCCGCGGGAACGGATTTGCTGGACGGCTACCTGGCGCGGCGCTGGAAGCAGGTCACCACGATCGGAACGCTGCTCGACCCGATCGCCGACAAGCTGCTGGTGTCGGCTGCGCTGATCTCGCTGGTGCAGGTGCGGATGCTGCCGGGCTGGATGGCGATCCTGATCATCGGGCGCGAATTCGCCGTGTCGGGACTGCGGAGCATTGCCGCCGCGGAGGGTTACACCATCAAGGCCAGCGACCTGGGCAAAACCAAAATGTTTTCGCAAGTGGTGGCGATTTCGTGCATGCTGCTGGCCGTGAACTATCCCGCGCTGCGGATGCCGGGCATGATCCTGATGTGGACGGTGATCGCGTTTGCGCTGCTTTCGGCGGTGAGCTACTTCCGCAAGTTCTGGCGCAAGGTGGACGAGAGCATCAAGATCAGGCGGCGGCGGGAACTGCTGATGCTGGAGCGCAAGCGGCAGCGGGCGGCGCGGCGTCAGCGGAAATCGAAGAACTCGGGAGGCTTGGGCGAGAGAATTTTGAAGCCGCCGGAAGTCAATTGAACGTTCCGGATCTGGCCTTTGGGTCCTACGGGGCCGATGGGATTGCCGTTCAAGGTGATGGTGGCTCCGCCGGCATTGCCCAGCCGTAGTTCGACGGTGCCGTCTGCGTCGATGGTGCGGCTATCGTGGGGCCCGAGCGTGGCTTCGAATTTGACCTTCCCATTGACGGTGGCGCGAACCCACACTTCCTCATCGGCCGTGATCCCCACGTGAACGGTGGCGTTGGGATTGGCGGGAACAGACGTGGCCGTGGCCGCCTGCGTGGGGGTTGTGGCGGACGGTAGAGTGGCAGCCGGCTGCGGGGAGGAGCCTTGGGGTTGCGTGGTGGTTTGCGGCGGCGTGGTGGTTTGCGGCGACGAGACGGGTTGAGATCCGGCGTCGGCGGGCGGTTGGGCTGGGATGCTCTCGGGCGCAGGCGTGGCTGGCGCGGGATTGGCGGGCGGCTGCGTAACAGCAGACGCAGGCGCCGACGGTTGCGCGACAGGCTGCGCACTGACGGTCTTTTCGTGAGCCATCACCGGATGACGGGGTCGCTCCCACCACCAATAGGCGAGCGAGCACACCAGCATTACTACGACTAATGAGCCGAGAGCCGTGACCCAGGATGACCAGGACGAGCGGGTTTCGCCCACGGTCTGCCAGACCTCCATGCCTTCCACGGGAACGCCGCGGACATCGGGTTTGTGCTCGAGGATGGCAGGCACGTCGGGCGGGGGCTCGATGACGCGCTCGACTTCCGAGGCGAGTTCCTCCGCGTCGAGACCGAGCAGCGTGGCGTACTGGCGGACGAAGCTCTTGGTGAAGACGCCACCGGGGAGCTTGTTGAAGTCTTCCGTTTCGATGGCTTCCAGAAATCGAGCGGAGATTTTGAGCTCGCTCGAAATTTGTCCCAAATCGAGATTGCGCCGGAGCCGCTCACGGCGCAAGGTCTCGCCGATGGAGGTCATACGGAGAAGCTTATGGGCTTTGTATTCATGATACTACTTCAGCCTGTTAGGATGATCGCTTGATCTCTGTCATTGTGGTGAACTGGAACAGAAAGGACCTGTTGCGTGCGTGTCTTGGCTCGCTGGCGCGGCAGACGGGCGCGAAGTTCGAGACGATCGTGGTGGACAACGGATCGAGCGACGGGTCCGCTGAAGTGGCTGAGAGCGAATTCGGCGCGCGGGTGATCCGGAATCAACAGAACCTGGGATTTTGCGCGGCCAACAACCAGGGGATTGCAGCGGCGCGCGGAGATTTCGTGGCGCTTCTCAATAATGACGCGGAAGCCGAGCCCGGCTGGCTCGCGGCGCTCCATGGGGTCTGCATGCGGGCGCCGGACGTGGGCATGGCGGCGAGCAAGGTGCTGGTTTGGGAGGAACCGGGCCGCATAGACAAGGTGGGGCACCTGATTTTTCCGGACGGCCAGAACAAAGGACGCGGCAGCGGCGCGAAGGACTCCGGGCAGTATGACCGCGAGGAGGAAGTGCTCTGGCCGGACGGTTGCGCGGCTTTGTACCGCAAGGAAATGCTGGACCAGATCGGCGGATTCGACGAGGACTTCTTCGCGTATGGCGACGATGCGGAGCTGGGGCTGCGCGCGCGGATTGCCGGATGGAAGTGCCTCTACACGCCGGAGGCAGTGGTGCGGCATCACCGCGGCTCGACTCTCGGAAAAGATTCCGAGCGGCGGCTGGAATTGATCGAGCGCAACCGGCTGCTGCTGGCACTGAAGCTGTTTCCGTGGAGCCTGCTATGGCTGAACCCGTTCTACTTTGCGGCGCGAGTAGCGGCGGGGCTTGCGGCGGCGCGGCAAGGGGCCGGAGACACGGCGTATTTCCCGGGCGCGCGGGGGAAGTGGCGAATGGCGCGAGCCCTGGTCCTCGGGGACCTGGCGGCATTGCGGATGGCGCCGCGCATATTGCGAAAGCGGAGACAGATCCGCGGGATTCGGAAGCTATCTCCGGGCGAAGTACGCCGGCTCATTCTGGCCAACCGGCTGAGCTTGAGGGAAGCGTCATGAGCGCGTGCGCGGTGTGCGGTTGCGACCGGATCACACCGCTATTCAAGGGGTCGGACCGGCTGTACCGAACCACCCGCAGGGAGTTCGCGGTGGTGCGCTGCGGGGAGTGCGGTCTGGTGCGCCTCGACCCGCAGCCCGCGCCCGAGGAACTGCGCACGTATTACCCCGGCAGCTACTGGTTTGCGATGGACCAGAGCTTTGTGAGCCGGCTGGAGGAAGCATACCGGCGCGTGGTGTTGAGGGGACACGTTCGCTTCGTGGAAGGGGCGCTGCGGGCTTCGAGCGCGCGCGGGCCGCTGCTCGACGTGGGCTGCGGCGGCGGCCTGTTCCTGGGGATGATGCGGGAACGCGGCTATCGCGTGGTGGGGCTGGACTTCTCACGCGAAGCGGCGGGCGTGGCGTGGAACCAGCAACAGGCGCCGGCGGTGGCCGGCGATCTGGAGCGCGCGCCTTTGCGGGCGGGAAGCTTCGCGGGCGTTGTAATGTCGCACGTGCTGGAGCACGTGTACAATCCGCGGGCGTATCTGGCCGCGGCGCGCGATTTGCTGGCGTGCGACGGCCGGCTGGTGGTGAACGTGCCCAATGCGGCGTCCTGGCAGTTCCGTCTACTGGGCCGGTCGTGGAACGGAGTGGACGTGCCGCGCCACCTGTTCGACTACCGGGACAGCGACATGGAGCAACTGCTTCACGCATGCGGTTTCGAGGTGGTCCGGCGCCGGTACTTCTCGCTGCGCGACAACCCGGCGGGGCTCGCCACCAGCCTGGCGCCGGGCATGGACCCGATGGCGCGGCGCGTGCGCCGGATCAGAGAAGGCTCTCCGGCCCGCCTGGCGAAAGATCTCGCGTACCTGACCCTGGTGGTGGCCGCACTGCCGTTCACGATATTGGAGGCGGCCTGCCGCGCCGGTTCCACGGTGATGATCGAGGCGCGCCGGCCATGAACTACACCAGGCTGGCGTATCGCCTGCCGCGCCGGCTGCGGCGGCACATCCTGCACTTCGAGACGGAGATCGACGACGCGGTGGCGGCGCTGGCGCGCGACCTTCCCGCGGCGGCACGAGTGCTGGATGCAGGCGCGGGAGAAGGCCGGTACAAGCACCGTTTCAGGCGGCAGAAGTACTGCGGGGTGGACCTGGCGGTGGGGGACAGATCGTGGAACTACCGGGGATTGGATGCAGTTGCCGATCTTACGGCACTGCCGTTCCGCGCGGAGACGTTTCAGGCGGCAATCAACATCGTGACTCTCGAGCATGTGCAAGAGCCCGGCCGGGCACTTGCCGAAATCGCGCGCGTGCTGGAGCCCGGAGGGCGTTTGCTGATCGCCGCGCCACATGAGTGGGAAGTGCACCAGGAGCCGCACGATTACTTCCGGTACACCTGTTTCGGGTTGACCTACCTGCTGGACCGCGCCGGACTGGACCTGGAAGACATGCGCGCGGCAGGCGGTTATTTCCGGCTGTTGGCAAGGCGCCTGCTCAACGGGCTACAATTCTTCGCAGGCGGGGTGCGCTGGGTGGCTTTTGTTCCGGCCGCGATTCTGCTGGTCCCGCCAGCGCTGATTCTCCCGTTCCTGGACTTTCTCGACCGGGACCGGAACTTCACGGCCGGATACATCTGCACGGCGGCAAAAAGGAAACATTGAACGGAGCCATCGTAGTCGATAAACCGGAAGGGTGGACCTCGCACGACGTGGTGAACAAGGTCCGCCGCATCGCCAAGACCCGGCGCATCGGGCACCTGGGAACGCTGGACCCGATCGCCACGGGCGTGCTGCCGCTGGTCATCGAGAAGGCAACGCGGCTGGCGCAGTTCTATACCCGGAGCGACAAGATTTACGAAGGGATCGTGCGCTTCGGCTGGTCGACGACGACTTACGACCGGGCCGGCGAACCCACCCGCGCGAAGACCGACGTGCGGATCGATCCGGCGGAACTGGAGAATTTGCTGGAGAAATTTCGCGGGGAGATACGGCAAATGCCGCCGCCGGTTTCGGCCAAGAAAGTTGAGGGCAAGCGGGCGTACGAACTGGCGCGGCAGGCGGAACCGGTCGAGCTGGAGCCAGTCGTGGTGCAGATTTACGAGCTGATGCTCCTGGGGGTGGAGGGCGCCGACGTGCGGCTGCGCGTGCACTGTTCGGGTGGGACGTATATGCGTTCGATCGCGCACGACCTGGGCCAGGCGCTGGGATGCGGCGCGCACCTGCACGAACTGCGGCGGCTGGCCAGCGGGGAGTTCGAACTCGACCAGGCGCGGACCATTGCCCAACTGCAATCGCTGGCGGCCGATGAGCGGCTGGTGGATGCGATTGTTCCGGCGTCGAAAATGCTGCCGGGGTTCCCGGTGGTGTACGTGGATGACTTGGCGGTCGCGCAGATCCGCAACGGGCGGAATTTTCCGGCGTCGCCGTTCCGCTCGCAAGCGGCTTCGCGTTTTGTCAAGGCGGTGACGCGGCAAGGCGAGCTGGTGGCGATTGGGGAAGCGGTGCTGCCGAATCTCTATCATCCGGCGGTGGTGCTGTAGCGCAACCTGCTAAGATGGCGTTTGTAGATGCTGAAGCGCTTCATTCTGTGGGAGTACACTCGCGGAAGCTGGCAGTACGACGTGATGGTGGGGATCATTTTGGCGTTCATCTTCCTGACGCCGCGCGGCTGGTTCCGCGATCAGCCCCGCATTCCCCACGCCAGTGTCCTCTCGATGCTGCCGGCCGAGGGTGGAAGCCTGCCGTTCATGGTGGATCCGGAGTTCTGGGCGGGAATCCCGGAGAACCAGCGCATGGCGAAACTAACCCAGGAGGTCCGCTCCCGCACGGGAAATGCTCACCTGACGGTCACGCGTGTGGAACCTTTTACTGATTCGGAAGGGGAGTTGCGGTTCTACATCGCGTTCGTGCGGCCTTGAACGGCGTGACCTCCGCCAAAGGCCTGATGGCAGTTGTAACGATGGAAACAAACTATGCGCCGGCATAGACGAAGGTTAGTAGTTCTTGGCACGGTGGCGGCGATGTTCGCGCCGCACATTGGGGCGTCGGCTGCTGATCAAACGCTGGCGGAGACGCTGGCCAAGATGGACCAATTCGCTTCCAACTTCAGAAGCCTGTCGGCGGACATTGCGCGGGTTTCGCACATGGACGTGCTGCATGAGGACACGGTGGATAAGGGCACGTTCCAGGTTAAGCGCCAGAAACCAAAAGAGTTGCATGTCAGGATCGAAGTCACCGAGCCCAACCCCCAAGTGGCGGTGGTAGGGGGCACCAAGGTCCAGATCTATTACCCCCGCAGTGGAGAAATCCAGCGGTACGACTTGGGCCATGAGAAATCGTTAGTGGACCAACTGCTTTCGCTGGGATTTGGTGGTAACTCCCGAGAGTTGTTGAGCGCCTACTCAGTAAAGCTTGGCGGGCCGGAGACGATTGAGGGACAGAAGACGACGCGTCTCGAGCTGACTCCCAGAGTGCAGGACATGGGGGCCCGGACCAAAAGGATCGATCTCTGGATTTCGGATCAAGCGGGCTACACGGTGCAACAGAAGTTCTTCCAGCCGGCGAACGACTACTCGTTGATCACCTACACCAACGTGAAAATCAATCCGGTGATTCCGGATTCGGCGTTCGAGCTCAAGGTTCCGAAGGGCACGAAGCGCGACACTCCGTTCAAAAGGTAGGGTTCCCACTGTAAGCGAATATGAAGATCAAGACCAGTTCGTACCGGCTTCAGTATCTGGATTGGGTGCGTGGCATCGGCGCCATTATCATGCTCCAGGGCCACGTATTCGATTCGTTTCTGAAGGACGACCTCCGGAGCGGCGGACCGTACACCTTCTCGCAGTTCCTGGGCGGGATGCCGCCGGCGATCTTTTTGTTCCTGACCGGTGTGACGATGGGTTTCTTGATGGACAGCACGGAGCGCAAGGGTGTTGCGCCGCTGGAGCGGGTGTCGACCGCGCTTCGCCGAGCGGGCTACCTGTTCCTGCTGGCATTCGCGTTCCGGCTACAGCTTTGGATTTTCGGACTGCCCGCGCCCTGGCAAGACCTGTTCCGCGTGGACATCTTGAACTGCATGGGATTCTCGATCGCGGTGCTGTCAGTGATGGCGCTGTTCCGGACGGCGGACCGCGTGCGGCTGTGCGCGGTGCTGGGTCTCGGGATCGCGTTCGCGTCGCCGCTGGTTTCGCAGATGCACTGGGCCGGCGTGCCGTGGATCGTGCGGAATTACATCGTGCCGGATTACAAGTTCTTCGGCTTTTTCCCTTGGGGCGCGTACCTGGCATTCGGCGTGAGCGCGGGGAGCGCGATTCGCGTGATGCCTGCCGAGGCCATGGATCGAGCCATGCAGTGGGCAGCCATTCTGGGAGGCGCGGCGATCGTGGCGTGCCAATATCTCGCCAACCTGCCGTACTCGATGTACGCCAAATCAGAATTCTGGTTGAACAGTCCGGCGCAGGTGCTCACCAAGCAGGGCGTGACGATGCTGATTCTCGCGCTGGCGTTCCTGTGGACGCGGTACGGCGCCAGGGACGGCTGGAGCTGGGTGAGGCAGTTCGGAACCACGTCGCTACTGGTGTACTGGGTCCACATTGAGCTGGTATACGGCCGCAGCTTGTGGTTCCTGAAGAGCAGTCTCACCGAGGCGCAGACTGTGGTGGCGGCGGTTGTGGTGATCCTGCTGATGCTGGCGCTGTCGGTGATCCGGACGCGCTGGGACCGCGTGCGGGCCATGCTGGCGGATATGGGCTGGTCGCTGGGGCCGACGGCGGAGCGGGTTCCGGGAGACTGATCCGGCGGCTGGGACTGACGCCCGGCGAACTGCGCTCGCCGACTACCAGTCGGCTGCGGGTTAACAACCCGCCCTACGCTAGCGGAAGCCGATGGCGCCTACGGCGATGCCCAGGGTGCGCGGGTCGCCTTCCGGGTGCAAGGGGGGTTCGGTGTGGATGGTGACGCTCACTGGACCGGGCGGCGCCGGCGGGAGATCCCAGGCGAGCGTTTGCCAGCCCGCCTCGGCAACCCGGCGCGGCGATTGGTCGCGGCCATCGAGCAAGATGCGTACGGTGACCGGACCGACCTTCTCCAACAATGTGGCGCTGGCCAGGACCCGGATCTCGAATCGTGTTGCGGTGGCGGGCCGGTCGAGCCGAGCAACGGCATCGGGCGCGATCCAGCGGAAGTGGTTTTCCGGACCGTACCAGCCTTTTTGCAGTTGCCAGACGGGCGTGCCCGAGGTCGCATCGATGTAGGAAACGTCGGGGGTCTGCGGAGTATGCTCGATGGCTTCCAGCGTGTGCAGGGCGCCGTCCCAGGTGAGGAAGGCGACCCTCATGCGTCCCGGCGGCAGCGTGGGTCGGTCGCTATAGCGGACGTCGAGCACGGCGCCTGGACGGTACGTGCACTTGATCGCTGCCACGACGCCGAACGCTCCGAATCCCGTTGGCTCGCCGGACCAGATGATGACATCGGGAGGCGCGGTTGAACCGGCAGCAAAGCGATTCCAGGCGGTGACCCAATTGCGGGCGTCGTCGTCGCGAGCAAGCTTGTCGCGGCGCTGCAATCGCAATTCGTGGAGATCGAGCGGGAGCCACAGCAGAAAGAAGATTGCCACGACGGCAGGAGGCGTAACGTCCGCTATGCCAGCGAAAGCGATTGCCAGGCAGGCGAACGGCAGATAGCAGTATGCCGTTTCGATTCGTCCTGGCAGAAACAGCATGGGGACGAAGAATACGGCCATGGCCGCGACTCCGAACCAGACGCGGCGGTTGCGCGAAAAGTATGCGGCGATGGGAACGGCGAAACCAAGGTACGGAACCAGGAAGACACGGCTGGCGTAAAACACCGAGGTTTGCAGTAAGGCATCCAGCGTGAAGTGGAAGGCATAGGAGTTGTCCTGGCCGCGGTTGGGATTCATCAGCAGGCCTTGAATCCCGAACGAGAACGAGGCCACGAAGAACGGCACGAGCGGCTTCCAGCGCTTTTGCCCAAACCAGATTTCGTAACAGCCCAGCACGAACGGCAGCATTACCGCAGGCTCTTTGGCTTTGTAGGCGAGCCAGAAACAAAGAAAGCTGAGCAACCACCGGCCGCGCGAGTAGCACAGCAGGCTGAGCAGGCAGAACGTGGCGCACAAGACATCGAAGATGTACGCGGGCTTCCAGAGGGCCTCGAAAAAGCCCATGTGCAGCGCAAAGAAGAGGCAGCCGGCGGCAGCGGCAAGCGGCTTGACGCCGAGCCTGCGAGCCAACAGCCAGATCAACCACACGTTCAGCAAATGGGCCGCGTGAAGGACCACCAGGTACCCGGCGTAGCGCAAGCCGAACCAGCGCCCTTCCGCGTGATAGAGGAAGTGGCCCACCGGGCGGAAGTTGTTCGACTGAAACCGGGGCGAGAGCGCGCCCCAAAGAAAATCGACGGCGGGCGAGCCGCGGGTCCAACTCAGATGTTCGAAGTCGTCGTCGGTGAAATAGCCCTTGTAGGCAGCGCGGTTGACGATCAGAAAGAGCGCGACCAACAGCAGGAAAAGGATCAGGCCATTGCGCTTGGACATGGAAGCACTCATTGTAGCGGGCGAGGGTTTCGACCAGCCTATTTCGCTTTTTATTCGCCTGAGTTACACTGGAGCCGATGCGGCTACTCACGGGACCTGCGGGTTCCGGGAAAACCACGTTCGTTGTGAACGCCCTGCGCGAAGCGCTACGAGCAGGCGACGACCGCGTACGGTTGCTGACGCCGACCGCGACGCTGGCACGGCATCTGCAGAACCAGATCGCGCGCGAAGGCTTCGTGTTTCACCGGGCGCTGATCCAGACGCTCTCGACATTCGTGGAGACGTGGGCCGGCGAGCTCCGGCAGGCGCCGGATACGGTGCTCTACCTCGTCGTGGAAGATGCCGCTCGACGCATGAACCGGCCGGAATTCGCGCGGGTGGTGGAGATGCCGGGGTTCTGCGCGCGCCTGGCGGGGACGATTGCAGAGTTCTCGTCGGCCGGGTGCGGCAGCAAGCGCCTGGCCACCTCGCTGCCGGACGCGCCGCTGGCGGAGGCATTCCTGGCCGTGTACCGGGAGGTGGATCGGGAGTTGGAGGCGCGAGGCTTGGCCCTGCGTGCGAAGCGATTGGAGATCGCGGCGGAGCGCATCGAGAGAGAAGGCGCCGGCGGGACCCATACGATCTGGCTGGACGGATTCCATGCGCTGCCGGATCCCGAGCTGCGCGTCATCGGCGCGCTGGGCCGTCACGCCGATGTAACCCTTACGCTCACGGATAGCGATTTAACCCCGGTTATTGGCGCGCGCCTTGCGGCCATGGGCTTCCACGAGGAGCCTTCAAAGCGAGTGCGGGCGGCGCCGGCGATTGCGCTGGTGCGGGCTTCGGGGATCGAGCGGGAAGCGGAGGAGATCGCGCGGCGCGTCCTGGAGCAAGCGGCAGCGGGACGGCAGTTCCGCGAAATGGGAATCATCGTCCGAACAGGCGACACCTATGTTCCGGTCCTGCGCTCGACGCTGGAGCGGTTCGGCATACCGGCGCACTTCTATTTCGACGCGAAGCTGGACGAGCATGCCGCGATCCGGTTTCTGACCGGTGTGGTGGAGGCGATGTTGGGCGGATGGGATCACGGGCGGACGCTCGCGGTGCTGCGCCTGGCGCCCCGGTTTGCCGATTCCAACGCCATGGACCGGTTCGATCTTGCCGTGCGGGAACAGATACCCAATGCCGGACTGGGAGCACTGAAGGCGCTGGCAGCGGAGTCGGACACTCTGGCGCACAAGATTGCCTCGCTGCGCGGGATCGAGGAGTGGCGGTCGTTTGCCCTGACGCCGAAGAACTGGGCGGCGCGGCTGCGGACCCTGCGGAATCTGTTTCGGCCGGCGAGGCCGGAGTGGAACCAGGTGCGCGTTCCGGCGGAGGTGGGCCGCAGCCAGGCGGAGGCACTGGCGGCCTTCGATGAGGCCCTGGAAGAAGCAGCGGAGGCGTTGGATCCCAACCACGAGGCGCCGCTGGAGACGTTCTGGCGGGCTGTGAAATCGGTGTTGCGGCTGAAGCCGCTGCGCGTGGAAGACGGGCGCCGCAACGTGGTTCACGTTCTGAGCGCGCACGAGGCTCGTCAGTGGGTGCTGCCCACGGTCTTTGTTTGCGGCATGGTGGAGAGGCAGTTCCCGCAGTTTCACCCTCAGGACCCTTTTTTCCCGGATTCGGCGCGTGCCAGCTTGAACGCTGACGGCATTCGTGTGCGCACGGCCACGGAGTTCGAGCGGGAAGAGCGCGCCTTGTTCGATTCCGCGATCAGCCGCGCTACGGCGCTGGTGACGCTTTCCTACCCGGAGTTCGATGAGCGCGGAGAACGTAATCTGCGCTCGCTGGTCCTTGAGGATCTCCTGGTGGACGAGCAGGAAGCGCGCGCGGTCAGGCCGCAGCCGCGCGGCCTGCGTGGGCCTGGCGCCGCTGGCGGTGTGGGAATCCGCTTGCCAGAGTTGCTGGAGGTTCTGCGGGAAAAGACCGGCACAGTGCAGCCGACGTCGCTGGAGAGCTATCTGCAATGCCCGTTCCAGTACTTTGGCCGCAAGACGCTTCGGTTGAAAAACCCGCCGGTGCGGCCGGAGAGGAGGCTGGATTTCCTGACGCAGGGGAACATTGTCCATGAAGTGCTGAGGCTGTGGTACGCCGAGCCGCAGGATATGGCCGCGCTGTTCCATGGCGTGTTCGAACGCTTTCTCGAAGAGAAGCAGATCCAGCCGGGCTACCACACCGAGCGTCTGCGGAACGCCATGTTGGAGGACCTGGAGGCGTTCGCGGCGAGCGACGAGTGGCAGCGCGAGAAGTACCGCTCGCGGATGGAGGAGCCGTTCGAATTCGCGATGGACGATTCGCTGAAGATTGCGGGCAAGATCGACCGGCTCGACGAAGCGCAGGACGGTACGGCAGTCGTTTTCGACTACAAGTACAGCAACGCCCAGAACATCAAGAATAGAATCGACGATGAAAACCTGCTGCAGCCGCCGCTCTACCTGCTGGCAGTGGAGCGCGCGTTTGGCCTGAAGCCGGCGGGGATGTACTACATCGGGCTGAAGGGCGGAGTGGAGTACGCCGGGTGGATGGTGGAAGAGCTGCCGCCCGGCTGGCTGGAAAGCGCGCGCCTGCGTACCCTGAACGTCGTCGGGGAAATTCGCGCCGGGCGCATCGACGTCGCGCCGGCCGATCGCGACAAGTGCCGCTTCTGCGACTACCGGGACGTCTGCCGCGCGGACATTGGCGCGGCGGCGGCCGAGACGGAGGGTGCATGATCGAAGTGCGGCTCACGCCGGATCAGCTTGACGCCGTGGATGTGAGCAAGCGCCACCTGGATGCGTGTGTGGTGGCGGGGCCCGGCTCGGGGAAGACCACGGTCCTGGTGGAATATTTCAAGCGGCTCGTGGCGGAGGGAGTGGATCCGCTGCGCATCCTGGCGATCACGTTCACCGAGAAAGCGGCGGGCAACATGCGAAGCAAGCTCGCCGAAGCATTCCAGGAGGATGCGGCGATTCGCGCCAAACTCGAGCGGGCCTGGGTTTCGACGGTGCACGGCTTCTGCGCGCGACTGCTGCGGGAGAACGCCATTTTCGCCGGTATCGACCCGGAGTTTTATGTTGCGGACGAGCGGGAGAGTTGGCGGCTGCAAAGGGAATCGATCGCGGCCGCTATGGACGCGTTGCTGGCGGAACACCCGGCGGCCATGAGGGCGCTGATCCGCGGATTGTCCGCGTTCGATTTTGAGGAAGCGCTGCTTTCGGCCTACGATGCCATGCGCGGCGCTGGCGTCAGCTTGCAGGACTTGGCGGCGTTTCCGGAACCTGCCGGAACGACGCTGCGAGAGGTTGCGGAGACACTGACTGCGCTGCGCAAGGAAGGAACCAGCACCTGGAATTACATGCAGCGAGAGCAACTGGAATCCGCGATCGAGGGCGCGGATCGGATCGTGGCGGCGGATGGGCCGCTGGAGGCGCTGGAGGGCTTACAGTGCAACCTCAATAAGTGCAAGAAGGGTAACACCGCGTACAACCTGCTGAAGCGGATGAAGGATCAGATCGAGGAAGCCAAGTATTCCCTGATCACGGAGCTTTATGCGGCGGAGCGAGAGACCCTTCTGGAGATTCTGCGGCGCTTCGACCGGGCTTATCGCGAGCGCAAGCGGCATGCGGGCGCGCTGGACTTCGCCGACCTGGAGGAGTTCGCAGTACGGCTCCTGCGGGAGCATCCGGACACGCAGGCGCGGGTACGGAGGCAGTTCGACCACATCCTGATGGATGAATTCCAGGACACCAACGGGCAGCAGGCGAAGCTGATGCAACTGGTGCGGCCACACGACCGGTTCTACGCGGTGGGAGACATCAACCAATCCATTTTTGGGTTCCGCCACGCGGAACCGGAAGGGTTTGCGAAATACCGGGAAGAGATCGAACGCGGCGGCAGGCACCTCGTAGAGCTTACGGACAACTTCCGCAGCCGGGGCGCGATTCTGAGCGCGGTGGAGACGATTACGCACGATGCCCCGGGGATCAGCGAGCACAGGCTGGTGGCGCGGCGGGCATTCGAGAAGCCTCGTGCCGTGTGCGTGGATCTTCTGAGCGCCATAGACATAGGGACCGAAGCCAGGTGGGTGGCCCGGCGGATCGTGGAACTCGTGGAGGACGACGACTTCGGTTTCGGCGACATCGCGGTGCTGGTTCGGAATACCGAGGTGATTGCGGATTTCACGGCGGCTTTCGACGAAGCCGGCCTGCCCTACTTGGTGAACCGGGGCAAGGGATTCTTCGAGACGCGCGAAGTGAACGACCTGACCCACCTGTTGCGCACGATCGCGAATCCGCGGGATGAGATTAGCCTGGCGACGGTGCTGCGCTCGCCCCTGGTCGCGGTTTCGGATCAGGCTTTGTTAGGGCTGAAGGTGATGGGAGAGAACCTGGGAGGCTCGTTGATGCGGCTCGGACCGGAAACGGCGGCTGGCTTCGACGACGGCGACTACGAACGGCTACGCCGATTCCGCGACCGTTTGCGCGAATGGCGCATGCGGAGGGAGTACGTTTCGTTCGATCGGCTACTGCTGGAGGCTATGGACGATTCCGGATATGAGACGGACGCGCGCGGAGCAGCGAACATCGACAAGTTTCTGGGACAGGCGCGCAAGGCGGCGGGGCGAATGTCGCTGGATGCTTTCGTGGACGAACTGGCCCTGGTGCGCGCCTCCAACCCGCGCGAGCCGGATGCACCGCCGGAGGACTCGGTGGACGCTGTGAAGGTGATGACCGTGCACTCGGCGAAAGGGCTCGAGTTCCCGGTGGTGTTCGTGGCGGCGCTGCACAAGGGCGTGGAAACGAGCCCGCCGGTTGTGGCGTTTTCCCGGAGATATGGACTGGGAGCGCGATGGCGGAATCCGTCGGGAGGGAAAGAGAAAGACGACTTGTTCCAACACGCGCTGCGCGAGGAATGGAAGGCGCGGGAGTGCGAAGAGAGCAACCGGTTGCTGTACGTCGCGATGACGCGGGCGGAGCAGCACCTGGTCTTGAGCTTTTCGGGGAAGAAGCCGGCGAATTGGGCGAAAGACGTGGTGGAGCGGCTGGGAGTGGATGCGGCAGAGCCGCGGGATGAGGTGGAGACGCAAGTGGCGCCGGACGGAAAAGAGTGGCGGCTGCGCGTGGTGGTGGCGGATCGGGCGCCAGAGATACGCGTGGCGTCAGGCGTGGCCAAAGCGGCGCCCCCCGGACAGGCGGGCGCTTTGGTAGCGCCTCCGGCAGTGGTGGATCAGCAGGACTCCAATGCCACAGTGACCGCGTTGGCGGCGTTCGCGAGTTGCCCGCGAGAATACTTCCTGGGGCACTACCTGGGATTTGAGGGGCGGTTGCGAAAGCTGGAAGAGACGGAAGAAGGCGAACTGTCGGCTGTCGAGTTCGGCACGCAGGTGCACGCTCTGTTGGCGGGGAGTTCGGTGAATAGCCCGGATGCCGAGGCGCTGAGGCTGGTCGACGTGTTTCGGCAGAGCCCGCTGGGGCGGCGCGTTGGGCGGGCTTCGCGCGTCGAGCGGGAATTCGACTTCCTGATGGCGGTGGAGAACCTGGTGGTGACGGGACAGGTGGACTTATGGTTCGAGGAGGGCGGAGAACTGGTGATCGTGGACTACAAAACCGACGCGGTCACTGCTGTGGAAGCGCACCAGCGGGCGCAAGACTACGGGTTGCAGTTGCGGCTCTATGCAATGGCTGTGGAGCGCGTGGCGGGACGCCCGGTGGATCGCGCATGGCTGCATTTTCTGAGGCCAAACACGGCGATTGAGGTGGATGTGCGGCCCTCGCTGCTGGATTCGCCGGAGCAGATCGTGCGGGAGTTTCAGGACGCGCAGTCGGCGAGGGAGTTCCCGCTGCGGGAGGGCGAGCGCTGCTTGAGGTGCCCGTTCTATCGGGACCTATGTCCGGCGGGAGAGCAGAAGGCGGCGAGGAATTGACGAGGCGATGCCGGCATGTCAGGATGTTTCAGATGAAGAAGACGGCCACTCCTCGAGAACTTCACGCGAAGACCGCTGAGATCCTCTCCGAGTTCGCGGATGGATGCCAGATCGCGAAGCGTTCTTCAGAAGCTTGCTCCGCGACACAAGCGACAGCCGCCGGATACTCGAAGAGGACAGGACGTAGCGATCGCACGAGTCGACGCCGCGCTCTGAGAGCTAGCCACAAAAAGCGATACCCTACCCACTACTTCCGGACCATCGGGCGGGCAGAGTTCTCGGCGGCGTTCTTGTGGTCCGTCATTAGTTTCTGAATCTGCGATTGCGGCACACTGAGAGTAACCTTGAGCGTGGCGCCTTGGGTGGTGATGGACAGCCCCTGCAGCACCGAGCTAAGGTCGGGGTTGTTCTGCCCGGCCTGCGCCTGCGCGACGTTCACGAGTAACTGCAGCGCATTGGCCATCTGGGTGGCATCCGGCGCGTTGTCGGCTTGGGCCTGAGCCGTGACGACCACGTTATTGCCGAATTTCACGCCCGCGCCGAACGATTGGACCTGCTGAAACATGTTTTGGATGCCGGCACCGATTCCTGGTTCCGGCGGCGTACCGGCGGGCGGCGCCAGGCTGGACGGGGGCACCGTGGTAATGACCCAGGCGTCCTCGGCGGCGCTCCATTGGTTCGCCTGGTTGATCACAGTGGCGGGGAGCGATTTGCCAGTGCCCGGCCGGTCGATGGCCGCCTTGACACTCGCAAGGTCGCCCGCGATGGCGAGGGTGGAATCCAGGAACGCGACGCCATTGATCTGTTTCGGATCCTCGATGATAGTCACGCCCTTATAGGTCTCGGTATTACCGCCGCCGGCGGTGGCCGCGGCAGTGATCTTGGCGATATCGAAATTGCCGCGGGCGAGGGCCAGTCCGGTGTGACCGCCCGGCGCGGCATTGGAAGCGGCCAGCACCTCGTGCACGTCGCGGGTCGGATCGAAGCCGGTCAGCGCGATCATCTGCTGCATGCCGGCGCTGTTCGACTGGATCTGGGATAGCACGCTCTGCCCGAATGGCGACGCCTTGGCCTGGTCGACGTTGACGCCGGCCAGCACTTTGGCATCGGGCATCACCAGGCTGAGCAGTTGGGAATCGGCAGCTTCGGCGCCGAGGACGCCGGCGAAAGCGGTGAAGATTGTCGCAGTAGTAAGAAGTCGGGCGTTCATATTGTTCAGGACGAAGGGCCTGCACCTTTATTAACGCATCCGAAACGGGATTGTTCCGGGTCAGGGAACGAACGCGGGGACCCGCGCTTACCCACCGACCGGCACCTGATCCACGATTTCGATGCCAAAGCCTTCCAGGGCAACGATCTTCCGGGGATGGTTGGTGAGCAACCGGATGGTATGTAGGCCCAGGTCGGACAGGATCTGGGCGCCGATGCCATGCTCGTGCTGCAACTGGCGCTGGCCGGCTTCGCCGGTGTAGTGCATGAAATCGCGGCCGTGTGAAACCATACGCGGATCACCCAGGGCATCGCGCTCGATGCGAAAACCGGGACCGGTTTCGTGGAGATAGACCAAGACGCCCGCGCCTTCTTCGGCGATGCGGCCGAGGGAAGCGTGCACCAGGCGGTGGCAATCGCACTCCGTGGAACCGAAAACGTCGCCGTAAATGCAGCGCGAATGCATGCGGACGAGGACGCGCTCTTTTCCCGCGACATCGCCGCGCACCAGGGCCAAATGGTATTCGGGATTGAGATCGCTCGAGTAGGCCACGGTGCGGAATTCGCCAAACTCGGTGCGGACGCAGCCTTCGGCCACACGGCGCACGAACTTCTCGTGCTTCATGCGGTCGCGGATGAGGTCGGCTACTGAGATCATCTTGAGGCCGTGACGGGCGCAGAACTCCTCGAGCTGCGGCACGCGCGCCATGGTGCCGTCTTCGTTCATGATTTCGCAGATGACGCCGGCGGGGGCGAGACCGGCGAGGCGGGCCAGATCCACGGAGGCCTCGGTCTGACCGGCGCGCACCAGCACGCCGCCTTCGCGGGCGCGAAGCGGAAAGATGTGGCCGGGCCTGGCGAGGTCGCCGGGACGGCACGAGGGGTCGATGGCGGTGAGGATGGTGCGGGTGCGGTCGGCGGCGGAGATGCCGGTGGTGACGCCGTCACGCGCGTCGATGGATTCACAGAAAGCCGTGCCGAAATTGGAGGTGTTCAGCGGGCTCATCAGGGGAAGGCGGAGAAAGTCGCACCGTTCGGGCGTGAGAGCCAGGCAGATCAGGCCACGCCCATGGGTGGCCATGAAATTGATGATTTCGGGGGTGACTTTTTCGGCGGCAATGGTGAGGTCGCCTTCGTTCTCGCGGTCCTCGTCGTCTACCACGACCAGGATGCGCCCGGCGCGGATCTCTTCGACGGCCTCGGGGACGGAAACAAAGGGCATTGACTTATTGTAGAAGGGGCTGGAGGGGGATGTCAGGACTGGAGCCGCGACGGCATGACAGTCTGCCATATTTCGGTATAACAGATGTGTAAGGAGGAAATGCGTGTCCACAATCGTCCGATATGAGTTCACGGGAAACTGGGCTTGGTTCTGGCTCCTGTGCGTAACGGTTATCGGGATTCCTTTTGCGATCTTGTATCTACTGACCGCCACCCTGCGGGTCGAGACCGAGATGGCGGAGCCGGAGCGATTTGTCAGCGAATATCGGGCCGGCAAATGGCATGCAACATAAACGCCGCGCGCCACTTGCGCGGCCTACGCTAAGATTAGGTTGCTGGGCGGGATTCCCCCAGCCTCGTAGCTCTTGATGGCTCGCCTTCTCCGATTCCTGCCGGTAGCGCCGAACCTGACTCTCAACGGGGTGTTCGACATCCTGGTGGTGGCGTTCCTGGTCTACCAGGCGCTGATGGTGGTGCGCGGGACGCGCGCCGGGCACATTCTCAGCGGCATCATCATGATGGTGTTGCTGTACGCGATAGCCCTCTGGGCCGGGCTGGAGGCGCTGCGGGCGGTGCTTTCGTTCATCGTTCCGTACCTGGGCCTGGCAATCATTGTGCTGTTTCAGTCTGAGATCCGGCGCACATTGGCGCGGATGGGACGCAAGCGCTGGTTCGGACTCTTCCGAGGCGGATATCGGGAACCGGAATCAGTGAACGAAATTCTCATGGCGGCGGAGATTCTGTCGGCGCGCAAAATAGGCGCCCTGATCGTGCTGGAGCGCGATATCGGGTTGCGCACCTTCATCGAGAGCGGAGTAGCGCTGGAGGCCCGCATCACCCGCGACCTGCTGCTTTCCATTTTCACGCCGGGACTTCCCCTGCACGATGGCGCCGTCATCGCGCAGAAGGAACGGGTGGCGGCGGCGGCGTGTTTCTTGCCTCTCACCACCAATCCGGCGCTGTCGCGGGACCTGGGCACGCGCCATCGCGCGGCCATAGGAATCACCGAGGAGACGGATTGCATGTCGGTGGTGGTTTCCGAAGAGACCGGCCGCATTTCGGTGGCGGCTTTCGGAGAGCTTGCGCCGGGACTCTCCCTGGCCGAGCTCCGCGAACGCATTTACCTGCATTTCGGAGTGCAAAAACCGGGCGCCAGCATGATTGACGAAAGTCCCGCCGATATCCCGCTGGCGCATTCCACCAACCCGATCTCGAGCGAGGCGCCGAAGCTCAGCAACGGGCGGCCTACCCAGAAAGTGAACCAGCCGTGAAACAAATCAAATGGGTCCTGGGGCTGGTGACGCAGAATTTCGGCTGGAAGGTGCTTTCGCTGGTGATTGCCGTCGTGCTTTGGGAGCTGGTGGCAACCGAGCCCGAGCTTTCCACGTTCGCCACGGTAGGGGTGGAATACAAAAACCTGAGCGACGATTTGGAAATCAGCTCCGACCCGGTGGGCTCCGTGAAACTGGAATTGCGAGGGCCCTCCGGTGAATTGCGCGGATTGGGAAATGGCGGCGTGCATCCCGAGCTGGTGCTGGACATGTCGGGAGTGCAGCCCGGAGAACGGACGTTTCCGATCACCGACCAGAATGTGAATTTGTCACGCGGCGTGAGATTGGTGCGATCGATCCCGCCGGAGGTGCGGTTCCGGTTCGAACGCCAGGGGACGCGCGCTGTGAGAGTGGTTCCTCGTTTCACGGGTGAAGGGAGAAGCGGATACGACGTGGCGACGTATTCAGTCGCGCCGGACTCCATGGCCATTATCGGCCCGGCCAGCCGCGTGGCGCGCGTCAGCGCGGCGTTCACTGACCCAGTGGACGTTTCTTCGCTTGTGGGCTCGTCGGACTTCCGCGTCAACGTGTTCTTGGAAGATCCGTACGTGCGATTTCGGGGGCCGGCCCAGGTCACGGTGGCCGTGACCATGAAGAAAAGATAACGCCGGCCTGGAAGATTGCCGGCAGTCGACCCGGGGGGAAATTGAGTGGGAAAAGAGCTATTTGGCACCGACGGGATTCGCGGGGTCGCGGGGGAGTATCCGCTCGATCCACCGACTATCTTCGCTTTTGGCCTGGCGCTGGGGCATGACGTGACCCGGACTCAGGCCGGCCCCGAGATTCTGATCGGCGCCGACACCCGCGAGTCCGGCACGTGGATCGCAGAAATGGTGGCCGGCGGCCTGGAGCAGGCAGGCGCGCGGGTGCGGTATGCGGGCGTGATCACAACGCCCGGCGTGGCATACCTCACGCGTACCGGCCCCTTCCGCGCGGGCGTGATGATTTCCGCGTCGCACAATCCATACCAGGACAACGGCATCAAGGTGTTCGGCCACGATGGATTCAAGCTACCGGACTCGGAAGAACACACCATCGAGCAGGAAATCTTCCGGCTGGCGGCGGAAGCGAAACCCTCCAGCGCCAAACTCGCGGTGGATGCCGATCTGGGCGGCCAGTATCTGGACTACCTGGCCTCCACGGCGGGAGTGCGTTTCGGGGGTGTCAAACTGGTGATGGACTGCGGCAACGGCGCGTCATACCAATTGGGGCCGAAGCTGTTTCGACGGATGGGCGCGGAAGTGACGACGTTGTGTGCGGCGCCCAACGGCCGCAACATCAACCTGAATTGCGGGGCACTGCACCTCGACGGGCTGCGCAAGGCCGTGACGGGCGCCGGGGCGGATCTCGGGGTGGCCTTCGATGGCGACGCCGACCGCGCGATGTTCGTAGCCAGAAGCGGCAAGGTCGTGGACGGCGACGCGGCGATGCTGGCGCTGGCACGTGCGATGAAAGCCGCGGGACATCTCGATCAGGACACCGTGGTGGCCACGGTGATGTCCAACCTGGGCCTCGAGAAGGCGCTCGCGGCCTCGGGAATTCGCATGGTCCGCACTCCAGTCGGCGACAAGTACGTGCTGGAAGAAATGGTGCGGTTGGGCGCTGCGCTGGGCGGCGAGCAGTCGGGGCACGTGATCCTGCGGGAATTCGCCACCACGGGCGACGGAATGCTGACCGCGCTGCGGCTGCTCGAAACGGCCCGGCGGGCCGGCGTGGGCCTGGACGAATTGACCGCCGATCTCGAGGTGTACCCTCAAAAATTGGTCAACGTGCGCGTCCGCGAGAAGAAAGGGCTCACGGAACTGCCCGCCGTGGCGCAGGAGATCCGGCGCGCGGAAGAGATCTTCGCTGGCTCGGGAAGAGTGCTGGTACGGTTTTCCGGCACTGAGCCGCTGGCCAGGGTGATGGTGGAAGGCCAGGACCTGGAACAAGTGGAGACTCTCAGCGCGCGAATCGCCGAGGCGATCCGCCGGGAGATGGGCGCATAGGGGCGTGAATCCGCCTCATCCAGAGTGACGGTACGCTCAGTACTTTCAAATACAGTCGCCCTCCAAACGCAACGTTTCACGTTGGGACAGCGTCTTAAGAGACAGAGAGGGATCAAGGACGTTTCTCACGATATCGCTCCGCCAGGGCCTCGGCTCTGCGCCGGGCGACCGGCGGGCGTCTTCCTCCGAACGCCCGCCGGGTCAGAGTCTCCTCAACACCAACGCGGAATTCTTGCTCCCGAACGCAATGCAGTTAGCCACGGCATGTTCGATGGCGAGATGGCGGCCCGGCGCGGTGACATAGTCGAGGTCGCATTCGGGGTCGGGCTCGTCCACGTTGATGGTGGGCGGCAGAACATCGTCGCGCATCGCGAGAAGCGTTGCCGCCACGCCGGCGGCTCCGCACGCGCCCTGCGGATGGCCGATCAGGCTCTTGAGCGAAGACCCGGCGAGTTTGTAGGCGTGGCCGTCGAAGGCCAGTTTGACGGCGCGGGTCTCCACGCGGTCGTTCAACTCGGTGGATGTGCCGTGATAATTGATGTACTGGATTTCGGTGGGCGGAATGCCGGCCTCGCCGAGAGCCATGCCGATGGCGCGGGCCGGTTCTTCCCCGCATTCCTCCAGCCGCACGCGGTGATAGGCTTCACAAGTCGATCCGTAGCCGGCGATTTCGCCATAAACGTGCGCGCCGCGCGCCTTTGCCTGCTCGAGTTCCTCGAGCACGAAGAACCAGGCGCCTTCGGCAATGACGAAGCCATCGCGGTCACGCGAAAAAGGCCGTGAGGCGCGCTCCGGCTGGTGATTCCACCGCGTGCTCATGATGCGCATGAGCTGGAAGCCGCGCACGATCAGCGGCGCGATGGGCGAATCCACGCCCCCTGCCACGATGGTATCGAGCACACCTGCCTGAATCGTGCGGAAAGCGTAGCCCAGGGCGTCGGTGGAAGATGTGCAGCCCGTGGACACAATGTGGCTCAGTCCGCGAAAGCCGAAACGCATGGAAACTTCGCTGGCCAGTGTGCCGATGGTCGAGGTCGGAATCGTGTAGACGCTGCACTGTTTCTGGTGGCCGGTGTAGTAGAGACGATATTGCTCCTCGGTGAAGTCCTGGCTGCCGCCGCCCGAACCCACGATCACGCCGATGAGGCGCAGTTGATCGCGCGACATCGTGCTGGGATCCAGCCCGGCGTCTTCCAGAGCTTCCTCCACGCTCGCGGCCGCCAGAGGCACGGCGCGCGACACGTGGGGCCGGTCTTTGACCTCGACGTATTTATGCTCGTCGAATTCGTCGGGCACTTCGCCCGCCACCTGCACGGCAAAGCCGGACGCGTCGAAGCGGGTGATTCTCCTCACCCCGCTCACACCGTTTTGACAGGCTTTCCAGAAGGACTCCCGGCCGATACCGTTGGGACTGATCGCACCGATACCGGTGATCACTGCGCGACGTTGTGTCAAAGTTGTCTTTGCCTAATTGCCTTACGCCAGTATAGGCTGATTCTATGGACGCTGCCACGCAGAGCCGGCCCGCGAGAGCGCTTCCCGTGTTCCTCGCCGGGCTCGAGGCTGGCATGCTGGGCGCGCTCTGGATGCTCGTGTGGATGGGCCTCGGCTCCACATGGCAGCGGCGCAGCTTCTGGATGCCCGAAAATCTGATGGCCACCGCCTTCGACCGGAATGCACCCATTCGTGGCAGTTTTGCCGGCAGCACCTTCTCCGGCTTGGCTCTGTACCTGTTGATCTACAGCCTGCTGGGGGCGGTATTTGCCACGGCGGTGCGCGACCGCATGCCGACGGTGCGGACCGCGCTGCTGAGCACGGTCTTCGGGCTGGCCTGGTATTATCTCTCCTTCCATCTGATATTCAAGAGCGTGATGCCCCTGGTGGCGCTGCTGCACGTGGAACGCCCGACTGTGCTGGGCCACCTGGTGTACGGGGCGGTACTGGGACGATACCCGGTTTACCTGCGAAGATTGGAGACTCCGCCGCCGGAAGTGATCGCTGTCGAGAGCCCTGAGGCGGAAGAACCAGTCGTTGAGATTCCACAAGCGCCTCCCGCAGATGAAGCCCTTGGACCTCTCAACACCGGCGGAGGATCATCTGACAGCTATTTGAGCTGACGGCTGACCGCGGACTGCTGAGAGCTAAGGCTATGCCAATTCCAGCTCGATCTTCTTGCTGGCGGGGTCCAACTTCACAATTCGAAAGCTTCGGATCTGGCCCGATCGCACCGGCTCGCGCCGGGTGGCGGCGCCTGCGCCGATGCCCTGCCCGCCTTTCCACTTGGATTGCAGTTGCGAAGTGAGCGCGGAAAGATCCGCCTTGGGCTCAGCCGCCTTCTCTCCCTGTTCGGACGATTCGGAATTCAGCCGGCAAGCGGCCTGAATGCCTTCACCCAATTCGACCCGTGCCCGGCCCTCAGACACGTCAATAGTGCGTCCGGTCACCACGTCGCCCGCCTTGTGCTCGGCGATGTATTCGTCCAGGCTGGTCGGGATCAGTTGCTTCATGCCGAGGCGCAGGCGGCGCTTCTCGGTATCGACTTCCAAGACTTGCGTCTTAACGGGCTGGCCTACCTTCAGGACGTCCTGCGGGTGGTTGACACGCTTCTCGGCGCTGATATCGCCGATGTGGATCATGCCCTCCAAACCCTCGGCAAGCTGCACGAATGCCCCGAACTTGGTCAGGCTGGTGATGGGACCTTCTACGATCGAGCCAGGGGGGAACTTCCGCGCGGCATCCGCCCACGGGTCTCCCAGAGCCTGCTTGAGACCGAGCGAAATGCGGCGGTCGGCCTGGTTGACGCCCAGGATCACGACTTCCACCTGGTCATTCGGCTTTACGACGTCGGAGGGCTTGCGTACCTTCTTCGACCACGACATTTCGGAAAGATGGATCAGCCCTTCGATTCCCTTCTCCAATTCCACGAATGCGCCGAATTCCGTCACCCGCGTGATGGCGCCCTGTACGCGGTCGCCTACTTTATATTTCTCGTTAACCAAGTCCCAGGGGTGCGGCAGAAGCTGTTTCATGCCCACCGAAATACGACGCTTGGGGGCGTCGATTTTCAGGACCTTCACTTCCACCTGCTGATCCACGGCCAGCGCGTCGGACGGTTTGTTGATGCGGCCCCATGAGATGTCGGCCACGTGCAGCAGCGCGTCCACGCCGCCGATGTCCACAAACGCGCCGAAATCCGTAAGGCCGCGCACCGTCCCCTGGCGGACTTCGCCTTCCTTGATCTCGGAATAGGCTCTGTCCTTGGCTGCGCGCTCTTCCTCTTCCAGCACGGCGCGGCGGTCGACCACTACGTCTTCGTCCGCCACGTCGAGCTTGATGATGCGGCAGCGGATCTCCTGGCCGATCAGCTTCTCCATCTCCGCCGCGTCCCGCGCGCCGCTGCGGGAAGCCGGCATAAAGGCGCGCACGCCCACGTCCACGCTGACGCCGCCCTTTACCACGGCTGTAATGACTCCGGCGATGGGCAATTTCTCCGCGAAAGCTTTCTCCAGCGACGACCAGTCCTTGGGACGTTCCACCTTGAGGCGCGAGAGCTCGTAGTAGCCTTCCGGATCGCGGCCCTTGATGGATACGGGCAGCTTGTCGCCAGGCTTGACAGGCGCGCCGGCCCTCTCAAAATCGGCCAGAGGAATGATGCCCTCGGTCTTGTAGCCGATATCCAGGAATACGGATTCGCCGGAGATGGCGATGACGGTTCCTTCCAAACCCTTCCCGCCTTCTTCGGCCTTGTGCGAGTGAGCTTGTTCGTACTGCGACAGAATATCGCCGAAGGACTCGGCCGCATCGCTGCCGGCCTGGGACGGGGAATCGACAGCCCGGTCCTGATCCAGGGATGTTGGGTTGGACATGAGACGGTATCTTTATTGTGGCATAATCCCGACTGGGATATCACGCGTGTCCGCCGACCCATTGCGCCGCTGGGCGCGGCTGTTTCAGCCTCAGGATCTGGTCTGGGGCCTGGTCTTTTCCGTGCTCGTGGCGACAGCCCAGATCGGGGATCTCTACGAGATCGTTCCGCTGGTAGTTCTGGGCGCAGCGCAGGTATTGGAGCCCAAGATTCCGCTCGTAGCAACGAGGCGCAGCCGTATCTTCTGGATTGTCCTAAAGGTGATATTGGGCTTCGTGCTGGTCGGGTTTACGGGCGCCGTGAACAGCGATTACTGGCCAGTGTTGTTGCTGCCGGTGGTTTCTGCCGCGACAACATTCGGCTTGACCGGCTCGCTGGCGTTCACGGCCCTGGCCAGCGGCGCGTACCTGGTGTTCCTGCTCTTTCCGGGAAACCAGTTTTCTTCCCGCGTGAAGATGATCACCGCCTTCCTGGTGATGGTGGGCAACCTCGTGAACATTCTGTTGCGAGACCTGCGCGCGCAGTCGGAGAAGCACCGGCTCACCGCCGAGCAATTGGCGGAAGCCAACGCGCGCATTCAACAGGCGGAAGAGGCGGCACGGCGCTCCGACCGGCTCGCGGCGTTGGGGCAGCTTTCCGCCGGTCTGGCGCACGAGCTGCGCAATCCCCTTGGCACGATCCGGGCATCTTCGGAGATGCTCAGCCGCAGCGTCAGCGCAGAGAACGAAGTGGCGCGTGAAGTCGCCGGGTTCATCAGCTCGGAAGTGGACCGCACCAACTCGCTGGTTACCCGGTTTCTACAATTCGCCCGTCCGCTCGAGTTGCGGTTGGACCGTTCCGACCTGGCGCACACTCTCGACCGCGCCGTGGCCCTGGTGGAACGCGAAGCCAACGGCATCGCCATCTACAAGAACTACGAGCCGGAGATCCCCCCGTTTCCCTTCGATGCCGAGCTGATGGAACGCGTCTTCTACAACCTGGTCCTGAATGCTGTTCAAGCCACTGCGCCGGGCGGCGCCGTCACGGTGAAGACCCGCGCAGCCGGCGGCATGGCGGAAATCGCCGTGATCGATCGCGGCGCGGGGATCGACCCCAAGGATCGCAATTCGATCTTCAATCCGTTCTTCACCACCAAGAAAGAGGGCGTGGGTTTGGGTCTGGCCATTGTTTCCAAGATCGTCGATGAACACGGCGGTAAGATAGCTGTGGAGAGCGAGCTCGGAAAGGGCAGCGTGTTTCGCGTGCTGCTGCCGGTGGAAGGTGAGAAGCAAGCGTTCAGCTCTCAGCGTTCAGCTCTCAGCGAAAAGCCTACCGCCGCGCGCGGCGAGAGCTGATAGCTGAAAGCTGAAAGCTGATCGCGATTTCCCAATGAAGAAGCGCATTCTCGTTGTCGAAGACGAAGAAAAACTGCGGCGCGTGATCGAGCTCCAACTGGTCTCCGCCGGTTTCGACGTGGACAAGGCCGCCAGCGCGGAGGACGGCCTCAAGATCGTTGATCGCGCCGACCTCGTGCTCACCGACCTCAAGCTTCCCAACATGGACGGCCTGGAGCTGCTGGGGCTGATCCGGCGGCAGAACGCGCAGGTCCCGGTAGTCGTAATGACCGCGTTCGGCAGTATAGAGACCGCCGTGGAATCGATGAAAGCTGGCGCAACCGATTTCCTGCTCAAGCCGTTTTCCCTAGACCATCTCATGCAGGTGGTCTACAAGGCGCTCGAAATGCGCGCGCTGCGCGACGAGAACCGCCAGCTCAAGGCGGAATTGGGCCGGCGCTACGAGTTCGACAACATCATCGGGCGCAGCCCCGCCATGCAGGAGATCTTCGACACCATCGAGCGTGTGGCGCCCACCCGCGCCACTGTGCTGCTGGCCGGCGAAAGCGGCGTGGGCAAGGACCTCATCGCCCGCGCCATTCATTTTCATTCGCCGCGCCGCGACAAGCCGCTGGTGAAGATCAACTGCACGGCCATCCCGGAAAACCTGATGGAAAGCGAGCTGTTTGGTTATGAGAAAGGCGCCTTTACGGGCGCCAATTCGTCCAAGCCGGGAAAATTCGAACAGGCCGACACCGGCACCGTGTTCCTTGACGAAATCGGCGATGTGCCCGGGCCCATCCAGGTCAAACTGCTGCGCATACTCCAGGAGCGCGAGTTCGAGCGGCTGGGTAGCAACGTCACGCGGCACATCGACGTGCGCGTGATCGCCGCCACCAACCAGGACCTGCGCGCCGCTCTGGAACAGGGAACTTTTCGCGAGGATTTGTATTACCGGCTGAACGTCGTGCCCTTGAACATCCCATCGCTGCGCGAGCGCAAGCAGGACATTCCGTTCCTGGCGAACCACTTCGTGAAAAAGCTGGCGCCCGAAAGCGGCTGCCGCGTGGAGTCCATCACCGATGCGGCCCTGGAGAAGCTGATGGGCTATCACTGGCCGGGTAATGTGCGGGAGTTGGAGAACGTGATCGAGCGCAGCTTGGTGATGTGCAAAGGTACTCAACTGGATGCGGAAGACATCAAGCTGGAGAACGCGCCGCGCGCCAGGCCGCAGAACGACTCGCATTTCCTGCCAGAAGGTCTAAGCCTGGATCAGTACGAGCAGGAAATCATCCGGGAGGCCTTGCGACGCGCCGAAGGAAACAAGAGCCAGGCCGCCCGAATGCTGGGATTGACGCGCAACGCGCTGCGATATCGCCTCACACAGATGGGCCTGGAAGCCTGATGAGGCGCGGCCCGGTGCGGTGCATGGGATCGGATAAGATGATGGGGAGGAGCGTGAATGAGCCCTCTTGTGCACTCTCTTGTGACCTGGCCGGAGTTCCTCCGGCTGCCGGAACGTCCCGAGACAGGCAAGCGGTATGAGTTGCACGATGGCGAGGTGGTATTAGTGCCGCCGGCACGCCCCTTTCATATCAAGCTTCAGAAACGCATCGAGCGCCTGCTTGAGGCGGTGGCGGGCGAGCGAGGCGTTGTCACGATCGAGTTCCCGTACCGGCCGGCTACCAATCTTCAATATTGGTTCGCGGATGTCGCCTTTGTGCCGCGGGCCGATGGGACGCGTTGCCGCCCAACGAATACCCGGTTTATGCGCCCAGCTTGGTTGTCGAGGTTCTGTCCCCTTCGAACACGCCGGCAAAGGTGAACCGGCAACGCATCGTGGCGATGTCAGCAGGCACGCAGGAATTCTGGGTAGTGGATGCGGAGAACCGCACGGTGCAGGTAACCGATTTCAGTGGCACGAGGTCCTATGCGGCCGGCGCTTCCATTCCGCTTACGCTGTTCGGCGGAGGCGCGATTGCCGTCGACCAGAACTTTGCGGTGTGATCATCGCCGCGCGCGTAAAAGCATCTTCCGCGCTTTCATCGCAGCGCGTTCAGGATCAGCATGGCTCCATCGCGGCTCCACTCACTCATCCGCCAACCGATGCTCGTCGCCACCATCAGCACGATCAACAGCAAGAAGCCGGCTCGGGCGATTTCCTGGTAGATTACTGCTGGAATCCGCGCCGCGAGCAGAATCTTGGAGCCATCCAATGGAGGCACGGGCAGCATGTTGAATAGCGCAAGATATAAGCTGAGTTCGGCGCCACGAAAGGCAAACGACGCCAGGGCCGGGGCAGCATGCCCTGCAGTCGCCGCCACCACGCCCAGTATCACCGCCATAATCACGTTGCTGAAAGGACCGGCGAGCGCCACCAAGAGCAGGCCGTTCAACCCGCCCCTTAGCTTGGCTGTTTGCGTGTAAACCGGCTTTCCCCAACCCAGAAAGCCGCCCATAAACAGCGAACTCAGAAACGGCAGGATGGCGGTGCCCATCCAATCCACGTGCGCCAGCGGGTTGAGCGTCACCCGGCCCTGCTTGCTCGGTGTGTCGTCGCCCAACCTGGTGGCCACCCAGGCGTGCGAGAATTCGTGCGGAGCGGTGAGCATCCACAGCAGCAGCACGTTGATGATGGCGCCCTGAAAGTCCAGTTGCATGAGTCAGTTCCGGCGATTGATGGCGGCCCACAGAGCCAGCAGCGCCAGCACTGCCGCCGCCGCGAGTGCGGTCTTCCAGCCTATACCGCTATTGTACGTGCTATTATAAGGGTTACACCATCACATCTTTCCCGAGGTCAATTCCACTTTGGATTCAGCAGAAGGTTGCAAGCGCTCGCTCGAAATCTCCATCCCCGTTCAAGAGGTGGAAGGCGAGACCAGCCGGGTGGTGGCGGACGTCCAAAGGCGTGCCAAGCTCCCGGGCTTCCGGCCGGGCAAAGCTCCCACCAGCATCATCCGCAAACAATTTGCTGGAGACATCCGCCAGCGAGTATTGGAAGCGCTGATCCCCAAGTTCCTGCAGAAGCAGTTTGAGGCGGAAAACCTCAATGTGGTCGGCACGCCGGATATTTCCGACGTGCATTTCCATGACGGCGAGCCGCTGAGCTTCAAGGCCCGGTTCGAGGTGATTCCGCAGATCGAACTCGGGGACTACAAAGACATCGAGGTTCCTTATCACGACCCGGAAGTAACCGATGCGGACGTCGCCAAGCGTCTGGATGAGATTCGCGACCAGAAGGCCCAGTTCGTCAACGTCGATCCGCGCGTCGTGGAAGACGGCGATTTCGCCGTGGTGAGCCTCGAGAGCATCGGCGGCGTGGAAGGCGAGCCCGTGAAAACCGACGAGATGGTGCTGGAGATCGGCGGCGCCGACACGTTGGCGGCGTTCACGGAAAACCTGCGGGGGCTTACCCCGGGTGACGAGAAGGAGTTCGAAGTCACTTATCCCGCCGACTACGGCTCGACCCGCCTGGCTGGACGCACCGTGAAGTTCCACGCCATTCTCAAAGGAATTCGTAAAAAAGAACTGCCGGAGTTGAACGACGAGTTCGCGCAGGATCTGGGCGACTACCGCAACGTGGAAGAACTACGCGAGGCCATTCGCAAGAGCATCTTCGCGCAACGGCAGGCCGAGGCCCAGTCCGAAGCCAAGAACAAGATCGTCGACAAGCTGGTGGACGCACACGATTTCCCCATCCCTGAGGTTTTCGTCGAGCGGCAGATCCGCAACCGCGTGGAACAGATGGTACGCACGATGGGCGCCGGTGGGGCGGACCTGAAGTCGCTCAAGCTGGATTGGACCAAGCTGAAGGAAACGCAGCGCGACAAGGCGGTCCGCGAAGTGAAAGCGTCCATGCTGCTTTCGCGCATTGCCGAGCGGGAAGTCATCGTGGCAACCCGTGACGAAGTGGATCGCGAAGTGGAGCGCGCCGCGCGGCAGGAGAAACAGCCGGTTGCGGCGGTGCATATCCGGTTTGAAAAGGACGGCACGTTGAGCCGCATCGCATCCCATATTCAGACGGAGAAGACGCTCAATTTCCTGTTTGAGCATGCCCGGAAGACAGTCGAAACGTAGTGAGCCATGGTTAACCCTTACCAGAGGTACTGCCCCCCGCTTTACCCTACCTTCGGTTTACATTGCTTAGGGAGCCTGTTCAGGTGATAATAGAGACGAAACCGACTGGAGGTTCCCGGCCGCCAGAACCTGGGGCGGAAGAGGAGAAAACTGCTTGAAGCGAGCCGGAACGGATGATGCTCTACGGTGTTCGTTTTGCCATAAGAGTCAGGACGTAGTCGGAAAGCTCATCTCCTCACCGAGCGACTACCCCCGCGCCTACATCTGCGACGAGTGCATCGCTGTCTGCAACTCGATTTTGGAAGATGACAAGGTCGAGCCTCCCTCCGGAACCCCCAACAAGATCCCGAAGCCATTGGAAGTAAAAGAGTTTCTGGATCAGTACGTGATCGGACAGGAAGCCACCAAAAAGAAGCTGGCGGTCGCGGTGTACAACCACTGCAAGCGGATCCACATGAACCGCATGCGCAACACCGAGGTGGAGCTGCAGAAGTCGAACATCCTGCTGATCGGGCCGACCGGAACCGGCAAGACCCTGATGGCGCAAACCCTGGCGAAAATCCTGGATGTGCCGTTCGCCATCGTGGACGCCACCACGCTCACCGAAGCCGGCTACGTCGGCGAAGACGTCGAAAACATCATTTTAAAGCTCCTGCAAGCCGCCGACGGCGACGTGCAGAAGTGCCAGCAAGGCATTATTTACATCGACGAAATCGACAAAATCTGCCGCAAGGACGAGAACCCGTCGATCACCCGCGACGTCTCCGGTGAAGGGGTGCAGCAGGCGCTCCTGAAAATCCTGGAAGGCACGGTGGCAAATGTTCCCCCGCAGGGCGGGCGCAAACATCCGCACCAGGAATTTACACCCGTGGACACCACCAACATCCTGTTTATATGCGGTGGCGCATTCGTCGGGCTCGAAAAGGTGATTGCGCGCCGGACGGGCAAAAAGTCCATGGGGTTCCTGCAGGAAGACGAGAAGGGTCTCCGTGGATCCGGGACCAGCGGGCGTAGGGATATCGACCTGCTGTCGCACGTGCAGCCCGTCGATTTGATCAAGTTTGGTTTTATCCCTGAATTCATCGGGCGTTTGCCGGTTAACGCAGTGTTGGAAGATCTGGACCGCTCCGCGCTGATCCAGATTCTGTCCAAGCCCAAGAA
>Ga0335081_10001590_pt1 | contig 36246 bp, 34 predicted proteins | sample Lox_Sample_35_FD_206713 | JGI IMG/M metagenome (GOLD analysis project Ga0335081, IMG submission 206713) | Soil microbial communities from Loxahatchee National Wildlife Refuge, Florida, United States - Lox_Sample_3.5 | ecosystem: Environmental > Terrestrial > Soil > Wetlands | place: USA...
TCGTGCCGGTGCTCTCCGTGATGGCGGCGGCCACAATCCTGTTCGGCAACCTCGCCGCGCTTTCCCAGCGCAACGTCAAGCGCCTGATGGGCTTGTCCGGCGTCTCGCATGCCGGCTACCTGCTCGTCGGCGTGATTGCCGCCATCTATCGCGAGCCGCTCGCGGTGGGCGCCGTCTACTTCTACCTGCTGGCTTACCTGCTGGCGTCCTTCGCCGTGTTCGCCGTGATGGCGCACGTCGCGGGTGACCATGATGCCGACCAGGAACTCGAGCATTACGCCAATCTCGCCCGCGAACGACCGTTTCTCGGCGCCGTGCTGGCCGTGGGACTCGGGTCGCTCGCCGGAATCCCGCCGCTGGCCGGCTTTATGGGCAAGCTGCTCGTGTTCATCGCCGCCTTCAGGGCCGGACTCTACGGCCTGCTGCTCGTGGCCGTCGCCGGCGTGATCCTGTCGATTTATTACTACTTTGGCTGGATCCGGGCCGCGTTTTTTCCAACGGCCCAGGCGCCCGTGCCGCCGGGAGGGACCCCGCCCCCGGCGGTCGCCCGGGTGAGGTGGGCCGTGGGCGCGGCGATGGTCGTGCTGACCGTGGCGTCGGTCGTCCTCGGCTTCTATCAGGGGGCGATCGGCGAATGGCTCGTCTCGCGTTAAACACCGCGTGTGGTGCCGGGCCGGCCGCGTCCGCCGTTGGATCGCGGGCCGCGCGCGCTTAATCGTTGCTTTCTCTCTCCCGCCTCTGTGCTTTCGAGGGCGAACCACGCGCCGCATGAACGTCACCGCGCTCGCCCTCGTCCCGCCGCCGGCCGCCGCCGACCTGCCTCAGGTGACCCCGGAACTCCTCGCGTCGGTGCTGGCGCGCTACTCCCGCAGCAACGAGGGCCTCGCGAAGATCCTCGGGAAGGTTGACGTCGCCCATCCCGACGAGTCCATCGATCGCATCCTGAAATTCGTCGATTACGGCCACGCCTCGATTGGCGGACTCACCGGCGGTCTCGCCGTCGCGATCGACGACGTCTCGATGTGGCTTGCGTACAAGTTGTTTGAGATCTCGCCGATGGCCGATGGTCAGGAGTCGAGCACGCGGTACATCGCGATGGATGCCGCCAACCTGCCGTCGCCCGCGGAGCTTGGCCTGCCCGACGACCTCGCGCCGCGCTGGCGGGAGCTCATGGCGCGGGCCTTCGCGGCCTACCACACCGAGTACGCCCGGCTGGAGGAGCTGGGCCGGGCGGAGCCGGCGCGGGTGCGCGTCCCGCCGGGGGCCAAGCCCGCCGTGGTGGCGCGAATCCGCAAGAATTACGCCTTGGACCGCGCCCGTTATTTCGTGCCCTTCGCCACCCGCACCAGTCTCGCGCTCGTTCAGACCTCGCGCATGTGGGCGCAGTCGGTGAAGCACCTTGCTTCACTCCCGCAGCCCGAAGCCCGGGCGGCCGCCGCGGCCATCCGCACCGAACTCCTCAAGCTTTCGCCGCGGCTCCTGCGCCACAGTGACGCGGAATCATCATACCAGGAAGAGGCGCAGCAGGAGCTCGCGGTTTCGCTCCGGCTTGGGCTCGAGCGTCTCTCCGCGGAAGCCATGGCCGATGCGGTGTGGGTGAAGGTCGATCGCGATGCGCCGCCATGGCTGCCCGAAGACCAGCCGGTGGCCGAGGCATTGCGCCACCGGGTCAACCGCTACGGCCGGGCCGGTGCCGCCATCCGCCGCATGCGGGTGACGTTTGCCTGGAACAACCTGGCGCTGGCCGAGCTGCGCGACCTGAACCGCCATCGGACGGGCCACCGCTACACGCCGCTGATACAGGCTGGATTTTACCTGCCGCCCGAAGTACCGCGCGCGCCTCACACCGCGTTGCTCGGCGATCAACTTGCCCTCGCGCGCGAGCTGCTCCGACGGGGCTCGCCGGCCTACGTCTATTCGCTCCTGCTCGGCGCACAGACCCCGTTCGAGCACGGCACCCACGCCGATAAATTCATCTACGAAGCGGAACTCCGCACGGGGCAGGGCGCCCACTTTCGTTATGCGGAACATCTCAGCGCCGCGCTCCAGGAATTCCTCCGGCAGGTGCCGGAGGCGCGGGAGTGGGTGACGGAAGGCACGGCCGAGCCGGAGTGATGAGCTCCAGACGCAACTCTCGGCGAGAATAGACTTGCGAACAGGCTGCGGGCCGGAAGTATTCCAATCGGCTGCCAATCATGACCTTGTCGGATGCTGCCGGGTTGATTGAGCCCCCCGCGGCGTCTTCCTGCCCGGCAGGGTTGGCAATCCCCCTTCCGTCCTAACCCCGGCACGACGTTCTGCTCCCATGTGCGCGTTCAAGGTTCTGCAATTCAACATGCAGTTTGGGCAGAACTGGAACGAGGCGAATCCCGATGTCGCTCCGGTCAACCTTGACCTCACCATCGGCGAAATCCGCGGCCACAACGCGGACATCGTGCTCTTGCAGGAAGTTGAACAGTGCCGGCCCGGCGGCGTTCAGCCCAATCCGCCGCCCAACTTCTCCCGCCTGCGCGACGCCCTGACGGCTTACGACAGTTTTTTCTCCTACCCGAAACCGGATCCGCGGGAGCTGCCCTTTGGCATCGGGCTGGCCATCCTCTCGAAAAGCGCGCTGGGCGACACCGTGCGCCGCGATCTGCCCTCGCCGCCAGTTGAGTTTCATTTCCGGGGCGAGAGGAAAACACCGACGGACCGGCTGCTGATCGGGGCAAAAACCGCCATCGACGGCCGGGCGCTGCAGCTTTTCAACACCCACCTGGTCGCCTGGTTCATGCTCAGTGCCAGCGGCGAGGAGAACACCACCCAGCGGCAGTTCCTCGTCGATCAATTGCGGGATGTGGCGGGCCCCACCTTGCTGGGCGGCGATTTCAATGTCCGCCAACATGACTCGCTGGTGACCCAATTCGCCGGGATCGGCTTTCAGACTGTGCAAACGCGAGAGGCCACGTGGCGCCGCCGGCCCTACGTGCTCGACCACCTCTTCTATAACCGCTTCCTGCGGCCGGTGCGCCATGCGGTGCGCCAGACGCCGGCCTCCGACCATCACATGCTGATGGCGGAGTTTGAGTTCGTGGATTGAGCCGCGGGCGGGGCTGCGCGGAGACGCCCAAGCAACCGGTCTACGGCGGCGGCGCCTTTTCCCGGCGCACCTTGTCCTTTTCCGCCTCCATCTCCTCGGCGAGGCGAACCCGTTCGCTGATCAGCTGCCGCCTGACCTTCTCGGCCTCCTCCTGGTTGCCCGCCGCCAGCAGGTCGTCGAGCTGCTTCTTCAGGAAGATCTCCCGCTCGGCGGTCTTTCCCAGGTAGATGCGTTCGATGTCAGCGAGCCGTGCCTTCTGCTCGGCGGTGAGCGGCGCACCCGCGTCGGGATCCGACGCCCGCAGGCGTTCCATGGCGAGTTCGTAGGCGCTTTTCATGGGAGAGGCGAGGGGCCCAGAACATACCGGTGGCGCGGAAGAATCAATGCCGGACCGTGGGGCGTGTCCGGCGCCAAGGGGCGGGGCTCAGGCTCCCAGTTTTACGCCGAAGAGCAGCAGGAGCCCCACGAGAATGAAAGGCGGCCAGAAACCGCCACGTTCCCGCCGCCAGTGCCAGGCATAACCCGCCAGGCACAGGGCCAGCAAGGCGGCGTGACCGGCGGGCCCCAGCCAGGCCGCGCGGAACTGCGCGGAGCGGTACACACCGGGCACCGACATCGCGGCCCGCAGCAGGATATCCATCGACCACGCCAGCAGCGCCCCGGCATGATTGTAGAGTACGCTGCCCGCCATGCAGCCAACCAGTCCACACAGGAGCGACAGGAACCCGGCGCCGATGACGAGGGTGGAGATCGGGATCAGCACCAGATTGATGGCCAGCGAACCAGGCGTAAGGAGCTGGAAGAACTGGATGGTTGACAAGGTGCTGACCAACGCCGTGGCCAGTCCGATGCCGACCATGCCGAGGAACCCGCGCCAAAGCCCGGCAATGACGCGTCGCGGCCGGCCCCACGCGGCCTCGGGCAGGGAGGCGAAGAGCGGCCAGCGCGCCTGCAGCGCCTCGGTCAGCGGCAGCCCCAGCAGCAGCAGGACCGTCACGATGCCGTAGGACATCTGGAAGCTGGCACTGAACAGTTGCATCGGCTCGATCAGCAGGATGAGGAGCGCGGAGGTTGCCAATGCGGCGAGCGCATTGCTGGGCCGCCGCAGCGAAAAAGAGGCGATGAACACCGCGCACATCAGGAACGCCCGCACCGCCGAGGGGCTTGAGCCCGTGACCTCGACGTAAAGCCACAGCGCCGCAAGGCTGACGGCGGCCGCCGCCAGGCGGGGCAGACGCAGAAGGGTGAGCAGAATCTGCATGCTGAGGGCAATTGCCGTGATGTTCAGTCCGCTGATGGCGAAGAGGTGCATTGTGCCGCTGTGCATGAAGAGTTCCTGCTGGTCCTCGCTCATCTCCTGCTTTTGGCCGAGCATCATCGCACGCAAGATGGCGGCGAGGGCCGGCCGGTCGGTCAGACCCGCGCCCAGGATGGCGTGGAACCGTTGCTCGGCCGCCTGGCAAAAGCGCGCATACCGTGAGGGCGGTGCCGCGTCGCCCAGCCACCGGCCGCGGGTGAACTTGAACGTCATGCCGGCGTTGGCGATGTACTCGTCGAAGCTCCCGCTGCGCGCCTGCCGGGTCAGCGGCGCCAGCACGCCGACCGCGAGGATTTCGCTGGTGCGCAGCGGCGGCATGGCGGTCGGGGGCAGATTGAGCGAGAAATAAAGCCGCTGGTTGATGACATCACGCAGGTGGGCGTCGGCCTGGGTCACAACCGCGAAGCCGCTGGTGCGTTTGCCCTCGGGCGGCGGCGTGAACGCACGCTCGACACGCAGCGTCAGGCGCGCTTCGCGTGGCGGCAGGGCGCTCCAAGCCGCCAGGCGGTTGAGCCGCAAATGAAAGTACGCCATCCCCCCGAGGGCGACGGCCAGGGCGAAGGCCAGGGGCCAGGCGCCGTGCGCGGCCGGCTGCCGAGTCCAAGCCAGGGGAACCGCCGCGCCCGCGACGAGAGCGGCCAGGGCGACCAAAAGGGCAGGGGGCGCGTCGAAGATTCGTCCTGCCGCCAGGCCGGCCATGAAAGGCAGCAACAGCCAAAGCAGCGGAGCGCGATGGCCGGGGCGGCCGGGGCTCATGACCTAGGGCCGGTGGTTGATGAAACGCCGGCCGCCGAGTGCGAGACTTCGCTCCAGGCCGCGCCGCAGATACTCCCGGGCGTTTTCCACCGCCTGGTCGAGCGCAAGCCCCTTCGCCAGATTGGCAGTGACCGCCGCCGACAGCGTGCAGCCGCTGCCGTGCGTGTCGACTCCGGTCACCCGGCGCGCCCGGTAGGTCCGGGTGTCGCCTGCCGGCCGCACCAGCAGATCGGCGAGATCGGCGCCCGGCAGATGCCCGCCCTTGACCAGAAAGGGAACGCCGTAGATCCCGGCGAGCCGCCGCCCGGCCGCGGCCATCGCGGCCGGCGTCGCCGGCTTCTCGCCCAGCAGCACCGCGACTTCATCGAGGTTGGGCGTAACCAGCGCGGCGCGTGGCAACAGTCGCTCCCGCACGGCCGCCAGCGCTGCGGGTTGAAGCAGTGCCGCCCCGCTCGTCGCCACCATGACGGGATCGACCACCGCCGGCATTTCGCGATGGGCGGCAAGAAAATCGGCCACGACGCCGATGATTTCCGCGGAATAAAGCATGCCCGTCTTGAGCGCGCGCACCGTGAAGTAGCGGCGCACCTGCTCGATTTGCTCCATCACGAATCGGGCCGACAGCGCCTCGATCGCCGTGACGCCGGCGGGGTTCTGCGCCGTCAGACAGGTGATGGCCGTCGTGCCAAAGACGCCATGCGCCGCGAAGGTCAACAGGTCCGCCTGGATGCCAGCGCCCCCGCCGCTGTCGGAACCGGCGATGGTCAGGGCCACGGGATGTTCCGCGGGCATCATGGTTATTTTCCTAGTCATTAATTTCGTTTAATCGAACACATTCTCGAGAATCCTTTCCAAGGGGCGGGATTCGTGCCAAGCAGGAATGGTCATGAGCGACGGTGAACAAAGCGACCTGTTTCGGGCGGAGGAGCCCGTGGCGCCGGTGCCCGCGTCCGCCGGCGGGGATCCCCCTCGGGCGGCCCAGCCGCTGGCGGCGCGGATGCGTCCGCGGACCCTGGCCGAGATGGTCGGCCAGGAACACATCCTGCGACCCGGCAGCCTGCTGCCGCGCCTGGTGGCCGGCAATCGCTTCGGCAGTCTCATTTTCTATGGCCCGCCGGGCAGTGGCAAAACTTCGCTCGCCGAGGCGATTGCCCACGAGACGGGGTGCCGTTTTGTGCGCATCAACGCGGTCATGTCCAACGTTGCCGAGTTGCGCGACGTTCTGGCCGCGGCCCGCCGCCGGCCGGAATCGGCGACGATCCTCTTTATCGACGAGCTGCATCGTTTCAACAAATCGCAGCAGGATCTGTTGCTGCCCGATGTGGAGGAGGGCGCCGTGCGCCTGATCGGCGCCACGACGCACAATCCGGGCTTTTATGTCAACGCCACGCTCCTCAGCCGCAGCCATCTCTTTCGCCTCGATCCCCTGGCGCCTGCCCACGTAGTCGCCGTCCTCAAGCGCGCGCTGGGCGACGCCGGGCGCGGCCTGGGCGAGCGCAGCTGCACCGCCGCCGACAAAGTGCTGCTCGACCTGGCGAACCTCTGCGACGGCGACCTCCGCCGCGCGCTCAACGCCCTCGAGGTCGTTGTGCTGAGCCTGCCCCCCGGAGCCGCGGTGACCGCCGCCGAACTTGAGATCTTCGCCCGCGAACGCCGCATCCGCTATGATGCCGACGAGGACGAGCACTACGACACGATCTCCGCCTTCATCAAGAGCTGCCGGGGTGGCGACCCGGATGCGGCGATGTACTGGTTGGCCAAGATGCTGGCGGGCGACGAGGACCCGCGCTTTATCGCCCGCCGGCTGGTCATCCTGGCCTCGGAGGACGTGGGTCTCGCCGATCCGCAGGCGCTGCCGCTCGCGGTGGCCGCCCACCACGCCGTCGACTTCATCGGATTGCCCGAGGCCGAGCTGACCCTGGCCCACGCCACGCTCTATATTGCCACCGCCGCCAAGAGCAATTCGGCCACGCAGGCGCTGGCTGCGGCCAAAGCCGCCCTCGCCGGGCAAGCCGTGCAGGCGGTGCCCTTGGCGCTGCGCGATACGGGCGGCCAAGCCTCAAAACGCATGGGGCACGGCAAGGACTACCTCTACAGCCATGAATTTCCGGAAGCCATCTCGGGCCAGGAGTACATGGAGAAGCCGCTCCCGCTCTACACGCCGAAGACGGCGGGTGCCGAAGCGGCCATTGCCGAGCGCCTGGCGCGTTGGAAGAAACTCCGGGCCGAACTCCAGCGCGGCGTGCGACGCAAGCCGTGATCTCTTGATCAGCGCGCAATGACCGGACGGGTGGGGACGGACCGCCGGGCCGTCCCTTGGCGCGGGGTGCCCAGCGGTCCCGCCCAACCCGAGACGTCAGTCCAATACGCAAGTGGCGATTGTGAAAAGACTTCGCCCCTCCGCGTCATGCGAAATCGGCGTAAACCTCGAAACGGCAGGGGTGATGCGGCTTGCGGACGGTGCGGCGGGCGATAGGCTTGGATGTTCTTCCTATTATGAAGCCCAACGCCTGTCTGTTGAAGCCGGCGCTGCTGGCAGCGCTGCTGGGAATCGCGGGACCGTTGCTGGCCGAGAATGCCACGCCGGTGCCGAGTGTGACCGCCAAACCGCAGGGGAACACGTCCGCGGCGGCCGTCGCGAAAAAGCCCGCGCCGCCGGAACCGGAAGGCAAGATTTCGGGGCTTGCCGTCGCGCGTCCCAATGGCGGCTTCCTCGGCATTCTCGTCGAGGAGGGCAAGTTCAAGATTTCCTTTTTTGATGCGAAGAAGAAGCCGGTGCCGGTCGATGTGGCCCGGGCGACGGCGCGCTGGCCGGTACATTACAAGGTCTACGACGAGCGCGCGGTGCTCAATCCGACTGCCGACGGCATGGCGCTGACGTCGCCCCCGTTCGTCCGACCGCCCTACATCTTCAAACTCTACCTATCCCTTTTTGTGGAGGGGAGTGAGGACGCGGTCGAAAACTACGTCGTCGATTTCAGGCAGTAACGCGGGCTTGCCCGAGGCGCACCGGGAGTGACGTTGCGGGCTCAGCCGGCGCAGCGACTGGGGCCTCGGCACGGGGTCAGATTGTCGTTGCGCGGCGCCCCGCCGCCGGGGGACGCCGAAGCAATCGAGCTGGATCACCCGGGCCCGCTCCGCAGGCCTCGCGATGACAGGGCGAACGGACTGACGGCCGCCGCCTCCGGGCGGTTGACACCTGCCGATCTTCGCGAGACCGTGGGCGCCTTTTCCACCGCCTGGTCGGTACCCACCATGCCTCCCGCTTCCGCCAGCCCGCCGTTTGATTCCGTCGAGGACGCCATTGCGGCCGTCGCCGGAGGCCGGATGGTCATTGTGGCAGATGATGAAGACCGCGAGAATGAGGGCGATCTCATCATGGCTGCGGCCAAGGTCACACCGCAGATGGTGAGCATAATGATCCGCTACTGCAGCGGCATCATCTGCGTCCCCACGGTGGAGCACCAGCTCAAGCGCCTCGGGCTCGGCCCGATGGTGGCGCACAATCGCGAGTCGCGGCGGACCGACTTCACCGTCAGCGTCGACGCCGCCGCCGGCGTCACCACCGGCATCAGCGCGCACGACCGCACACAGGCCATCCGCGTCCTGGCCGATCCGGAGGCGCGGCCCGATCAGCTCGTGCAGCCGGGGCATGTGTTTCCCTTGCGCGCGCGGCCGGGCGGCGTGCTCGAGCGCGCCGGGCACACCGAGGCGGCCGTCGATCTCGCGATCCTCGCTGGCCTCTTCCCGGCCGGCGTGCTCTGCGAACTGGTCAATGACGACGGGACGGTCCAGCGGCTGCCGGAACTCGGGGAGTTCAAGCGCAAGTTCGGGCTGCAGATGATCTCGATCGCGCAGCTCATTGAATATCGCGTCAAACGCGACCAGCTGATTGAACTCGTCTGCGCCCGGCCGTTTGCCACGGAGTTTGGCGATTTCACGCTGCATGTCTTCCGGGGGACGCTCGACGGCCGGCAGCACCTCGCGCTCAGCATGGGAACGCTCGGTCCCGAGCCGACGCTGGTGCGCGTGCACAGTGGAAATCTGCTCAGCGACGTATTCCGGGCGCGAGGCATGGGCAGCAGCCGCGCGGTGGCCGCGTCGCTCGAGGCGATCGCCCGCGCGGGGCGGGGCGTGGTGCTCTACCTGGAACCGGCGAACGCCGGGGAGGTGCTGCTGCGCCGCCTCGACGCCGCCCCGGGCGAGATAATCGCGCCGATGAGCCTCCGCGACTACGGAACCGGCGCGCAGATCCTGCGGGCGCTGGGTCTCGGACGGATCCGCCTGCTTTCCAACAGCACGCGCAAGGTCGTTGGCCTGGACGGTTACGGACTGGAGATCGTGGAGCAGGTGCCGCTGTGAGGATGGCGAGTCTTGGATTGTGGATTGACCGCGCCGCGTGGCACTGAACCATCCCTTCTCGCTTCACGCATGAGTTTATCCGCTCCCAAGTCCCAAGCATTGCCGGGTGCCGCCCTGACGGTTGGCATCGCCGCCGCGCGCTTCAATCAGCACTTGGTCGACGCGCTGCTGCGTCAAGTGCAGGACCGTTTGCGTGCGGGCGGGGTGCGGGAACGCCGAATCATCGTGGTCCGGGTTCCGGGCTCGAACGAACTGCCCAGTGCCGTCCAGTTGCTGTGCGCGCGCCACCGGCCTGATGTCTGCATCGCCCTGGGGGTCATCATCCGGGGCGAAACCCGGCATTTCGAGCTGGTGGCGGAAGCGTCCTCGCAAGGTTTGGTGCGCGTGGCGCTCGCGGCGCGCACGCCTGTCATCAACGGCGTCATCGCCGCGGAGAATGAGCGGCAGGCCGTGGCGCGATGCGTGGGTCGCATCAAGCGCGGCGCGGAGTTCGCGCAGGCCGCGCTCGTCATGGCCGTCCTGAAACGGAAGCTGTCGCGATGAGCAAGGCCCAGTACGCCGAGCGCCGCAGCGGCCGCGTGGCTGCCCTGCAGTATCTGTACGCGTGGAGCCTCAACGCGCCGGCGGACCTGGCCGACGATTTGCGCGTGTTCTTCGACGGGCAGGACAAGCCGCGCGACCAGTATGCGTTTGGCGAGGAACTGATCCAGGGGACGATCGAACACGTGGCGGAGATCGACGCGCGGATTCGGGCGCTGACCCAGAATTGGGAGTTCGACCGGATCGCGAAGATCGACCTCGCCATCCTGCGCCTCGCCATATTCGAGATGCTCTATCGCCGGGACATCCCGCCCGTCGTCTCCATCAACGAAGCCATCGACCTCTCCAAGCAGTTTTCCAATGCCGACGCCAAACGATTCATCAACGGCATCCTCGACCGGCTGAAGGGTGATCTGGGGAGGGACGCCCGCAAGGCGGCGGAGTGAGGTCGCCGGCAAAAGGGCCGCTCTCCCCGAGGTCCGCTCCCGCCATCCGTGATTGATTTTCCTCCATGCGCGCGCTGCTCGCAAAATTCCGGGACGGGCTGACCCAGACGGCCCGGGGCATCGCCGGCAAGACCCGGGCGTTGCTAGCCGGGCGGTCGGTCGATGCTGCCTCGCTCGAGGCGTTGGAGGAGGCGCTCTATACGGCCGACTTTGGTGTCGCGACCACCACGGATATTCTCGCGGAGATCAAGCGCGCGCTGCAGCAGGACAAGGAGCTTCGCGGCCAGGAGGCCGCCGCCATCGGGGCCGCCGTGTTGCGGTGCGTGCTGGCCGGCAGCGAAGGCCGGTTGAACGGTGGTACCGGCGCGCCCAATCGGGCCGGCCGGCCGAGCGCCCCGCCGGCCAATCCCACGGTCATCTGCCTGATTGGCGTCAACGGTTCGGGCAAAACCACCACGGCGGCCAAGCTGGCGTGGCTCCTCAAGCAGGATGGCCGCTCGGTGACCGTCGCCGCGTGTGACACCTTCCGGGCGGCCGCGATCGAGCAGCTCCGGAGCTGGACGCAACGGCTCGAGCTGGAACTGGTCGCCGGCCAGCGCGGGGCCGACGCGGCGGCGGTGGCCTTCGATGCCTGGCAGGCAGCGAAAGCACGCGGGCGCGACTGTCTCGTCATCGACACCGCCGGCCGGCTGCACACCAAGAGCAACCTGATGGAGGAGCTGGCCAAAATCCGCCGGGTGCTGCAGAAGAACGACCCAACCGCCCCGCAGCACGCCTGGCTGGTGATCGACGGTTCGCTGGGCGCCAACTCCATCGAGCAGGCGAAGGTCTTCCACCGGAGCTTTGGGCTCACCGGCATCATCGTGACAAAGCTCGACGGGACGTCGCGCGGCGGCGCCCTCGTGGGCATCTGGCGCGAGCTGAAACTGCCGATTTACTTCGTCGGCCTGGGTGAGCAGGCGGAGGACCTGCAGCCCTTCAACGTCGACAACTACGTCGAGGCGGTCTTCGGGCTGGAGGCATAACGGCGGCGCACGATCAAAAAGAGAGACCGAGCGAGCCAAAGAAGCCGCGACGCATGCCGAACTGGGCGGCGTTGACGCCGACGCCGGTTCCATCCCGGAGCTCGTAGCTCCTGTCCGTGAGATTCACGACATCAAGGCGGGCCCTGAGGGTTCGCTTGCGAGGCAGGTTGAAACGCCTCTCGACGCCGAGGTTGATGGTGACATAGGCCGGGACGTTCCCCCCATTGGGGATGGTGTTGCCCAAGCTGTCCGTCGCATCCGTGCGCAGGCCGGTGCCGTAAAGGATGTCCACATAGATCCGCGTGCTGCCGCCGGCGCGCTGCCAGGTGTAGCTGGCGCCCGACGAAGCGGACAACCGCTGATCGTGGTCAAGGAAGATCCAGTGATCGTGGACATAGGCGAGATCAGCGGGATCGAAAAGGAATTGGGCCGAGACCCAGTCTTTGCCCTGCGCCACCGATCGGGCGAGGTTGGCGTAGGCGGAGAACCCACCGTCGTTATAGGAGGAGGTGAACTCAAGGCCGTAAACCCGGCCCTCCCGATAGTTGAAGGCGGAAAGAATCAGCGACTGCCCAAACAGGCCGTCGTCGATCTGATTGCGGGCAATCTTGTAGTAGCCGTCCAGGCCCACCTGCAGTCGCGAGGACAGCGAGTGACTGATGCCGGCGTCAAAGTAGTGCGCGCGTTCGGACCTGACCGGGTCATCCTGCGTCACGGAAGAGGCGTTGGAGGTGCCGTTGAACAGCGCCACCGTGGTGGCGGATACGTTCTCCAGCGGGGGCGGCGTGAAATAGCGCGCATAGCCGGCGTGAAGGGTGGTCGCATTCGTCGGACGGTAAATGAGGTTTACCCGCGGGCTGGCCTGATTCTCATGGTCGAAGGAGGAGGAGTAGACGTCAAAGCGGGCGCCGTAGTTGAGGGTCAACTGAGTCGTCAACTTCCATTCATCCTGCAGGTACAGGCCCCAAAAAAGCGCGTGCGCGATGCCGTTATCCACGATCGGAAACGGCGCGCCACTCGGATCGCCGTTGCCGTCGACCGGGAACACGGTCGTGGTGGTGTCGGCGGACAGATGTTCGGCGAGGAACATGGTGCCACCCCGCAGGGTGTGCGCTGCACCGGCGGCAAAGCTGGCGTCCGCCTGGAGTCCGCCGGAATAAACCTTGCGGTCAACGTCGCTGGCGACGCCGTCGAAGACAAGATCGCCGACGGGATCGGGAATGAAATGCACGCTGCTATATCGTCCGTAGCCTGCCACTTGAACGCTTACGGCATCCGTCGACTTCTGGTAGGCCACGATGGCGTAGTAATTCTGCTCATTCTGATGCTCGTTGAGCTTGGCCGAGTCGAAAGACTCCGGCAGCCAGGGGTTGCCGTCGGGCGAAGTGCCAGGGGGAAGTCCGGGAGTATTCGGGATCTGGAAATTGCTGTACGAGGCGCTGCCCATGACGCTGATCCGGCTCGTGGCGGACAGGATCCGGGACACGTAGGCAAAGGTCTTGAATTGATCCGTGGTGTCGTGAATGGGCGTCGTGCTCGAAGTCGGATTTTCGATGCCGATGCCATCGTGATTGAAACTGCCGTCGACGAAATAGCCCGTCGTTCCGGCCATGCCGCTCGACTCGAAGCTGGCTTTCAGCGTGTCAAAACTGCCGCCGAACACGTCGGTTTCGCCTCCGTTTTCGAAGGAGCCGGCCTTGGTGTGGATGTCGATGATGCCCGCGGTGCGGAACCCATATTGGGCCGGAAGCGACCCGGTGATCAGCTGCATGCTGCCCACGAAGCGCGGGTCGAGCTCCAAGCCAAAACCCGTGATGCCTTCGGGAAGCAGCACGTTATTGACGCGGTACTGCAGATTGCCGTGCTCCCCGCGGACGTGCAGGTCGCCGTTGGCCGCCGAATCTTGCGCGACACCCGGCGCCTGGAGGATGATCTGATTGAACGAAGCGTTGGCCCCGAGCGGCTGCAGCGCGATTTGTTCGCTGTTGATGCTGAACGTGGAGGCGCCGAGGCTGGGGACGATGTTGTCGCGGGCGGTGTCGAGGCTGGCGGTGACGACGACCGGATCCATCACAATGGGCGTCTGGTTGGCGGCGGAGTCGGTCGAGGGATCGGAGCCGGCGGCGATGGCCGCGAGCGAAAGGAAGAGAACGGGCGGAAGAAGACGAGTGGGCATGGGCGAAGCTGAGTTAAATGGAGCACGAGAGAGCCCGGTTCAGCGGAAGCCACCGACAGACCGGGAGTGAAAGTGGCGCACGCACGATGGCGTCGGCCACGACACGGCAATCAACTCAGCCGACTGGCGGCGCCTGGCCGGGCGGCAACCAGTAACGCGGCGCCGCCAGCGCCGGTTCGCTCGGCCGGGCCGCAACGCGCGTCAGCAGCAGTTGCGGCGGAAGCGCGGCAACCCCCGCGGCCGGCTGCTCGGCACCGTGCAGAAACAGCGTGACGGCACACTCGTGCCCCGCCTGATCGGCGTCGGAATGCAGCCAGTGGTGCAGGACGGGACTCGCGGCCAGTACGCCGAGCAGCACCACGAGGGCCACCCCGCCGGCAGCCACGAAGCGCTGCAGGGACCGTGGGAAGAGGCGGACGTGACTGGGCCGCTCCGGCATTGGTGGGCGATTTATACGCCGATCTGGACGGACTGCAAGCCGCTGGACCCGTTCGTCCCGCCCCAGCGCCGTTTTCTGTGACGACAAAACGGCGGCACTCTGCTAATCGTTCGGGCCGCGATGGTGTCTCGTCGCGGTATATGACCTCGCTCACCCTGCAGGAACTTATTCCCGTTATCCAGACGGCGGTCGGGCCGGTGATTCTGATCTCCGGCGTCGGTCTGCTGCTGCTCTCGATGACCAATCGCTTCGGGCGCGTGGTCGATCGTTCCCGCCTCCTGGCGCGGGAGCTGCCCGCCGCCGTGGCCGCGGACCGGGAGCACCTGGCGACGCAGCTCGCGGTGCTCTATCGGCGGGCCAAGATCATCCGGCTCGCGATCATCCTCGCGACGACGAGCGTCCTGCTGGCCGGGCTGCTCATCATGGCGCTTTTTCTCGCGGCGCTCCTGCACGTCGGGGCGGCGTTCGTGGCCACCCTGTGCTTCATTCTCTGCATGGCATCGCTGATCGCCTCGCTGCTGGTCTTTCTCGTCGACCTGCATGTGTCACTCACGGCCCTGCGGGTCGAGCTGACCCAGGCGGGTTTTGACCAGTAATAAGGCGCCCACCGTGGGCGCGATTGGCCGTCAGCGCACGGCGCGCAGCTGCACGCTGTCCACCAGACGGTCCTGCGAGAGAATGTCTGTCACGACAATCAGTTTGTCCCCCACGGCCACGCGACCGTGGTGCTTGAGCTGCTGGATCGCATGCTCAATGGTCAAATCCGGGTCAGCGGAAAAGGTCATCAAATAGGGTTCCACGCCGCGCGACAGGCGCAGCTGGCGGAGAGTTTCGAGCGACGGCGTGAAGGCGAGGATCACGGCGCGGCGCGGCCGCATGGCGGCGAGGCCCTGGGCCATGAAACCCTGGCGGGTGAAGGTGAGGAGGAGCGAACCGGGCAGTTCGTTGGCCATGACCGCGGCGGAATGCAGGAGCTTTACCTTGTCGCCGCCGAGGCTCACCGGATCGAGTACGTCGTCGGGATCCTCCTGCTCGCTGCGCCGGGCGATCTTGTCGAGGATCTGCACGCATTCCACGGGGTAACGTCCGACCGAGGTTTCACCGGAGAGCATCACGCAGTCGGCGCGTTCGTCGACGGCATTGGCGACGTCCGTGATTTCGGCGCGGGTGGGCATGGGCTGCTGAACCATCGATTCGAGCATGTGCGTGGCGATGATCACGGCACGGCCATGGTGCAGACACGCCCGGACGGCCCGCCGCTGAATAATGGGCAGCTCCTCAAACGGGCATTCGATGCCGAGGTCGCCCCGGGCGACCATCAGACCGTCGCAGGCCCGGACGATCTCGTCGAGGTTGGCGATCGCCGACTGGTCCTCGATCTTGGCAATGATGCGGGCGCGGGAATTGCGGCTCCGCAGGAATTCGCGTAGATGCTCGATGTCCGCCGCCGAGCGTACGAAGGAAAGCGCCACCAGGTCGAGGCCCTCCTCGAGGCCGACCAGCGTGTCGCCGCGATCCTTCTCGGTGAAGGCGGGCAGGTTGACGTTGACGCCGGGCAGGTTGATGTGGCGGCGCGACGCGAGCTGGCCGGGCGTAAGCACGCGGCAGCGAATGTGCGCGTCCTGCTTCTCGAGCACCTCGAGGCGGATGAGGCCGTTGTCGACCAGCACGGTGTCGCCGACACTGATGTCGTTGACGAGATCCTTGTAATTGACGTCGACCGACCGCACCTCCTCCGTGCTTTCCCGCGGCCCCGCCGGTTTGACCGTGAAATCGAAGATCTCACCGGCCTTGAGCTCGATCGGCGCGGCCAAATCGCCGGTGCGGATCTCGGGACCCTTGATATCCATCATGATCGCAATCTCACGGCCGGCACGCTGCGAAGCGGCGCGCACACGGCGGATGATCTGGCGGGTCCACTCGTGGGTGGCGTGCGCCATGTTGATGCGGCAGACGTCGGCGCCCGCGCGGATGATATTCTCCAACGTATCATCGCCGTCGGTGGCAGGGCCGATGGTGAAAATGATCTTCGTGAGACGGGAGGGCGAAGGCATGCGCGGCGACAGGCTAAATGAAGCGGCAGCCGGGAGCAAGTTTCACGCCGGGAATCGGGCGCGCACCTCCGCCGGGGCGGCCCTCGGCCCTTTCGCGCGGCGAAGCGGGGTGTGTCCGGCGGTCAGAACTCGTAGAACGGCGTGCTGGCGCCGGGCGCGACGATGGAGAAACCGCACTTGATCGCGCCCAGAGCGCCGGCGCAGGCGGTCTCGACGGCGGCCGGGCTGTTGCACTCGCGGCTGAGATGGGCGAGAAAGACGTGGCGCCAGCGCGGCGACGCGACCGAGGCGAGGAGTTCGCGGGCGCTCTCGTTCGACAGGTGGCCATGCCGGCCGCTGATGCGCTGTTTGACGGACCAGGGGCGCTTGGGGTCGTCCTTGAGCATCTGCGGGCAGAAATTGGCCTCGACGACGAGCACATCCGCCTCGCGGATGCGTTCCTTGATGTGCTGGGGGGCGTGGCCGAGATCGGTCAGCCAGGCGAGGCGGCGCGCCGGCGTCGGGACGCTGGCCGTGCCGTCGCTGAAGATGAACGCCACGGGATCATGCGCATCGTGCGGGACCGCGAAGCTTTCGATCTCCAGATCCCGGAACTGGAAGCGCGTCCCGGTCTCGAACAACTGCCACGCGGGGCGGTAGGTCAAGCCGGCCTGCACGGCGCGGGCCGTGGCATGGTTGGCAAAGATCTTGATGTGCGGGTGGTGCGCGAGCCCCCCGATGCCGGCGGCGTGGTCGCCGTGCTCGTGCGTGAGGAAGACGGCGTCAATCCGATCCAGGGATTCGCCCACGGTGGCCAACAGCCGGGCGATGCGGCGGGCCGAGAACCCGGCGTCGACCAGAACCCGGGCGTCCGCGGTCTGGAGGAAGGCGCAATTACCCTCACTGCCGCTGCCGAGGATGCAGAACCGCATGCTCATGGGGAGAAATCATGCAATGGCCCGCGCGCCGGCCGAAGCAAGGGTTTTTGACCGGGAGACAGGCGCAGCGAACCACGGGCGGCCGGCCATTTTCCGTCGCCCCCGCCATCCGTCCCTTTCCGGGTCCGTTCATCCAATATCACTGCAACCCGCAGGACTGATTTAGTGTCATGGAGGCACGCCGCGCACGGCGGCCTTCCGGTAGGCGGCCGTGGAGGCGATCCAGCCCGATATGCACATGCTTCACCCTGCGGACTCGCCTTGCTTGCCTTGAGCCTCCTGATCCGCCAAACCTTTCCGCTTTACCGATGAGCCAGACCACGCCTTCCGCCATCCTTCCACGCTCTGACGCTGCGCCCGCGGCGAGGGTTCTTCCCGCCCGTAAGAAATCGCGGCGCAAATGGTGGATTCTCGGCTCGATTGTGGTCGTGGCCGCGCTCGTCGTTGCCGCCGTACTGAAGAGCAAGCAGGGCGTGAAACCCCTGATGGTCACCACCGACAAGGCTGCGATCCGCACCCTCACGCACCTCGTCACCGCCACCGGCAAGGTCCAGCCCGAGATTGAGGTCGGCATCGCTCCCGAGGTGTCCGGCGAGATTGTCGCCCTGCCCCTGAAGGAGGGGGCCGTCGTCAAGAAGGGCGATGTCATTGTCCGCATCAAACCGGACCTGTATGTCGCCCTGGTTGACCAGCAGGAGGCGGCGCTTGCCTCGGCCAAGGCCGCCAGTCTCCTCGCCAAGGCGAATCAGGACAAGGCCGAGGAGGATTTTCGCCGGGCCGATGATCTCTACCAGAAGAAGCTGATCTCGGACGCAGATTACACCGCCGCCAAGACTGGCATGGAGGTCGCGCGCGCCAACGATCAAGCCTCGCTCGCGGTGATTCGCCAGATGGAGGGCGCCCTCAACCAGTCCCGCGACTCCCTGAGCAAGACCACCATTTACTCGCCCATGGATGGCATCATCAGCGTGCTGAACAATGAAGTGGGCGAACGCGTCGTGGGCACCGGCCAGTTTGCCGGCACCGAAGTCATGCGCATTGCCGATTTGAACCACATGGAGGTGCGGGTGAAGGTGAACGAAAACGACATCGTCAACGTGAAGCTGGGCGATCATGCGGTGGTGACGATCGATGCCTTCCCCGGCCGTAATTTTGACGGCGTGGTAAGCGAAATCAGCAGTTCCGCCCTGAACACAGGCGCGACGGCCGCCGGCAACAACCAGGCGGCGCTCGCAGCGTCCGCCTCCGACGAGGTGACCAATTTCCTTGTGCGCATCCGCGTCACCGATCGGGAGGCGCGGCTGCGTCCCGGCATGAGCGGCACGGTCGACATTGAAACGGAGACGGTCAACAATGTCGTCTCCGTCCCCATCCAGAGCGTCACCGTCCGCGCCGAGGGCGGCAAGAATACGGAGGAACTCCAGCAGCAGCGGGCCAAGGAAGCCAAGGAGCGCACGGGCAACGATCTCGAGCTGGTGAAGGAGCGCCAGGAGGCGCGCCGCGAAAGGGAGAAACTCCACCAGGTCGTTTTCATCCGGCAGGGCGATACGGTGAAGATGCGCCCGGTCGAGACCGGCATCGCCGACAACACCTACATCGAAGTCAAGAGCGGGGTTAAGCCGGGCGAGGAAGTCGTCTCGGGCAGCTACGCCGCCATCAGTCGCAATCTCAAGGATGGAGCCAAGGTCCTCGTCGAAAAGCCGAAGAAGGACGACAAGGGCTGAGCCGCCCCTCCGGCCGCCGCCCGTCACCTGGCCATGATCCCGCCGCCCCCTCCTCCCACCCACCTCAAGCGGACGGTCCGCCCGCGTGGCGCCCTCGTCATCGATATCGAGGGCGTCACCAAGCTGTATCACATGGGGGAGGAGACTGTGCACGCCTTGCGGGGCGTCGCCCTCCAGGTCCACCGCAACGAGTATCTGGCGATCATGGGCCCATCGGGCAGCGGCAAATCGACGCTGATGAACATGCTCGGGTGCCTCGATACCCCCACCAGCGGACACTACCAGTTCAACGGCAAGGACGTCTCCAATATGTCCGACGACGAGCTGGCCAGCATCCGCAACCGCGAAATCGGGTTTGTCTTCCAGACCTTCAATCTGCTGCCGCGCTCGACGGCCCTGCACAACGTCGAGTTGCCGCTGATCTACGCCGGCATGTCGCCCGCCGAACGGCGAGCCCGCGCGCGGGAGACGCTCGAGAACGTGGGTCTCGGCGACCGCATGTTGCACAAGCCGAATGAACTTTCGGGCGGCCAGCGTCAGCGGGTGGCCGTCGCCCGCGCGCTGGTCAACCGCCCCTCGATCATTCTCGCCGACGAACCCACCGGCAACCTCGACTCCAAGACCGGCGAGGAAATCATGCAGTTGTTCGACCAGCTCTACGAGCAGGGGAACACCATCATCGTCGTCACCCACGAGGAGGACATCGCCCGGCATGCCCGCCGTGCGATCCGCCTGCACGACGGATTGATCGAAAGCGACCGGTCGACGGACGTCTGAGGGGAGAAAGGAAGACTGCGCCGATGAAAACCCTCGCCCGTTTCTTCTACGAGTTAACCGAATCGGTGCGCATTGCGTGGGCGCAGATCCGCGCGAACAAGATGCGCTCCGTGCTCACGGCGCTGGGCGTCATCATTGGCATCGTCGCCGTCACGCTCATGGGCACCGCCATCCGCGGCATCGACGCGGGCTTCGAGAACAGCCTGGCCATGCTGGGTGACGACGTGCTGTACGTGCAGAAGTGGCCGTGGGGGCCGGTGGAGGATTGGTGGAATTATGTCAATCGCCCGCCCATCCAGCCCTCCGATGCCGAACGGCTCAACCGCATCATCGAAGACACGCCGAATTCCCTGCTACAGGTCGCCGTGCCGGTGGCGGGGCGCGGCAACTCGGTGAAGGCCGGGGATGCGCAGGTCGACGGGATTTACGTCTTCGGCACCACGGCCGACTACGTGCGCATCAGCGGCGTCGACTACAGCGAGGGGCGCTTGTTCAACGAGCTCGAGTCCAACGGCGGCCGCTCGGTCTGCGTGCTGGGCTACGATGTCGCGGAGGCGCTGTTTCCGGGCCGGTCCGCGCTCGGCGGGACGGTTACGGTCAGCGGCCATCCGCTCACTGTCATCGGGGTGATCGCCAAACAGGGCGAGTTTCTGGGGCTCTTCAGTTTCGACAACCAGCTCATCATGCCGCTCAACGCCTTCCGGAAGATGTTCAGCATCCGCGGCCGCACCGACCTGCGGGTGAAGGTGATGGACAAGACGCGGCTGCTGCAGGCCAAGGACGAGCTCGTCGGCGCGATGCGCCGCGTGCGCGGCCAGCTCCCGGGCGAGCGCGATAATTTTACCATCAACGAGCAGCAGGCCTTCAAGGCCCAGCTGGACCCGGTGAAACGGGGCATTGCCTTGGCCGGCCTGTTCATTACGGGTCTTTCGCTCTTCGTGGGCGCCATCGGTATCATGAACATCACTTTTGTCAGCGTGAAGGAACGCACGAAGGAGATTGGGACGCGCAAGGCCCTCGGTGCCCGGCGTCGGACGATCCTGCTGCAGTTCCTGGTCGAGGCGGTTTCCATCTGCCTGATCGGCGGGGCGGTCGGCATGGGTGTCGCCTACGCGGTCTTTCTCGGCATCCGCTTCCAGATGCCCGTCATCCCGGTCGAATTTTCACCCGACCTGGTTGTCATCAGCATGGTGGTCTCGGTCGTCACCGGCGTCATCTCCGGTTTTGCCCCGGCTTGGGGCGCCTCGCGCCTCGATCCGGTGGTGGCGCTGCGTTACGAGTGAGCCGGCCCGGTCCCCCTTGCCCCCTCGATCATGCCCCTTTCAGAAATCCTGCGCATCGCCTTCAGCTCGATCGGCGTGAATAAGCTCCGCTCCATCCTCACGATGCTGGGCATCACCATCGGCGTGTTTTCGGTCATCGGGGTGATGACGACGGTCAGCGCGCTGCGCAGCTCGATCGAGACCGGCCTGAGCTTTCTGGGGACGAATTTCTTCCAGTTTGGGAAGTATCCGACCGGCCTTTCGGGCGGCTCGAACCGCCGCCAGATTGAGATGCGGCGCGACATCACGCTGGCGCAGGCAATGCGTTTTCAGCAGCTCATGGAGGGCACCGCGGACGTGATCTGCCTGAAGGTGTTCGACTACAACGCCCAGGCGGTCTACAACGGACGCAAGACCACGCCGGACGTCACCCTGGGAGGCTCGAACGAGTATTTCATCAACGCCAACCAGTATACCATCGACCTCGGGCGCAACCTTCAGCCGGACGACATCGTGCTCGGTCGGCCGGTGATCATCATTGGCACGGACATCGTCAAGAAGCTCTTCCCGTCCGAGAATCCCCTGGGCAAGACGATCAAGATGAAGGAGCGCACCTATGTGGTGGTGGGCACGTTTGCCGAGAAGGGCACGTCCTTCGGCCAGAGCCAGGACAACATCGCGGTCATCCCCATCACGCGCTTCTTCAGCGACTTTGGCGCCCAAAACCGGACCGTGAACATCGCGACCGAAGCGCCCAATCACCTGCTCTACAACGACACGATGGATAAAGGCGTGACAGCCATGCGGGTCGTCCGCGGCCTCAAGCCGGCTGATGAGAACGACTTTGAGCTGTATTCCAACGAATCGCTGCTCACGGCGTTTGGCAAAGTGGCCGACGTCATCGCCGCGGGCTCCTTTGTCATCAGCGGCATTGCGCTTCTGGCCGCGGGCGTGGGCATCATGAACATCATGCTGGTGAGCGTCACCGAGCGGACGAAGGAGATTGGCATCCGCAAATCCATCGGCGCCCGCAAGCAATCGATCCTGACTCAGTTTCTCATCGAGGCCGTGACGATCTCGCTGGTGGGCGGGGTGGTTGGGATCGGCTTGGGCGTGGGGGTGGGTGACATGCTGGCGTTATGGATGAAGGCGAGCGCCGTCTTCCCATGGGACTGGGCCATCTTGGGCCTGCTCGTCTGCTCGGGCATCGGCGTCGGTTTCGGCTTCTACCCGGCGTGGAAGGCCGCGTCGCTCGATCCGATCGAGGCGCTCCGGTACGAATAGCGCCGAACGGGGCCCCGGCCTGGTCCGGCTAGCCGCGGCGGATTTCGGATCCCTGAAAGCGCACTTGGATGCGGTAGACCTTCTTCATGCGGCTGGAGATCTGCCCGGTGGCGGGATCGATTTTCTCCGGAATGTCGAGGCGATGCAGGTCCACGACCGCGTGAAAGCCGCGCTCGGAAAAAATGTCGATGAGCATGGCAAGGGCGAGCGCGTCATCGAGCAGCGGATCCTCGCTGTTGATCAAGGCCAGACCGGAGATGGCGTGGCGTTTGATGATGGGCATCATCTTCTTCTCGATCAGGGTGACCACCTTCTGGAAGACGTCCGCTTGGTGGAAGGCATAGGAGTCGAGCCGCTTGACCAGCTCCTGCCGGGCGTGCACGACGATTTCGCTGGCCAACGGCAGGCTTCGCAGCCGGTCGAACGTCCGGGGATCGAGTTCGAGTGAGCTCTGATATTGGAGCTCGGTCAGAATGTTGTACTCGACTTCCTGGATCGATCCCTGGGCGTCGACAAAGTGGTAATGGAAGATGTCGCGCAGCGACTGGAGCGCGTCCCACGTCTGCTCCTTGAACACGCGGTAACGGCGCCGGGCGAGGTTTTCGTCATAGTCGGTGGCGCGCTCCTCCAACAGTTCACCCATTCCCGTGCGCCGCACCTCGTCGTTGTGGACCCGGACTTCGCCGCCGCGCTTGAGCTGGCGCTGGACAGAGGTGTTCTCGTCGACGAACAGCACCATGATGTGGATGGTCGGCTGCCGGAAGTGGATGCGGAAGGGGGTGGAGGCGAATTCCCGCCACAGCGCCTCCATCCGGTCGACGAGCAGTTTCAGGCACTCGACCTGTACCTTGGTGCGCGGAAAGCCGTCGAGAATGCAGCCGTCACGGTACTCGGGCTGGAGCAGGCGGCGAAAAAGGATGCCCACGACCTCACGGTCGCCAACCATGTAGCCCGCATCCTTGATGCGACGCGCCTCCGGCGAATCGAGCAGGGCACTGACGACAATCGGCGGGCAGGTGAGTCCGCGGGTCTTCAGGATGAAGGGGGTATTGGTGCCTTTGCCGGCACCGGGTGCGCCGCCGAGGAGAATGATCTCCTTCGGGAAGCGCAGATTCTGCAACCCAAACTCGACTTCCAGGCTTTCCCAGACGGAGTCGAAAATGAGCTGGGCGTCCTTGATCTCCAGGTCGGGGTATCTGGACGCCGTCGATGGCGTTGGAGTTTTGGTGCCGGCGGCGGACGGACCGGAGGCGGGAGGAACGGGGGAACTCATGGCCTCAAAGGATCGAGACTTCAGGGGGAAGGGGGCGTCTGCGCAACGTGGCACCAAGAAACGCGAGGAATTCCAACTCATGCGGCGCGATCGCGCGACGCCTGAGCGTGGCATGGCAAGAAGGTGTCAGTCGATGAGTATTTCATTCCCTAATGGCAGGCTGCGAGGCATTGCCTGCAAGATTCCACATCGCGCCGGCAATGCAAATCGTGATAACCGGCTAGCGCCGAGACGGATAAGTTTTCCGCGGGCAACAACCTCCGTCGCTTGAAACTTCAGACAACATGGATTCTGTTCTGGGAGGCCCGCGGAACCGTTTCGCACGAGGGTGAGTCTACAGCGGGTTGTTCTTTGTGAGGATTCGACCGGGCGAAATCATCGGAGGGTTTGGAGCAGGGCCGACGGCTGACAACCGGGGCATTTGTGATTTCTCGGAAACCGCCGCTTGCTCCGAAACGTCATCTTGGACACTTCCCGGGCTGCGAACTGTTGCTCAACAACAGCGAGCAGATCGGGATTTAGTTGAAGCTGGACTTGGCGGGGTCGCCTCAGGCGGCCCCGCCTTGATTTATCCGGAGGTGGGGCGCAAGGGAAGCGGGCCGAGCCACGAAGGGATTCCGTTTGGGGTTGGCGGGGAACCGCTGGCGGCTTTATCTGACAGTGTTTGAGCCTCATGCGAATCCTCATAGTCGACGACGAAGCCAGCATCCGGAAGACGACGGCCATTGCTGTTCAGACCACCGGGCATGTGGCGGTGGAAGCGCCAAGCGGGTCCCGCGCGCTCAAGCTGGTCGAAACCGAAGGGTTCGATGTGTGCTTCCTCGACGTGAAGCTGGGCGCCGAGGATGGCTTGGTGGTTCTGGACCGCCTGCTGGAAGTCTCGCCTGGGCTCGCGGTCGTCATGTTCACGGCTTTTGCGAGCATCGCGATCGCGGTCGAAGCGATGCGTCGGGGTGCGTTTGATTTCATTCCGAAGCCGTTTACGCCGGAGCAGATCCGCCAGGTCCTGCAGAAGATCGCTCGGACTCGCTCGTTGGAACAGCGGGTGCAGCAGCTCGAATCGCAGCTGGCCGATGAATCGCCGGAGATCGATCTCACCTCCCAGGAGCCCGCGGTGCAGCGCGTGTTTGATATCGCCTTCAAGGCCGCCGACACCACGGCCACGATTCTCATCCTCGGCCCTAGCGGCACCGGCAAGAACGTGCTTGCGCGCGAAATCCACCGCCGCAGCGCACAACGCGAGCGTCCCTTCGTCACCGTAAACTGCCCGAGCCTTTCGAGGGAATTGCTGGAGAGCGAACTCTTCGGTCACGTGAAAGGCGCTTTCACCGGGGCGGTGCAGGACACCTTGGGCAAAGTGGCGGCCGCGGAGGGCGGCACCCTGTTTCTCGACGAGGTGGGCGAAATGCCGGCCGAAATCCAGCCGAAGTTGCTGCGCCTGTTGCAGGACCGGGAGTATGAGCGCGTGGGGGAGGCGCGGCCGCGCCGGGCGGCGGTGCGGGTGCTCGCCGCCAGCAATCGCAATCTCGCGGAGGAAATGAAGGCGGGCCGGTTCCGCGAGGATCTGTTCTACCGGCTCAACGTGATCACCGTCGCGCTCCCGGGTCTGCAGGAGCGCCCCGCCGACCTGATGCGCCTCGCCGGAAATTACCTCGCCTTCTTCGCCCGGCGGCTGGGCAAGAAGGTGCGGGGGTTCGCGCCCGAGGTCGCGGCGGCGTTCCGTGCCTATGCGTGGCCGGGCAACCTGCGCGAGTTGCGCAACGTGATCGAACGGGCGGTCATCCTCGCCGGCGGCGACACCCTCCTGCTCGTGGATCTGCCGGAGGAATTCGCCCACCGGCCGGAATCGTCGGTGCAGGTGGGCGCGCGCGTGACCCTCGACAGCCTGGAGGCCGAGCACATCCGGCGTATCCTCAGCATCTCCGCCACGCTGGAAGAAGCGGCCCGCACGCTGGGGATCGATCCCGCCACCCTTTACCGAAAACGGCAGCGACTCGGATTGTTGTGAGGTCGGCGGCCGGAGGGTTCCGGCGCCGACGCGATTTCCGATCCGAACGATCATGCTCCGCACCCGTCTTTATCTCGGCCTGCTTCCGCTCCTGCTCCTGCTGATGGCCATGGGCGGCTATGCGCTGTTCACGTGCCGGGAATTGAGTCGTTCCGTCGAGGTCACGCTCGCGGCCAACTACCGTGCGATGCTGGCCACGGAGGAGATGAAGGAAGCGGCCACCCTCATGGACAGCGCGCTCAATCAAACGGAGGCGGGCGATGCGCTGGAGACCCGTGCACAATTCGCCGGCCAACGGGCCCGGTTCGAGCGCAACCTGCATGAGCAGTCGATAACCGCAGCCGGCACGCCCCGCGCCGCGCCGCTCGAGGCGGTCGATGCCGCGTTCCTGACGCAGGTGCAGGCGGATGAGACGTTTTTGCGCGAAGGATCGCTCTCGCGCCAGGTGGTGCATCGCACCACCGCCGTGGCGTGCTTCAACACGCTCCGCGCGCTCGAGACCCTGGCCGAATACGATCATGGCGTCTGGCAGGCCGAGCTGGCCCGGGCCGGGCGAGCCACCCGCACGACCATCAAGCTCCTCCTCGGCGCAATGTCCGCCGCGATCCTCCTCTCGCTTTTCCTGTCCTATCGCCTCAGCCGCTCGCTCCTCCGACCCATCCGGGCGCTCACGTCATCCGCTGTGGCGCTGGGCGAGGGCGCTCTCGATCGGGAGGTGCCGATACTGTCCCGCGACGAACTGGGCGAGCTGGCCCGGGCGTTTAACACGATGGCGGCCAAGCTGCGGGCATTCCGGGAGGCGACCACGGCCAAGGTGCTGCGCGCCCAGCGCACCATGGAGGCCACCCTCACCTCGACGCCCGACCCGGTGTTCGTGGTGTCCCGCAGTGGTGAGATTGAACTGAGAAACCCTGCGGCCGAGATTCTCGCAGCCACCCCCGAAATTGCGCAAGGACTGCCGGAGCCATTGCGCCAGCCGCTCGCGGAGGTGCTGGCCTCGGGCAACCACTATCTGCCGACCGGCTACGATCGCGTCGTGGTGCTGCGCATCGGACGCGAGGACCGGCACTACCTGCCCCGGATCCTCGCCGTGGGCGACACCCTGACCGGCTTTGGCGGGGCGGCCATCCTGCTGCAGGATGTGACGAAGTTTCGCCTGCTGGACGACGCCAAGAACAATCTGGTGGGCACCGTGAGCCACGAACTGAAGACGCCGCTGACCGGCCTGCGCATGGCGGTGTACCTGCTGCTTGAACAGAACCTTGGTCAGCTCTCGTCGGCCCAGCGGGAATTGCTGGAGACCGCGCGGGATGACGCCGACCGGCTGCTGCGCATTCTCAACGATCTGCTGGATCTGAGCCGTCTGGAGGCCGGCGCCACGGCACTGAACCGCACGCCCGAGCGCGTGGACGAGCTGCTGGCCGCCATCATCGCCGAGATCCGGCCGGTCGTCGAAGGGGCGGGCCAGCGCATCGTGGTGAGCATCGCCCGGGGAATGGATCGCGTGTCGGTCGATCGCGACCGGGTCCGGCATGTGTTCATCAATCTGCTCACCAACGCCAGCAAGTACTCGCCGGAGGGCAGCGAAATCGTGCTCTATGCCGAGCCGACGCCCGACGGCTTCGCGAAGTTCGGGGTGCGTGATCGCGGCTCAGGAATTCCGCCGGAGAGCCTGCCGCACGTGTTCGACAAGTTCTACCGCGTCCCGGGCCAGGCCAAGAAGGGGGCGGGGCTCGGATTGGCCATCGCGCGCGAGATTGTCGTGGCGCACGGCGGATCCATCGCCTGCGCCAGCACGCCGGGCGCGGGCAGCGATTTTCATTTTCTCCTGCCCGGCGGGCTGCCGGCCGCGGCGTGACCCGGCCGGCGTGGGGGCATGCCGTCTGGCGGCAACGCGCCGCCCGCCGTTCATTTGTGCCGGCCGTGACGGAAGATGTCCCAGATCACCCAGAGGCCAAGCAGAGCCGAAAGCAGATAGCCGACGATCCCGAGCAAAGGGTAGCCAAAAAGGTACGGACTGATCCCGGTCGTGACGATTTGGGACGAGCCGATGATGAGCGCGCCGATGATCACTCCGAGGGCGATCCGGTTGCTGGCGGCGCGCAGCGCCTCGTTCAAGCCCTCCAGGCCGCGGTGCTGGAAATTGACCGTGAGATCGTCCTGCTCCAAACGGCGCAGGAGGCGGTCGAGTTCGATCGGAAGATCGCCCAGCCGCCCGAAGGCGGTGGCGAGCAGAGTGCGCGTCTTGCCGAGCAGCGCCCGAGGACTCCAGCGTTCGCGGTGCAATTCGCGCAGGACGGGCCGCGCGACCCTGCGCAGATCGAATTCTGGATCAAGGGCGCGGCCGAGTTCCTCGATGGAGAGCACCGATTTCGCCACGAGGGCATAGTCGCGCGAGACGCTGATGCCGTTGCGGCCGAAAATCTCGATCAATTTGAGAATAAGCCGCCCGATCTGTTCGTACCCGATGGCGAAGTTCAGGTTCTCGCGCAGCGTGATCGTGACCTCTTTCTCCATGGTGCGGTAGTCAGGTTTGGCGCCGGGGCCGGCGAGGCTCATCGCGACCTGGACGACCTGCTCGGCGTCGTGCCCGGCGACCGCAAGGAGAAGGTCCGCCAGGGCATGACGCAGCCGGCGGGTGAGGTGACCGGCGAGGCCCCAGTCGAGCAGACAGAGGCGACCGTCGCCCGTCACGAGCACATTGCCGGCATGGGGATCGGCGTGGAAGAAGCCAGAGATCACGATTTGGTGGAGCAGCGACGTGGCGCCGGCGCTCGCCAGGGCCTTGGCTTGTTCCGGCGCGAGCTGCGCCTGCTCGACGCGCCGCCCCTCCACCCGCTCCATGACCAGCATGCGGCGGGCGGTGAGCGAGCCGACCACCTCGGGGGCGAAGACCTTGTCGGGAAAGGGATTCTGTGCGTTGAAGTACTGCTGGTTGCGCGCCTCGTGCCGGAAATCGAGTTCCTGGATGAGGCCCGCGCGGATCTCCTCGACGATGGCGGGCAGGTCGAACGGGCGCAGCCGGGGCACATAGTGGTGGATGCGCGCCGCGAAAAAGGCGATGAGATCGAGATCCGCCTCGACGACTTTCTGCAGATCAGGCCGCTGCACCTTTACCGCGACCGCGCGGCCGTCGACTTTGAGGCGGGCAAAGTAGACCTGCGCCAGCGAGGCGGAGGCCACGGCCGTCTGGTTGAATTCGCTGAACACCTCGGCGGGATCGCATTCGAGCTCTTCCGAGACGACCTCCTGTATCGCGTCAAAGGGCAGGGGCTGAACGGCGTCTTGTAGTTTCTGCAGCTCGAGCACCAGCGGCTGCGGCACCAGATCGGGCCGCATGCTGAGGAGTTGGCAGAACTTGATGAACGTCGGACCGAGTTCCTCCGCGGCGAGGCGGATGCGCTCGACCGTGCTGCGGCGTTCCTTGGGAGTGGGGACGAAGCGCTGCCACCATGCGCCTGGCGTCTCGATCTGCTCGATGATCTCGGCGAAACCGTGCCGGACGAGCACGAGCACAATTTCCTTGGCCCGCACGGCGTTCGCCAGCAGGTCAAAGGGCTTGAGGGAGACGCCCGGCATGGCGGGGAACGGGCGGGGCGGTCAGGTGCTGCGATCAGGGCCGCGCGCGGCGAGGGCGGACTCGAGTTTCTTGACGCGGGCTTCGAGCGCCTCGAGGCGCGCCTTGTGCGTAAAATCAGCCTTGTCCGCCAGCTCCCTGAATTTGGCCGCCAACTCCGCGCTCATGATCTCGAATTCCTTGCGGCCCTGTTCCGCGATCTTGTCCGCCATGATGCGCGCGTCCGCGGCCGAAACCTTGCCTTGTCGGATGTAGTCCTGTAACGCGGCCTCGACTTTCTCCTTGGTGACGATCGTCGCTCCCACGCCCGCCAGCAGAGTCTTTTTGATTAGATCGATCATAAGGCCGCGGAGACTAGGGGCACGGGGAAGGCCGGGCAAACCCGAAACGGAGCGGCCGCAGGCACGCCACCCGCTTTTGAACACTGTCTCAACGCCCCCGGCGCGAGGATAGGATTTGCTCCTGTCGCAAGGGAAGCCGCACCGTCGGCCGTCTTCCACCTTTCCATTCGGACCTTCCCCCAGGGACGGCGGCACGCAGCCCCCAACGTCATCGGTCAGTTTGCAGGGGTCCGCAGCAAGCTGGCCAAGGCGTGCGGATCAAGGGGACTCAGGGTTTGGGAGCCGAATTCTCTTTGATGCCGCCGGCGGCCGCGAATGGACCCGTGAAAGTGCGCAGTACCCTGAGAAACATTTCAGCCCCCTTGGTCTGATAGCGCTGAAGGTGACGGACGATCACCACTTCGCGCGTGGGCATCCGGCCGGTGAGCTCCCGATAGACGAGGGTGTCGTCGTCGGCTGGCCTTTGAGCGATCCGGGGCAGGATGGAAATGCCCATGTTGAGCGCCACCAGCGCCTTCACGGTGGCGACTTGTGAGCAACGATGCCCGAGACGCGGAGCGAAATCGTGATCACCGCAAAAGCGCTCAATCTCCATTGCCAGGCTGCTTGAATGGCCCAAGAGCACGAAATTCTCGTCCGCCAAGTCACGGGCGGCGATGGCGGGCTTTGAGGCGAGCGGGTGACTCGGGCTCACGACCAGCAGAAGGGGCTCCACAAAAAGAGACTCTGTGGAGACCCGGGGATCCTTGACTGGCTGCGGCACCACGGCCAAGTCGAGATCGCCGTCCACAACTCCACGCATCAGGTCCGGACGGAAGTCTTCGTGGGTATGGACCAGTAGATACGGGTGAAGCTGGTGGCAGTGTTCAAGCAGCGGCGGAAATAGATATGGCGCGAGCGTTGGCACTGTACCGACCTTGATACGCCGCTCCAAAGTCGGGCTGTCCTTTAGTTCCTTTGATGCATCTTCAACCTCTCGAACGATATAACGGGCCCGCTCAAGAAAGACCTGACCTGCCTCCGTTGGAACAACGCGGCGCCCCAAGCGATGGAATAGCTTATGACCCAACTCGTGTTCCAAGTTTATTATTTGTTGACTTAGAGAAGGTTGGGATACTCCACATCGCTCAGATGCACGCGTGAAATTCCCTGAATCGGCTGCGGCAAGAAGGTAACGAAGTTGGGTCAGTTCCATAGGTTATGACTATGATATGGATAAAAGCACATTGCTATTCTTATCGCAAGTATCGGCTATACTGTCAGCGGTTCCGAAAGGGACCATTCACACAGAGCAGAAAACAAAACATGAACTATGACAGTAGACTGATGAGACTCGTGCCGGCAGGCGTCGTGCTTGCTGCGGCGGTCTTCCTCGGCCTCGCTCCGGAAAAGGTGCGCGATCTCGATCGAATCGACGCCTGCTTCGGATATGCCGCGGTCATCGCCCTGCTGGTTCTGGCTGTCCTCGACTATCGCATCAGACTGCGAAAGCAGGGCAGTCGCTGAGCCACCGGCTCGTTGAGTCAGTAAACGTGGAGGCCGGAACCGAAAGGTTCCGGCCTCTTCGTTGGCTCAATCTACAGCGGCATACTTGGATTCATGCGAACCTGGCAGTCCGTCAGGACGATACGACGGGCGGCGATTCTGGCGCAATAGCAGGCGCCGATTTGCGCTTCAGGAAGGCAGAAAGAATCAACGAAATGACCAGCCCGATAAGCGCGGAGACTATGACGCCCGCGACCGCCAGCACTGCTGGCTTGTATATGAAGCGGGTGAATTTCTCGGCCACTTCCATCTGGCTGTCACTCATTCCCCGGGCGATCCACTGCTGTCGCGCGAGATCGACGGCGTAGTCGGCAAAGCTTGGGTTGAAAAAGGTGAAGTGGATGAAGGTATAAATCGCTCCAATGAGACTTGAATAAAGGATGATGAGCATGCCGGCGCCCACACCTTTACCATAGCTAAGCGCTCCGTCTTTCGCCTCTTCCCGGGTGGCCTTGATTCCAAGCCACATCACGACGATCGCCACCACAAGAGGCAGCAAAGTGACGATCCACCGCCCCTGCAGCATCCTGTCCGTCTGATAGCCGAGGAAAAAGAAGACGAGCGTGAGCACGATATTGCCCAGCGCGAGAATGAGTCCGTAGAAAAACGGGGTATTCATGTTTGGAGCCAAAATGGAGTTTTCCCTGCCCGGCACAATCGCGCAGTGACGAACGGCACCGGCAACGGATGGGTGGTACCCGGCTGTGTCATCGCGGCGGAGTTCTCAACCGGACCAAGGTGGCACCCCACCCCCCGCTCGTTTCATCCCCCAAGCGGAAAGACTCCACGCGGGATGAGCGGCGCAGCAGGGAATGGACGGTTGTGCGAAGAGCACCGGTGCCTTTGCCATGAATAATGCGGACCTCGCGCAGTCCCCGCTCGCCGCAAACCTTGAAATACTCATCGAGCAAGCTGGCGACATCCGCGGGCGCGAAGGTGTGAAGATCCAACTCGTCGGTGATGGGAATGCGGATGGGAGGCGTTTCTTCGGACATATCAAGGGCCACGTCCCGTTTGCGGTGATCCTTGCGGCGTGACCCGTCTTCGCTACGAAGATGGCGGCTCCTGGGGCGGCGGGGTCGACTCGATCGGCGCGTTGGGAGCGGGGCGGGGCGGTGGGGGTGCCTCCGCAGGAGGCGCCGGCATGCGTGGCTGCGGAGGCGACGGCGGAGTTTCGATCGCTCGTCGCAGTTCATCCTCGAAACCGTTGGCAGCCTTCTTGAATTCCCGGATGGTCTTCCCGATACCCCGAGCCAACTCTGGGATCCGCTTGCTGGGGAAGAGCAGCAGCAGCACCAGCATGACCATCATGAGTTCTGGGCCCCCAACGTCGAGGAGAGCCAGACTGGAATGCGGTGCGAACATGGTGATCACCCTCGGCCGGTGAAGATGCGGAGTGGCGGCAACGAAATATGGCGTTCAGCGTGCATTCGCCAACCTTTTGAAGAGGTATCCGGAAACTGCAGGTACGCCAGGGCTGCACACTGGCTTGGCGGACCCGCGATGGGAAAAATCTCGGCTATTTCAAACTGATTTGGACAAGAAACGTTTGCACCTGGCTCGGCGCCACCTGGTAGAGGCCGGTCCTGTGCTCTGGCGCGTTCGCGGGGCCCATCCACGGCTCCACGCAGTAAAACGGCGAGTCGTCGGCCTGCGTCCATGTCACGACCACCGTCGGCTTGGGCGGCACGCGATCGGGGCCGATGCGCACGATGATCTGGTCTTCGCCGCTGCGCTCCCCGAAGACCACCGTGTTGTTCTTGAGGCCGGTGTGCAGCACATCAATCAGGTCCTTGTTCGCGAGTAACTCCTCGCGACCGAGACGGGGACCGATATGCAGCGGACCCCGTTCAAGATCCTGTCGCAGCGTGGCGGTCGCGGGGATGCGGATGAAGTAGTCCGCCCGGGTGCGGCCCTCGCGCCACGGCAGGGTGAAATAGAAGTGGTGGCCGCCGCTCCAGGGAATGGGTTTGCTGTCGAGGTTGCGGAGACTCAATTCCACGAACAGCGCCAGCGGTTCAAACCGGTAGCTGACGGTGAATTCATAGTCATAGGGGTAGGCGGCGCGGGCTTCCTCCCCCGGACGGAAGAGAGCCGTAAATCCGCGCTCGTCGAGGCGGGTGACTTGAAAGTCGCCCTGACGGGCCAGGCCGTGCATCGGCATCGGCCGGCGCGTGCCGTTTTCGTCGCGCCAGAAGTGGATATCCCCGCGGTCAAAGGTGCGGCCACAGAAGGGGAACAGGATGGGATTGCCGCCGCGCACCTTCGCGATGTCATCGAGTGACTGCACCTCGGGCCAGTAGATAACATCGCGCACAGTGCCATCGCCGAGCGTGAGATGCCAATTCATCAGGCGCGCGCCCTTTTCGGGGAGCGCGAGGAAGGTGGAAGGGCCCACCTGCCAGCGGGTCAGGGTGTGGTCAAGGTAGGGAATTTTTTCCATGCGCGGCGAGATCGTAGGGAAGGACTTCTGTGCCGACAAAGACATTTTCGCAAGCGATTCATCTGCTGGGCGGGACCGCCCGCGGCGAGCCACCGGAGGCCCTCCGCGTTCAGGGGAAGACCGCTCCGGGCGGACGTTGTTCGGTCGCGATGGGAAACAAAGGCCCGCCCTGTAACGCCCGGTCGAATCGGGGCGCTTGCGTCGCGAGGCAAGGCCCGCCAGAGTGACAGCACGTTCATGTCGGGGAGATTTCTTCAGTTCGGGCTCGCCGGGGTACTGGCCGTGCTGGTCGCCTCGGCCGTGGAGACGCCGTCCGGATCGTCGCATCCGGCCGCGGCGGAGAACCGCGAGGCGGCGGCGCCGGCCGCGCCGGACCGAGGAAAGCCGGGCGGGAAGGTCACGGTCTATGTCGTGCCGGTGCGGGACGAGATCGCCCAGCCGGCGTTCTACATCCTGCGCCGCGGCCTCAAGGAGGCGATTGAACACCAGGCCGGCGCGGTCGTGCTGGATATGCAGACGCCGGGCGGGCGCGCCGACGTTGCCTTCGACATGATGGAGGCGTTGGAGAAATTCCCGGGCCTGACCGTGACCTATGTGGACGGCGAGGCCATGTCCGCCGGGGCGTTTATTGCGGCGGCCACTAAGGAGATCTGGTTCGTGCCCAAGGGAGTGATCGGAGCCGCCGCGGCGGTGACCGCCGAAGGCCAGGATATTCCCGAAACCATGCGGCTGAAGATCAACAGCTTTCTCCGGGCGAAGATGCGGGCGATTTCCGAAGACAAGGGCTACCGCGGCCAGGTCATCTCGGCGATGATCGACAAGGACTACGAGCTGAAGATTGGCGACACGGTGATCAAACCCAAGGGGGAACTACTGTCGCTCACGGCCAACGAAGCCTCGAAGACATACGGCGATCCGCCCCGTCCACTCCTGGCGGCGGGCATCGCCAAGGACCTCGACGATCTGTTGCGGCAGAAGTTCGGCGACGGCGGCTATGACATCGTCCAACTTGAAGTTACGTGGTCGGAAAAACTGGCACAATATCTCAATGCCATTGCTCCCTTGCTGATGGGGCTCGGCGTGCTTTGCCTCTTCATTGAATTCAAGACGCCGGGTTTCGGCTTCTTTGGCATCGCGGGCATTGTGCTGCTGGCCGTTGTGTTTCTCGGGCATTACGTCGCCGGCTTTTCGGGCCACGAGCCGATGATTTTGTTCGCCCTGGGACTCCTGCTGCTGGCCATTGAAGTGTTCTTTTTCCCAGGCGTGGCGGTCATGGCCGTGAGCGGTGTGGCCCTCATGCTGGGCTCGCTCGTCTGGGCGATGGCCGACATCTGGCCCGACCAGCCCCTGACGATCGCGACCTCGGGTGACCTGTTTCTGCGGCCGCTGTTCAATCTCGGCGCCGGTCTTGCATTGGCGCTGGTGCTGGGGCTGGTGCTCGCGCGCTTCCTGCCCAAAGGCTGGCTGTGGGATCGGATGGTGCTGCAGGCGGCGGTCGGGACCGCGGCGCAAGTGGCGGGCAAGGCACCGGACTTGGCGGCAGATACCGCCGGGCTTGTCGGGCGGCAGGGTGTGGTCGTCACGCCCCTGCGCCCCGGCGGGGAAGTGGAGATCGATGGCCGGCGCTATCAGGCCCAGCTCGAGCTGGGTACGGGCGCGGCGGGCACGCGGGTCGTGGTCATCGGCCGCACGGATTTCGGCCTGAAAGTGGAGAAGATTTCGACATGACTGCGATCCTGCTGCTCTTCCTGGTCGGCACCGTGCTGCTGGTCTTCGAAGTCTTCATGCCGAGCTCCGTGCTCGGCATTCTCGGGGGTGTCGCCATGCTGGGGGGCTGCATCGTCGCCTTCATGAACTATGGCGTGCGCGGCGGAAGCCTGGCGGTGTTGGCCGGCCTTGCGATCCTCGGCTTGGCGCTCTATGCAGAGTTCGGTTTGCTCCCCAAGACGCGGATCGGGAAGCGCTTTTTCCTCAACGAGGCGATCGGGGAAATCAGCCAGCCGCCGGTTGCGGACGCGGCCACCGTGGTGGGCCAGCGCTGTGAGGCGGTCACCACCCTGGCGCCGACGGGTTATGTGCTCCTCGATGGCCGGCGCTACGAGGCGTTCTCGCAGAGTGGCCATGTCGGCAAGGGCACCGTGCTCAGGGTCGTCGCCGTCGACAACTTTCGTTTAACCGTCACCAAACCATGATCAATCTATCCATCGTTATCATCATCGTTCTCGGCATCGCGGCCCTGATCCTTTTGGGGATCATCTTCTCGTTTTTTAGCGTCTGGCTGCGCGCCTGGCTGGCCGGGGCCTATGTCGGCTTCGTCAACCTGGTGGCGATGCGGCTGCGGCAAGTCCCTTACGGTCTCGTGGTCGACGCCCGCATCCGCGCCACCAAGGCGGGCATCAAACTTTCCATCGACGAAGTCGAGGCCCAGTTCCTGGCGGGCGGCAACGTCATCGCCTGCGTGCACGCTCTCATCGCGGCGCAGAAGGCGGGCATCGCGCTCGATTGGCGGCGGGCGTGCGCGATCGACCTGGCCACCAAGGGCTCGGGCAAATCCGTCGAGGAGGCGGTGCGCACCTCGGTCGATCCGAAGGTGATCGATTGTCCGAATCCCGAGGGCGGCCGCCCCACCATCGACGGCGTGGCCAAGGATGGCATCCAGGTGAAGGTCAAGGCCCGCGTCACCGTGCGCACCAACCTCGATCGCTTCGTCGGCGGCGCCAAGGAGAACACCATCATCGCCCGCGTCGGCGAGGGCATCGTTACCACCATCGGCTCGGCGGAGAGCTATAAGACCGTGCTCGAGTCGCCCGACAGCATCTCGAAGACCGTGCTGGCGCGCGGCCTGGATGCAGGCACGGCTTTTGAGATCCTCTCCATCGACATCGCCGATGTCGATGTGG
>Ga0335081_10001591_pt1 | contig 36231 bp, 32 predicted proteins | sample Lox_Sample_35_FD_206713 | JGI IMG/M metagenome (GOLD analysis project Ga0335081, IMG submission 206713) | Soil microbial communities from Loxahatchee National Wildlife Refuge, Florida, United States - Lox_Sample_3.5 | ecosystem: Environmental > Terrestrial > Soil > Wetlands | place: USA...
TGAACGGTGGAGGCGGCGTGGAGGCGGAACTAGTGGTAGCCGAGGCCGAAAAGGAAAAGGCCCAAAGGACGGTACCTTTGGGCCTGTAAGAATGGCGGGGTGTACGGGACTCGAACCCGTGGCCTCCGGCGTGACAGGCCGGCGTTATAACCGACTTAACTAACACCCCAAAGCGTCTGACTTGGGCGGAGCAGGTTTCGAACCTGCGACCCTCGCCTTGTAAGGGCGATGCTCTACCCCTGAGCTATCCGCCCTCGGATGGTGGAGCGTCGGGGTTCTAGCTCGCGCCGCGACGGCTGTCAACGGCGCGAAAGGTGGTTAAGCACCCGTGACCTCCGAGCTTTAAAAGCTGGCCGGCGGCGGCACAAAGGGATACGAGGGCGCACGCACGATGACATGGAAGAAGGGCCAGAAGCTCGTTCACCGAGCACAGCCGGCGTGGGGAGTGGGGTTGGTGCTCGAGGTCGGGGATGAAGGCCGCAGGATCGCCGTCCGCTTCGCTGGTCGGGACGGCGTCACGGTGGTCTCCGGCCGGGACCAGGCCCTGGCCGCCGTCCCGGACGAGACGCCGCTGGATCGGCCCGCAGGCGGCCTTCTCGACCGGCTCGCGTCCGGTGACGCAGGGCCCGCGAGCGCGTTCTCGCTGCGCACCCGCGTCGCCCGCCTGGAGGCCCTGCGGCGGGCAGACAGCCTCGGTGCGCTTCTCTCCTCGCGCGTCCACGTACTTCCGCATCAGGTCGGCGCCGCCGGGCGCATTCTCTCCGACCGCAGCCCTCGCTTCGTGCTCGCAGACGAGGTGGGTCTCGGCAAGACCATCGAGGCGGGCCTGGTATTCTCCGGAATGCGCCAGCTCGGTCTCGCCGAGCGGGTCCTACTCATCGTTCCCGAGCACCTGTGTTTCCAGTGGCTCGCCGAGATGTTCCACAAGTTCAACGCCCTCTTCACCCTGCTCACCCCCGAGCGCATCGCCGAGTTGGGGGGCGCCGAGGAAGCGCTCCAGAGGAGCAAGCTCGCCATCGTGTCGCAGGAGCGGCTGGAGGCGGACCCGGCGCTCGCCGCCCTGGCCGCGTCGCTCCCGCTCGACCTGGTGGTCGTCGACGAAGCTCACCATCTCGCCGCGGACGCCCTCTTCGAGCGAACCGCCCCCATTGCTCGCAGCTCCTTTGGACTCCTCCTCCTCACCGCTACTCCCATCCGCCTGGACCCGCGGGAGTACTTTCGCCTGCTTTCCCTCGTGGAGCCCGTGCCCAGCGCCTCGCTGGAGAGTTTTCTGCAACGGCTGGAGGCGCACGAGGCCTTTTCGGCGGTGGCGAGGGAACTGCTCGCCGGCGGTCGCATCGACCAGGCCGTGGAACGACTGCGTTCGCTCGCCCCGAGTGATCCGGTTTTCGCGCATTCGGAGGGCGACGGTGGCAAGCCGCCCAAGCGCCGCCGCATCACCCGGGCGCGCCTGCTCGAACACCTGGCTGCCCACTACGGCCTTTCCTCTCGCCTCATCCGGAACCGGCGAGTCAAGGTAGGCGCTTTCACCCGACGCGTTCTTCGCAGGGAGGACCTCGCCGAAGGCGAAAAGCTCGAGGCGGTAGCCTCGCTATGCGGTCGGTTGGCACGCACGCACGAAAAGGTGCTGGTCTTCGGCGGTGACGTGGACCGCCTTCGGGCGCTACAGGCCCACATTGGGGAGCGCGAGCGCCTCGAGGCGCTGCTCTATGACGATGCCCCTACCATGGAGGGTCGCGATCGATTGGTGGCGCGGTTCCGCGATCCCGAGGGCCCCATGGTGCTCCTCTCGGGGGAGTCCGGTGGCGAGGGGCGCAACTTCCAGTTCGCTTGCCATCTGGTGTGCCTGGACCTGCCCGACTCCCCCCTGGTGCTTGAGCAGCGCATCGGCAGGCTCGACCGCCTCGGGCAGACCCGCCCGGTGGAGGTGCACGTGTTCGCCGAGCCCGGCGACGAGGCATTCCTCGCCGACCTCTACGAGAAGGAGATCGGCATCTTCGACGAGCCGGTGGGTGGCCTCGATGCCGTGCTGGCGAACCTGCCGGAGGAGTTGGAGACGCTTCGCCGCAAGCGAAGCGAGGAGACGCGCGAGGCGTTCCGGCGGAAGATCGCGGACCGGGTGGCCGCCGGCCGCCGCGCCCAGCACGAGGGGTACGACCCCCTTCTCGACGTTCGTTCCGCCTCCATCCCCGAGCTGACGGCGCTCGTGCGGGCGGCCTTCGATCGCATGGGCGAGGATTCGGCGGTGGGTCTGGAGGACGCCGATTCCGAGAGCGACGACCCGGCGGCCACCAGCTCCCGCAGCCGGGAGATCGAAGCGGCCCTGCAGACGCTGGCGCGCTGGCTGGAGGAGGAACTGGAGGAGCTGGTGGTGGAATCCGGGCGCCGCGTAGGGATGGAGGTGGACACCGACGAGAATGTCCACCCGTTCGAGTCTGCCTTCACCTTCGGGGCGCGGATGCAGATCGAGGCCCTGCCCGGCATGGACATGCCGGAGGAGGAGCGGACCCACCTCGGCAGCTTCTGGCGCGAGACCGCGGTAGCCCACGAGGAACTCGAGTGGTTCGCGACGGGACATCGACTCGTGGAGGCGCTCCTCGAACTGGCGCGCGACGGGGACGCCGGCCGAACGGCGGTGCTCCATTCCCGGGTGGCTCCCCGCAGCGGCGCTCTCTATGTGCGGTACCGCCCGCGCTGGCGGCTGCCGGCGGATCTCGCTCCCGGCGCGCGCGTCCCTTCGCGCCAGGCGTCGCGGTACCTGGACGAGGGGCCTCTCTCGGCGCTGGTGGACCTGGCAGCGGGCCACCGCGTGATGGAAGGTGGGGCCGCCAGGCTCGAGGTGGACGTGGACGGGGTTCGGGACGCCCGCGCCGCCCCGCCCTCGGCGGACCTCGTCGAAGCGGCCGGAGTCCAGGCGGAGAGCTCCGTTCGCGACGCTCTCCAGCGACGCGTCGCGCAAGCGGTGAAGCGCCTCGATGCGCACGTCAAGACCGAGGAGGAGCGCCTTATCGCCTCCGCGCGGGACGGCGGAGCTCCGCGCCAGGACATCGAGAGAGCCCTGGTGTCGCTGCACGTCCATCGCGAACTCGTCGAGAAGGCGCTTCGCGGGGTCAACCTCGAGCTCGACGCGGTAGCGCTCGTCGTGCCCTGACGCCCCTCGACCTTCGACGGTGCGGGAGATACCCTCGGGCATGCCCGTGCCGCCTCGCGCCTACCTCCCAGACCTCCTCTTCGCGGGCGGCGGGGTGTCCGAGGGAGCGGCGCTGTCCGTCGTCGACGGCGCGATTGCGGCCGTCGGGGAGCCCGAGGTCGGGTGCCAGTGGGTTCGCCTGAGAGGCAAGGCGATCCTCCCTGGTCTCGTGTCCGCTCACAGCCACGCCTTCCAGCGCGCGATCCGGGGTCGGACCGAGGTGCGCCTTCCTGGGAAGAGCGACTTCTGGTCCTGGCGGGACGCCATGTATCGAGCCGCCTCCGTGCTCGATCCGGAGGATATGTACGCGGCGGCCCGAATGACCTTCCACGAGATGGTCCGGGCGGGAGTGACCGCGGTCGGTGAGTTTCACTACCTACAGCGCGACCCGAACGGAAGGACCTACGACGATCCGGACCTCCTCGCGAAGCAGGTGATGAGGGCCGCCCGGGAGGTCGGGATACGGATCACTCTCCTCCGGGCGGCGTACGCGCGGGGCCGACCGGGGGAGGCGCCAGTCCCAGCGCAGCGCCGGTTCATCGACCAATCGGAGGATCAGGTCCTAGAAAGCCTGCTGCGCCTCGCCGACTTCGCTGCCGGCGATGCGGGGGCGAGCGTAGGACTCGCGCCACACAGCGTGAGGGCATGCCCGGCGGAGTGGATTCGCGTGCTCTCCCTGGAGGCGCGCCGCCGTGCCTGGCCCCTCCACGTCCATCTGGCGGAGCAGCCCGCGGAGGTGGAGCAGTGCCGCGCTGAGCACGGGGTGACCCCGACGGGCCTGCTCGAGCGCCTTGGCGTCCTCCAGCCGGGATTCACAGCGGTCCACGCGATTCACCTGACCCCCGAGGATGTCGGGCTCCTGGGGCGGGCCCGCGTCACCGTCTGTGCCTGCCCCACGACCGAGCGGGATCTGGGAGACGGGATCGTGCCGGCACGAGAACTCCTCGATGCGGGCTGCGGCCTTGCTTTGGGAAGCGACTCGAACGTCCAGATCGACCTCCTCGAGGAGGCGCGCGCCCTGGAGGGGCACCTCCGGCTGGAGCGGCTCACCCGGGGCGTGCTGGCGGATGAATCCGGCGAAGCGGGAGGCCTCGACGGCCTGGCGCGGCGCCTGTACGGGTTCGCCTCCGCGGGAGGAATGCGATCCCTGGGGCTTCCGGGAGGGCAGCTCGCCCCGGGGGAGCCTGCCGACTTCGTCGTCGTCGACCTCGAGGACGCGTCGGTGGCCGGCACCTCCGCACCCGACCTGCTCCCGACGGTCCTGTTCTCTGGAGCGCGCAGCGCCGTTCGCGACGTCTACGTGGGAGGCGACCCCGTCGTCTCCGGGGGAGCGAGCGCCCCCGGTCGGACGCCGGGCGAGGAGGTCGCGCGCGAGTTCCGCGCCACCATGCGGAAGCTCTGGGCGGCCTGACTCTGCGCTCTGCGTGCGCGAGCCGTCCCGCTGAAGTACCCTGCCTGCATGGATCTCGTGCCGCTGTTGCAGGCTCTGGTCGCAATAGACTCCACCTCGACGAAGTCGAATCACCCCGTGCTCGACCGCATCGAGGAAGAGGCCCGGGGGCTGGGCTTCGACGTCCGCCGCATGATCTGGCGCGACGCCGAGGGCGTCGAGAAGGGGAATCTCGTCTGCCGGAAGGGACCCGACACGCGGGGAGGGCTCGCGCTCGTCGGCCACAGCGACTGCGTGCCCTTCGATCCGGAGTGGAAGGAAGCCCTGTCGGGAGGACTGAGCGACGGGCGAGTCTACGGGCGGGGCTCCGCCGACACCAAGGGGTCGGTGGCGGCGATGCTGGCGGCAGCGTCGCGCCAGGAGCCACACGCGGCGCCCCTTTGGCTCCTGTTCACCGCCGACGAGGAGGTGGGCTGCCAGGGGGCGAAGCTCCTCATGCACGAGGGTAAGATCCGGCCGCGCGTGGCGATCATCGGCGAGCCCACCCGCCTCGTGCCCATCCGAGCTCACAAGGGCTACTGTGCGGCCGATGTGACCGTCACTGGAGTCGAGGGCCACAGCGCCTTCCCCGAGCTCGGAGCCTCGGCCATTCACGCGGCTGGCCGACTCCTCGCGGAGATCGAGCGCATCCAGGCGAAGCTCGCACAGGAGCACTCTGACGGCGCCTTCGCGCCACCACACACCACCTCCAACGTCGGCCTCATCCGAGGCGGCAAGGCTCGGAACATCCTGGCCGGCGATTGCTTCTTCACGCTGGAGTGGCGCCCGTTGCCCGGGCAGGAGCCGGCGCGCTTCCTCACGCTCTTCGAGGAGGCGGCCAGATCGCTGGAGCACAAGAGCGGGGGGAGGATTCGGGTCGAACACACGCCCATGCGGGTGGACAAGGCGGCCGTCACCTCGGCGGACGCGGAGGTGGTTCGCTTTCTCGAGAAGGAGAGCGGAAACGCATCGGCGACCGTGCCCTTCGGAGCTGAGCTCCCGGAGCTCATCGACATGGGGGCCGAGGCGTGCGTGTTCGGGCCCGGCGACATTCGGGTGGCGCATCGGACCGGCGAATACGTGGAGGTCTCGGAGCTGGAGAGGGCGGCCACCATCCACGCCAAGGCCATCGCTCGTTTCTGTGGGTGAACATGCCTCCCCCCCGGCGGGGGAGGGTAGGCGCTCTCGCCGCCAGCTGGCGAATCGAATAGGATGCCGTCCGTGGCGCTCCACTTCTGGAAGTATCACGGGCTCGGAAACGACTTCGTGGTGGTCGAGGGCGGGACGCTCATGGGCCCGGAGCGGGCAGCGCGCCTGTGCGATCGCCGCCGCGGCATCGGAGCGGACGGCGTCCTCACCATCCTTCCGCCGGAGGAGGACGGTGCCGCCTACATGCACATCTACAACTCCGACGGGTCGGTGGCCGCCATGTGCGGCAACGGCATCCGGTGCGTTGCCCGGCACCTGGCGGAGACCCGGAGCCTCCAAGGCCAACTGGTAGTCGAGACCGATTCCGGCCTCCGGCGCTGCACCGTTCACCGGGGCTCGGGCGGCGTCGTCGGGGCGGTCACCGTCGACATGGGCACCGCCCGGGTCGAGGGCGAGCAGGACTTCGACCTGGGGCGCGAGACGGTCCGTGCGCTACGGATCAGCATGGGAAACCCGCACGCCGTCGTCTTCGAAGTCCAGGACCTCGGCCGCGCCGGCACCCTCGGGCCCGCCATCGAGGCGCGCGTGCCGGGCGGCGTCAACGTCGGCTTCGCGCAGCTAGAGGGCGCCGGGCTGCGCCTCGTCGTTTGGGAGCGCGGCGCGGGCCTCACCGAGGCCTGCGGCACCGGCGCCTGCGCCGCGGCGGTGGCTGCCCGGGTGACGGGGCGGCTCACGGGGATGGGCTCGATCGACGTGACCCTCCCAGGGGGTACGCTCTCCATCGGGGTCGACCGGGATCTGTCGGTGCTGATGAAGGGTCCCGCGGAGAGGGTGTTCGAGGGAGAGACGGACCTCTGATGACGTCTGGCCGGATACTCATCGTCGACGACGAGCGTTTCTTCCGGGATCTGTTCCAGGAGATGCTCACCGCGCGCGGCCACCAGGTGCGCGTGGCTGCCTCCGGAGAGGAGGCGCTCCGGATCCTCGCGGGCGAGCGCTTCGACCTGCTCGTCACTGACCTGGTCATGCCCGGCGTGGACGGGATCTCCCTGCTGCGCGACGCGCGAGCGCGCGACCCCGAACTCGCGGCGGTGGCCGTGACCGGACAGGAGGACGTGAAACTGGCGGTTCAGGCCATGAAGGCGGGTTGCGAGGACTTCCTCACCAAGCCCGTCGACCGGGCCGAGCTCGCCGCGGTGGTCGAGCGGATCCTGGAGCGAGCGCGGCTCAAACGCGAGCACTCGGCGCTCCTCACCGAGAACATGCAGTTCGCGCGCTCCCAGGCCCTCTTCCGCAGGTGCATGGGCATCCTGGCAACGCTCGACCTGGAGCGCCTGCAGGACCTCACCCTTTCGGTGTTGGCCCGCATCACCGACGCCCAGGGTGCCGCCCTCTGGCTGGCGGACGACAAGGGTCAGCTGCAGCTGCGCGCCTACCGAGGGATCATCGAGCGATCGGTACTGCCACCGCGGATCGACCTGAAGGAGAACGACCTGGCCGGCTCCATCCGCGCCGGGAACCCCTTCGCAGCGCCCGGCGCGCCCCCGGGCGAGACCTTCTACGTCCCCCTGGTGGTGGACGAGGAGCCGGTGGGGCTGGCGCTCCTGGCTGACCGGGCGAGTGGCCGCTTCGGGGCCGACGAGCACGCTTCCGCTCTGGCAGTAGCGGACTTTGCCGCGATCGCCGTTCGAAACGCGCGGCGGTTCCAGGCACTCGAGAGGCTCGGCCTCCGCGATCGCGAGACCGCCGCCTACAACCTGTCGTACTTCGTCGACTATGCCGGCAAGGAGTTCTACAAGGCGCGCCGCTACGGGCGGCAGTTCTCGCTGGCGCTCGTCTCGATCGACAACATCGACCAGATGCGCAAGGAGGCCGGACGCGACCTCTTCCGGGCGGCCATGCGCGACCTCGTTTCCGCGGTCGCCCGGGTGGTGCGGGATGCGGACATCCTCGCCAAGGTGGCCGAGAACGAGTACTACGTCCTGCTCCCCGAGACGGACTACTTCGGCGCCTTGATGTTCCTGCGCCGTGCCGTGGAAGAGGTGCGACGCGAGGAGTCGGTTCGCCTCCTGGAGCAGCGCGTGCCGCTGCTCCTGTCCATGGGCGCGGCGACCTTCCCCAAGGATGGCGAGGATTTCGACGAGCTCCTCCACTGGTGCCGGGCCAGGACGGAGGAGCAGCGCGGCTCGCTCGTGCGGCGCATGCATCTCGCGGACCTGGAGCCGTCGGCCTTCTGGGAACTCGCCGACATCCTGCTCACCGAGTCCGCTCGTCTCCCCGAGACCACTCCGTCGGCGCGGCGACCGGCCGAGGTCGACCTCTTCGCCGCGGCGCAGCGCGAGGCCGCTCGCGAGGTCGGGCGCGATCCCCGGGCGCGGGGCCTCGTCTACCTAGGACGCCCGGGCGGGGCGGACGCGCTCCCCCTCCTCGCCGATCTGCCGCGCCCGGAGGCCTCCTGGCGCGTCGGAGACAGCCCGGTGCGAATCTTCATCCTCGGCTCCCGCGGCAACGGGGAGCCCCCCCTGCATCCGCTCGTCACCCCGGTGTTCGTGGAAGGGGACCCCCGCCTCAGCGCCCACGAATTCCTCCTCTTCCTCGGCGAGAACGCAGCCTACGGACTCCTGCAGAAGCCGGGAGGGACGCTGTTCCACACCTCAGACGTGCCGCTCGTGGACATGCTCGTGTCCAAGCTCCAGGCGGCCTATGACCTCCAGCCGGTGTAAAGCATGCCCCCGACGAGGAAGATCCTCTTCGCCGATCCCGACCCCACCGTCGTCCGGAAGCTCGCGCCACTTTTCCGTCAACGGGGGTACCAGGTGCACGCTGCGCAGGACGGCTCGCGGGCGCTGCAGATCGCCATCCTCCGCTCGCCGGACCTCGTCATCTTCGACGAGCGGATGCCTCTGCTCGACGCGCGCACCTTCCTGCGCATCCTGCGGACGAACCCGCGCACCGACCGGATTCCGGTGGTACTGGCGGGAGAAGCCGCCGACCCGGACAAGGTCCGCATGGGCGCCTGGCTTCGCAAGCCGTTCGACCCGGACGAGGTGCTGGCGCGGGTAGAGCAGATCTTCCGCCGGGTGGAGGCGGCGCGCGCGGTCAGCGCCGAGGGGCGGGAACTCGAGGGAAACCTGGCCCAGATCCCGCTCGTCGACCTCCTGCAGGTCCTCTCGGTGAACCGAAAGACCGGCCGCTTGCGCATCGAACGCGAGGGTGAGAAGGGCGAGGTGGCGCTCTCCTCCGGGCAATTGGTAGACGCCCAGGTCGCGGCTGTATACGGCGAAAAGGCTCTCTACCGGCTGCTCTCGCGTCGCGAGGGTCAGTTCTCGTTCCAGGCCGGCCCGGTGTCAGCGGTGGGTCGCATCTCGCGCCGGCTCGACGATCTCCTGCTCGAGGGGCTGCGCCAAGCGGACGAACTGGCGCGCCTGCTCCCCGGGCTTCCCGGTCCCAGCGAACGCCTCGAGCTCTTCGTGGCGGCGTCCGAGATCCCCGGGCTCCACCCGGTCACCGAGGAGGTGGTCCAGCTTCTCGCCACGCCCCGCACCTTGTCGGAGGTGCTGGACGAGACGCGGGCGAGCGATCTCGAGGCCGCCCGGGCGCTCTCCACCCTTCTCGAGCACGGCTACGCCACGCGCAGGGAGGGTGGACCGCCCCAGGTTCCGGAGTCGCAGCTGCTCGCTCCGGACGTGGTTCACGCCCTGCGCGTCCGGATCGGGCGGGCCCGCGCTCGCGGGGGCAAGCCGGTCGGGAAGGTGATCCTGGCCGGGGGCGGTCCCTTGGCCCGGCGTGCGGCGCTGGCTCGCTTCGCCACCCTGCCGGGATGGGAGAGCTACGCAGACGGTGGAACCGGGTTCGGCACCATCGGGAGGCTCGATCTGGGGGAGGTGCGCATCGACGTCCTCTCGCTCCCCGCCGACCGCTCGCAGCGCCCCCTCTGGCGCCCCTTCGCCACCGGGGCGGTGGGGGCCATGGTGCTCCTGCCCGCGGAGGGGACCGACTCTCTCCTGCTCGACCTGACTCGCGGCCTACGGCTCCCGGTGGTGGTGTCGGGGCCCAAGGAGGAGGCCATTCCGGACGTCCTCCGCGAAGCCCCGGCCGGCATGGCATTCGAGGGGAGCGACCCCGCCGAGGCGCTCCGGGCTCTGCTGGCCGGCGCGGGGGTGAAGCGCCCCTCCTACTCGATGAAGGGGTAGCTCCGTACACTCGGGGGACAGGCGGAGGCGCCGAGGTCAGGACGGATCGGGTTGCGCGTCCAGAGCAGCCCGCACGATGGGGCTCGTGCACAGGAGCTTGAATTCGCCAGCCGCGAGCCAGGCCACGCGCGTGCCGCCCCGGTACTTCACGCTGATGCACACGCGGGCACCGTGCCGCTCCACCGTCACGGGATGACCCCTGCCGAGATCGGCCTCGAGCGACTGCAGGTGCCGATGGATCCGGACCGCGCGCCGCCCTTCAGGCGAGGAGAGCGCGAGGAAATGCCGGTTCCGGCTGAAGGCCGGGTCTTCTCGCATTCGCCGGACGGCGCGCTCCACGAAATCCGCCATGAACCACAAAGGCTACCAGAGGGAACGGGGTGGATGCCAGCAGGCGCCCGGCTGGCGTGCCCGTTCGAGCGCTAGGGGCGCCGCGCCCGCCTCACGAAGCGAGCCATGGCGGAGTCGGTGAGGCCGATATGGGTGCGAAGCCAGTCGGCGAGCAGGTGGTTCATGCGCGAGACGAGCGCGGGAGCGGGCCCGCTCCGGCGGTGCTCCTCCGAGATCAGGGCCACCTGATTGACGAAGAAGGCGTGCTCCGCTTGGTGGGCCTCGAAGCCGGGGTAGTTGTGCTGACGCATGAAAGCCTCCTCGGCGGCGAAGTGGTGCTCGACGTACCCTCGCAGGAACCCGAGCATCCGCGTCACCTCGGCGGCATTGCCACCGCTCGCCGCCTCGAGCATGTCGTCGACCCGGCGGAAGAGCTCCTGGTGCTGCTCGTCGATGACGGCGATCCCCACCGAGAGCGCCTCCGTCCAAAGCAGCGCCAAGCAGCCTCCTTGCCGCCCGCAAAGGGCTTGGCGGCCATTCTAGGGCTTTCGCGAGGACGAGCGCGAGCCCTTGGACGCTCATCCCGCGAACGGCAAGGAGCGCTCCCCGGCTCCTCGACCGGAGCGGCACGCCTTTTTCGCACCCATCGCCGAACCCGTGATCTCGCGAGGTTAGGTTCCGCCCCGGCCCGGCTCCGGAGTCGCGTCCGCAGTCTGCCCTGGCCGGGCGCCCGGGGTCCTCTCCGCCGACGTGGCCAGGCGGGCGCGCTAGCGGCGCGCCGTCGCCATCACCCACTGGAGCGCGTAATCCGGCAGGCGACCGTTCAGGTACTCGCGCAGCTGAGCGCGGTCCGAGAACCGGCTGCCGCAGCGCAAGCACAGGCGGAGTGTAAGGTGGAGGGCGGCCCCGCTCGGTGCTCGAACGGCGAAGGTCTCCGAGAAGGCGGCGACGTCGTTGGCCTTCGGCGCGGCATTGCAATCGACGCAGCGGTAGCGCAAGGGACCCTCCGGAGGCGGCGCGGAGCGCACTCGGGGAACCTACCCTGGCGGACTGACAGCGGTGCCCGGGTGGTCTGAAGCCGACGCGTTACGGGAGGCCAGAGGACTCGACAGCGCGGACCAGGGCCCGCCGAGCCGATCGACCGTCGGGGCCCACAGCCACCGCGAGGAGGTTCCGGCGCTGGAACATCCGCCGGGCGACGCGGCGCACGTCCGCGGCTGTCACCCGCTCCACCCGGCGGCAGCGTTGCTCCAGGGTCTCCGGCCAGCCCAGAATCTCCCCGGTCCCGATCCAGCCGGCGAGCTCGTAGGGGTTGTCGAGCGCGAAGGTGAGCGACAAGCGGTGACGCCGCTTGCCGCGCTCGAGCTCGTCGTCCGGGACCGGTTCTTCCCGCAATCGGACGAGCAAGCTCAGGATCTCCGAGATGACGAGGCCGAGCTTGCCGGGCGAGCAGGCGCCGTCGAAGGTGAAGAGACCGGTGTCCTCGAAGGTCTCGAGTCCGGCGTGGATGGTGTAGGCGAGCCCCTTCTGCTCGATGATCTCGTAGGGCAACCGCGAGGACAGCCCGTCGTCGAGAAGGCGGCGCAGGCAGAGGGTCGCGGGATGGTCCGCGTTCTGCTCGGGCACGCTTGGAAAGGCGAGGGTGAACTCGGTCTGGGCGTCGTCGTGGTCAATGGCCCGGTAGAGGGGGCCGATCGGCCACCTCGGCGCGGGGACAGCGGCAGAGGGGGCCCCCGCCGGGATGGCGCTCATCTGGCGCCGGGCGATGGCGAGCACCTCCTCGAAGGGCGCCGGGCCGGCCGCCGCCAGCACGACGTTCGGGCCCGTGTAAAGGGCGGCGTGGTGCCGGCGCACGTCGGGCTCCCGCAGCTTCCGGATGGTGCGCGGGGTGCCGGCGATCTTGTAGCCCAGGGGGTGGGGTCCGAAGGCCAGCCGCTTGGCGAGGTTGTCCGGGTCCACGTCCCGACCGTTCGAGTCCACCTCGTCGAGGATCTCCTCCAAGATGACTTGGCGCTCCACGTCCATGCCGCGCAGGAGAGGTCGACGGATGATGTCCGCCAGCACGGTGATGCCCGTCTCCAGCGCCGACGGGTGAATGGGGGTGTAGTAGCAGGAGTGATCCCGTGCGGTCATGGCGTTCAAGCTGCCCCCCGCGCTCTCGACCGCGGCGTTCATGACGAGCGTCTCCGGGTATCCCTCCGATCCGCGGAAGAGAAGGTGCTCGAGAAAATGAGAGACGCCGTTCAGCTCCCTTGTCTCGTGCCTCGAGCCCGCCCGGACGTACACCGCCACCATGGCGGAGTGGAGGCCGGGCGTGCGGGTGGCGACCACCGTGACCCCGTTGGGGAGCACGGCCCGCTCGCGCTCCGGGAAGCCCACCCCGCGCGCCCCGGCGCGGCCTGGCATCTGGGGGAACGGTCCGGAGCTGCGCTTCGCCCGCCTCACGCGGTAGCCACCTCTTCTCGCGAGGCGGCCCGGTCCTCCGAGACGGTCGGGAGCCGGACGACAAAGGTGGTCCCTCGCCCCGGCTCGCTCTCGCATCGGATGGTGCCGCCGTGCTCCTTCAGGACCTGCAGGGTGAACGCGAGGCCCAGCCCCGTTCCGCCCGACTTCGTGGAATAGAAGGGATCGAAGATCCGCGCGATGTCCTTCGGGGGGATTCCCGTGCCGGTGTCGGTCAGTTCGGCCTCGACCACCTCGTTCGCGGCGAGCCGGGTTTGCACCCGAATGGTCCCCCCGGAGGGCATCGCCTCCCTGCTGTTGCGAAGGAGGTTCAGGAACGCCGCGCGGAGCTGGGCCTCGTCGCCCAGGATCGCCGGCAGGCCGGGCGTGAGCTCCCGTTTGACCTCCACGCGGGAGGCAGCCATCTCGGCGGCCACGAAGTCCAGGAGTCCGCCCAGGATGTCGTTCACGTCCTCGCGAGCCATGGTGGGCTTCGGCAGGCGCGCGAAGCGGAGGTACTCCTCCGTGACCCCGTTCAGGCGATCCACCTCGCGGGAGATGGCGTGGACGAGGGCCCGGGCCTCCGCCGAGCCCCGCTCGCCCAGCTCCTCGGCGAGGAGCTCCGCGTTGAGCCCCAGGGAGTTGAGCGGGTTGCGGATCTCGTGGGTGATCTGGGCGGAGATCCGGCCCACTGCGGCGAGCCGCTCGGCGCGGAGCAGCTCCCGCCGCTGCCTCTCCAGGGAGGCGGCCATGGTGTTGAACTCCCGAGCCAGCACCCCAATCTCGTCCGAGGTGCGCACCTCCACCTGGCGGGTGAGATCGCCGGCCGCGACCGCCTTCACCCCGTCGGTCAGGGTGCGGATGGGGGCAAGCAGCCGGTGAGAGATGAGCGCTGCGCCCACCCCGACCGCGGTCGCAAGCAGCGTGTAGATGACGATGGACGCCACCGTGCGCGAGTCCTCCCGCTCCGCCGCGAGCACGAGTTCGCCGGTCTGGCTATCGAGAGCGACCTGGAGGAGCTTCACGTCGAGGGCGAGGGTCTTCTCCATGGTGCGGACCGCCTGGATCCGCTGCTCCAGGCGGGCGCCGGCCGGCTCGCCCGCCTCGACGGTGTCGAGCAGGTCTCGGGCTGCCGCGTCGTACTGGGCCCATTCCACGTCGAGCGCGTCGAGACGGCTCACCACCTCCGCCAGGAACCGCGCGTCCGCCCCCGAGGCAAGCGGCCCAGCCCGGCCCGCGACCGCGCGCCCCTCGGCGATCTTTTCCCTCACCAGGGAGGGGAAGAGCGCTCGCGCGAGGGGGATCCAAGCGCGGCGGGTGGCCGGATCCAGGGTGCGCGCCTCGAGCACCCGCGGCGCCACCCAGTCCTTCACGTCGATCTGGGCGGCGATTCGGGTGAGCGGCAGGTACCCCTCGCTCAAGAGACGCAGCTGGCGCCCCAGGTCGTGGAGCCGGGAGATCCCGAACCCGGCCACGAGCGCGAAGGCGGCGAGGGCGATCCCGAAGGCGAGGGCGATCTTGGAGGCGACGCTTCTCAACCTGAGAGCATGCTATCAGGGGCACGTCCGCCGCGCCGCCCCGCGTCCCCTCCAGGCTTGCCAAGAGGTCGGACCCGGCGATAGCTTGTCGCCACCACCTCGCAGCCTATCCACCACCGGATCAACCCCATGAATGGCGCCCTCGTCGTCATCGCCCTCGCGGCGGTCCTCGCAGCTGTCGCTTTCTTCCTCGCCGCCCGCACCGCTCGGGCTTCCATAGGGGCCAAGGAGGCGGCCCTCCGCGCCCTGCAGGCGGAGAAGGACGCGCTCGAGAAGGAGGCTGGCTCGGCGCGAGCGGAGTGCAAGGAGCGCCGCGACGAGGTGAACGCCCTGAGGGACCAGCTCCGGGACGCTAAGAAGCGGGCTTTCGAGCAGCAGGAGGCGCAGAAGAAGGCCGGAGGCATCGCCGCCGTCCGCGCCGAGGCGGACAAGCTCGGCACGAAGCTGGCCGAGGCCCGGGCGGAAGGCGCGGCGGCTGCCGAGCGCGCGAAGAGCCTCGAGGCCCAGCTCGACAAGCTGGGCAAGGACCTGGAGCGAGAGAGGGCGGCGTCCGCTCAAGCGCTCTCTCAGGCAAGGTCGGAGGCGGAGAGGGCGGTGGCTCCCAAGGCGGAGGCGGCGCCCCCGCCGACCGCTGCGGACGAGAGCCGCTTGCGCGCGGAGCGGGAGCGAGCCGACAAGGCCGAGGCAAGGCTCGCCGAGTCGAAGAAGAAGCTTTTGGATGCGGAGAAGGACCTCAAGGCGGCGCGGGGTCGCCTGGAGACCGACCGACGCGTCTACATGGTCCAGAAAGGCGAGCTCGACCTGGCACACGACCGAATCGCCGAGCTCCGGCGCCGCTACGATTCGCTCCGCAAGGAGCACGAGGAGCTCATCGACGCGGTTCGCCAGGCGGCGCGCGAGGAGCAGCGGCGGACCGAGGCGCCAGACGCGCCAGCGGGACCGACGGCCCAGGCCCGCGTCACGCCCGCGAGCGAGTAGCGGCGGCCGAGGCTCCGCTCACTGAGCGTTTACGAGGAGCTTGTAAAGGGGGGCGATGTCCCGGAAGGTGCCGAGGACGTCGCCGACCGCCAGGCTGCGGGCCTCCTCGCGGGACCAGGCAATGCCCAGGTCCACGCCGCAGACGCGACCGGGTCCCTCCGGGGCGAGTTCCTCGGCCACCTCCTGCCAGAAGGCGGCCGAGGTGGCGGGGGCTACCTCGGGGAGGTCCTCGTAGTTCCAGCCGAGGTAGTGGCGGAGCCTGCGGAAGGGCTTGCCCTTGCGCGCCAGGCTGGCTGCCTCTCGCTCCACGGCGCGTCGCATGGGCAAGGCGCGCTCGCAGTCCCCCCGGACCGCGACCCTCGCGTGAAGTTGGGCACGGGTGACGCAGAGCGCCAGGTGGGGAACGCCCCGCAGGGTCTTGGCGCTCTCCGAGAAGGCGACGAAGGCCTCGTCCGGTGCGGCGCCCCGCCGTCGAGCGAGCTTTCCGTATTGGGAGGAGAGTTCGCGACCCACTACGCGGGAAAGGCCGCCGGCGAGCTCGCGGCCGAGGGCCAGAAGCTTCGGCTGGAGCCGGGCCTCCACCATCCGGCTCCTCTCCTCCGGATCGTCGATGTCGAAGATCTCGAAGTCGTCCGGCCCGATGCCGATGCCAGCCATGCACGACTCCTGCGCGGGTGGCGGGATTGTAACATGCCATTGACTGTCCGATATCGCCTGTTAAGCTCGACAGCCCGGTGCGCCTAGGGAGCTTCGCCCGATTCGCCGGTCGCACTCCGGGCGGGTGGACTCCAGAGTGCTCGGAAATCGGGCGATCTGGGCTGTGGGCACCCCGCCTCGCTCCTTTCGCGGCCCGGGTCGCCCGCCCGGCGCAGCACGTGCAGGGGGGACCGGAGGCAGGGCTCGACGGGATAGGAGGAGCTGGTTGCGGTCGGGTCAAGCACCCAGCGCCGCGCCAGGATTCGAGGGATGCAGAAGGCGGAGCGCCTCCTAGATCTGGCCGCCTTCCTCCTGAGGGCTGCCGAGCCCGTCTCCTGGAGAGAGATCCAGGAGCAGTTCCCGGACGACTACGGCGGCTCCTCGGGAGAGGCGGCCATCCGCAAGTTCGAGAGGGACAAGGCGGAGCTGCTCGAGCTCGGGATCCCGGTCCGCTACGTCGCCGGGGACGAGGACCTGGCCTCGGGTTACCTCGTCGACAAGGAGGACTTCTACCTCCCGGATCTGAAGCTGCCTCCGGAGGACCTGGCGCTCCTGTACCTCGCCGGGTCGGCCGCGCTGGCGCAGGAGGCCTTCCCCTTTGCTCGGGACCTGGCCCACGCCCTCAACAAGCTCTCCTTTGCCGCGCGGGCCCCGGGAGCCTCGGAGGTCGCTGCCTCCGCGGCGCTCCGGCTCTCGAGCGAGGAGGCCACCGGGGGGCAAGGCGGGGACGCGGCGAGGAAGCTCGAGCTGGTGGCGCAGGCCGTGGCCGCGAAGAAGCGCGTCCACATCGTGTACGCGGGGGCCGAGCGGCGCTCCCACACCGATCGCGATGTCGACCCCTACGGCCTGTACCAGCGAGGAGGCGCCTGGTTCCTCGCTGGGTACTGCCACCTGCGCAAGGATCTGCGGTCGTTCCACCTCGGGCGGATCGTGGCCCTGGAGGTGAACGCCGCCGCGCCGCGCACCCCGGACTTCGCGGTCCAGAAGGACTTCGCCTTGGCCGAGATCGCCACCCGCGAGCCGTGGGAGTACCGGGTCCACGCCCCCGTTCGCTGCCGGATCCGGCTCGACTCTCCCCTGAGCCCGGAGACCCGCCAATCGTTCGGGACGCGGGCCCGGTGGTTCGACGACGAGGACGGCGCGGTCGTCGAGGTGGAGGCGACCAACTCCGAGGCCCTGGTCCGACAGGTACTATCCTTCGGCGACCGGGCCGAGTTGCTCTCTCCGAAGAGCCTCCGCGAAAGGACGCGCTCGGTGCTTCGCTCGCTGGCGCGAAGGTGCGACTGACCGTGGCCACGCGCGCCCCCGCTGCCAAGGTGGACTCCCGCGACCGGCTCAAGCGGCTCCTGTTCCTCGTGCCCTACGCGGTCCGCCATCCTGGCTCGAAGGTGGCCGACCTGGCCAAAAAGTGCGGCGTCACCGAGAAGCAGCTCCTCGAGGACCTCGACTTCCTCATGGGAGTGGGGTGCCCGCCCTTCGCTCCCGACGACTTCCTCGACCTGTACGTCGAGGGGGATCGGGTGCACGTGGCGCTCCACCAGAGCTTCTCGCGCCCGCCGCGCTTCACCGAGGGGGAGGCGGCCGCGCTCGCCGCCGCAGCCCGGGCGCTCGGGGGGGAGGGGACGGAGCGGGCCATACGCGCGCTGCGGGAGTCCGTTCCGCGGGGCCGGCGGGAGTTGTTCGACGAGCTCCTCGATCGGATCTACGCCGGCTCCCCTCCGACGAAGGACTCGCTACTGGGGCGGATCCAGAGGGCCATCGCCGAGCGGCGAAAGCTGAACCTCAGGTACTTCACCGCCACTCGGGGGCAGGAGACGGATCGGGTGGTGCACCCCTACACCCTCGCCCAGAGGCTCGGGCATTGGTACCTCTACGGCCTCGACGAAGGGCGGCGACGGGCTCTGCCCTTCCGCCTCGACCGGGTCCGGGAGTGTTCGGCCGCCGACCAGCGCTTCGACCCTCCCGCCGAAGCCGAACTCGCGCGCGCGCGCCTGTTCTCCGACGCCCAGGGGGCGCCGGTGCGGATCCGGCTCGGCGCCCTGGCCGCGGCCTGGGCGCTCGCGCGCCCGGGCCAGTGGCGCGTCCTGAAGCGCGACGCCCGCGGCGGCGCCTTAGTCGAAGGGCCAGGTGTGAGTGACGAATGGGCCACTCGGTTTGCGCTCTCCCTCGGTCGCGAGGCCGAGGTCCTCTCGCCGGCCTCGGCCCGCCGCGCCTACGCCGATGCCATCCGGAGCGCCCTCAAGCGCTACCGATGATCCGGGCCGAGCCCCCCGGCCGCGGGCTAAGTCGGAACCCTAGGCGTGCCGATGTGTAGGAGGGTGAGATTTGACCCACCCGGGCCGTGCCCTCTCCGGGGCGCCGAAATCGCCCCAGGGTACTCCCCGACCCCAAGGAGCAGAACCAAATCATTGGGGTTTTCTGCGGCACAACAAGAGCACATGCCACTCCACGGAGGTACGTTCCGTGGCCCGAGTCCTCATTGTTGACGACGTCGAGATCGTGCGGAAGGCGCTGCAGGTGGGCGTCCAGAAGATGGGCCACCATGCCGAGGGCGCGTCCGATGCCCGGGAGGCCCTGGAACTCGCACGCGTCAACCCGCCGGACCTGGCGCTCGTCGACTACCGCATGCCCGGAATGGACGGCGTCGCCTTCTTCGACGCCATGAGGACGCAACTCGGAAACCGCTGCCCCAAGGTGCTCTTCGTGTCTGCGACCCCGCCGGAAGAGGTGCGCGCCAAGCTCCGGCCGGCAGGACTCGAGCCCTCGGGCTTCGTCCGCAAGCCCTTCCACCTCGACGACCTCTGGAAGATCGTGACCGCTGTCCTGGCGGCCTAGGCGGCCAAGTTAGCGCTTCACCCCGGCCCACTCGAAGAACAGGTCGGTCACGGAGCACATGTCCTTGTCGCCGCGGCCCGACTGAATGGCCTCGGCGAGAAGGTGCCTCACCGCCGTGTTCACCGGCATCTTGGCGCCATAGCTGGCGGCGGCCTCCTGCACCAGGCGCTGATCCTTCTCCGCGAGCGCCACGGCGAAGCGGGGCGCCCAGTCCTTGTTCAGGATCTGCTCGCCCTTCATGAGGAACAGCGGGGAGTGGAAGCTCGACGCCTGGATGGTCTCGATGACCTTCTCGACCTCCAGGCCTCCCGAGACCGCGAGCGCCATGGCCTCGCCGAAGGCGGTCATCATGGCGCCGCCGACGGCGTTCACCACTAGCTTCATGAGCGCCGCCTTGGGGGCGGAGTCGAGCTCGATGATGCGGGCGGAGACGGCCCGGAGGGCCGGCCGCGCCTTCTCGCGCCCGTCGGCGGCTCCGCCGACGACGATGGTGAGCTGGGCTTTCTCGGCCGCCGCCTTGGAGCCGAGGAGGGGCGCAGCGAGAAACGACGCGCCCTTCGCCCTCACTCGCTCCTCCACCGACCGGGCCGACTGGACCCCCGCCGTCGAGGTGTCGACCACGATGGCGCCGCGGTCCAGCCCGGCCAGGACCCCGTCCGGGCCCTCCAGGACGCTGTCCACCGCCTTTTCGTCCGCGACGCACAGGATCACGACCTCTTGCCCGGTCACGGCTTCCCGCGGCGACGCGGCCGGCTTGGCGCCTTTCTTCACCAGCGCCTCGGCCCTGGCCGGCGTTCGGTTCCAGACCGTGACGGCGTGCCCCGATTTGCGCAGGTTGTTGGCCATGGGAGCGCCCATGGTCCCGAGCCCGAGGAATCCGATCTTCATGGTGCGACCTTTTTAGCTCAATGCCCCCGCGCGGGGAAAGGGCATCGATCGGGTGGCGCAAGCGGGGCGAGGCCAAATCTGCTGGCGCGCCGCGCCGCGTCGTGCAAGGCTCTACCGCCGCTCGGCCGGCAGTGACGAGGCGAGAATCGCGAGATGGAACAACCGGATGTGATCGTGGTCGGCGGCGGGGTGAGCGGGCTGTCCTTCGCCTGGCACGCGGCTCGGGCCGGCAAGAAAGCGCTCGTCGTGGAGGCCGGGCCCAAGCTCGGCGGGTGCCTCGACTCCAGGCGGGAGCCGTCGGGCTACTGGTACGAGCTCGGAGCCCACACCTGTTACAACTCCTACGGCGCCTTGCTCGAGATCATCGAGGGGGCGGGCGGGCTCGGCGACCTGCTCGCCCGCGGCGAGGCGCGCAAACGCTTCGCTCTGCTTCGCGGCGGCGAGATCGCCACCATGGGTCCCCTCTCCGTGTTCCTCCAGTTCGACCTGTGGGAACTTCTGCGCTCGGCCCCCGGGGCCTTCCGGGCCAAGAAGGAGGGCGCGACGACCTACGCCTACTACTCGAGCCTTGTGGGGAAGCGGAACTACTCCCGGGTGCTCGGGCCCTTTCTCTCGGCGGTCCCCTCCCAAAACGTCGACTCGTTCCCGGTCAGCGGGGCCGGATCGCTCTTCAAGAAGCGGGAGCGCCGCCCGGATGTCGCGAAGAGCTTCACCGTGAAGGGCGGGTTGGGAGCGGTCATCGACGCCATGGCCGCGCAGAGCGGAGTGGAGGCCCTGACCGGCGCCCCGGTCCGGGAGGTCCGCAGGCACGGCGCCGGCTACCAGGTGCGGCTCCAAGACGGGCGCACATTCGAGGCGCCGGTGGTGTCCTTGGCGGTCCCCCCCTCGATGGCGGCGGCGATGCTGCGGGCGGACTTCGCGGAGCTCTCCGGGGAGCTGGCGCGCATCCACATGGCCGCGGTCGAGACCATCGGAGTGGCCATTCCCCGGGAGAAGGTCAAGCTGCCGGAGATGGCCTTCCTCGTCCCGGTCGATGACATCTTCTGGTCCGCGGTAAGCCGGGACACCGTCCCCGATGCCACCCATCGGGCCTTCGCCTTCCATTTCCGCACTGGGCATACCGAGGCCGAGAAGATGGGCCGGATCTCGAGGATCCTGGGGCTCGAGCCGGAGGCTTTCGAGGACGTGGGAAGAAGGATGACGCTCCTGCCGTCGCCGGCGGTGGGGCACGACCGGGTGGTGATGGAGCTCGATCGACTCCTATCCGGAGCCCGCCTCGCCCTCACCGGGAACTACTTCGCCGGCCTGGCCATCGAGGACTGCGTCCTGCGCTCCAAAGCGGAGTGGGCGCGCGTTGCAGCCCTCGGTTCTTAGCGCGAGAGGGGAGAACCTGGAGGATGCCCGAGGGGCCGGAAGTCGAGACCGAGAAGCTGCACGAGGCGATCCAAGAGGAGATGGAGAAGGAGGGGGGCGGGTTCCTGAGGATCATCGCCCTCACCACCGCCGTCCTCGCCGCCCTGGCGGCGCTCGCGAGCCTGCGCGCCGGCGCCACGGTGAACGAGGCGCTGGTGCTGAAGACCGAGGCCGGCGTGCTGCAGGCGAAGGTCTCGGACCAGTGGGCTTACTACCAGGCGAAGGGAGTGAAGGCGGCGGTGGCGGAGGCGTCGCGGGCCTCGTTCGAGGCGATCGGGAAGGAGGCGCCGGCGCGCTTCGGCGAGAAGGCGCAGCGCTACGAGCGGGAGCAGGAGGAGATCAAGGCCGAGGCGCAGAGGGTCGAGAAGGAGCGCGACGAGAAGAACGCCGAGGCCGACCACCTCCTCCACGCCCACCACCGCTTCGCCATCGCAGTCGCCTTCTTCCAGGTCTCCATCGCGCTCGGGGCGGTGGCGGCGCTCACCCGCAACAAGTTGGTGTGGCTCGGCTCGCTCCTGGTGGGGGCGGCCGGGCTCGTGTCCTTCGTCATCGCCTTCCAGTAGAAGGTTCCCCGGGGGAGCGCCGCTCGTCCGGGATGCCGAACATGCCGCCGAGCTTGGCGGCGAGCGAGCGCAGGCGGCGTTCCTTCGCCGGCGCCACGAAGATGGTGTCGTCGCCGGCGATGGTGCCGAGTACCTCCGGGAGGCGAGCAAGGTCGATGGCGCGGGCCACCGCCGGCGCGCTACCGGGCCGGGTGCGCACCACCACCGTCGATCCGTTGGTAGCAACCGATCCGACGAGGCCCGCCAGGGTATCGTCGGATCCGGTGGCCCCGTCGGCGAGCTCGTAGAAGGTGCCGCCTCCCGGGCGTGAGGTGCGTCGCACACCCAGGCGGGAAAGGTCCCGTGACAGGGTCGCCTGGGTGGCCCGGAGCCCCTCTCGGCGGAGGGCCCCGAGGAGCTCCTCCTGGGTCCCGACCGGGCCGCGCCGGAGGATCCGGACCACCGCCTGGCGGCGTCGCTCTGCCGTGCGAGTGCTCACCGGTAGACCAGGGTCCCGACGCCGCTGTCGGTGAAGAGCTCGGCGATGACGGTATGGGGGACGCGGCCGTCGAGCACGTGGATGCGCTCGACGTCGCCCTGCAGCGCTCGGAGGATGGCGAGCGCCTTGTAGCGCATGCCCCCGGTGATGGCGCCCGCGTCCAGGCGTTTGCGGAGCTCGGCACCGGAGATCTGGCGGATGATCTGCCCGTCGGGGGCGGATTCGAGGATGCCCGGGACGTCGGTCAGGTAGATGAGCTTCCTCGCCCCGACCGCGACCGCCACCGCCGCGGCCACCTCGTCGGCGTTGATGGAAAGGCCCCCCCCGTCCTCGCCCAGGCCGATGGGCGAGATGACCGGCACGTAGCTCGACTTGAGCAGCATGCGCAGGAAGTCCTTGTTCACCTCCACCACTTCCCCGACGTGTCCCAGGTCGCGGCCGCTCTCGTGCACCAGCTTGCGCGCCTTGATGAGCTGACCGTCCTTGCCGGAGAGCCCCACCGCCGCGGCGTCGCGGGCGTTGAGCAGGGAGACGAGCTCCTGGTTCACCTTCCCGCTCAGGACCATCTCCACCACCGGGAGGCTGGCGGCGTCCGTCACCCGCAGGCCGTCGACGAACTCGGTGCGCTCGCCGAGCCGCTCCATCGTCCGGTTCACCTCCTGCGCTCCGCCGTGCACCACCACCGGCTTCAGCCCGACGCGCTTCAGGAGGACCACGTCTTCGGCGAAGGCCGCCTTGAGGCTGTCCTTCACCATGGCGGCGCCGCCGTACTTGATGACCGCCGTCTGCCCGGAGAAGGCGGCGATGTACTTGAGCGCCTCCACGAGCAGGGTGCGCTTGAAGGCCGGCGAGTAGTTGGCGACGTGGTCGTCCTTGGCGACGCCCCCGTCCTCCTTCTGGACGATGAGGGACGAGTAGTCGGCGTTGATCTTCACGTAGTCGTAGGAGAGGTCGCAGCCCCAGGCGGTGGCGGACGCGTCCCCGTCCGCGAGCTCCACGCGCGCGTGGACGCGCGGCTCGCGCATCCGCAGCTTGAGGGCGTCGCGATCGAACTCCAACGGGGCGCCGTTTCCGTAGACGGGGGTACCCTGGAGGAGGACCCGGGCGCGGTACGGGTCGATGGGCCAGGCCCTGGAGCCGGCCCTCGCGCCCACCGTGGCGAGGATCCGCCCCCAGTTGGGGTCGGAGCCGAACAAGGCTGCCTTGACGAGCGGAGAGCTGGCGACGGAGCGGGCCACGTCGCGAGCCGCGTCCTCCGAGGGCGCTCCGCTCACCGACACCTCGAGGAGCTTCGTCGCCCCCTCACCGTCGGCGGCCATGGCGCGCGCCATCTCCCCGAGCAGGTCGACGAGGGCCGCCTCGAGCACGTCGAGGTCCGGCCCGGGCTCGGAGATGCGGGGGTTCCCGGCGAGCCCGTTCGCCAGGGCGAGTACCGCGTCGTTCGTGGACATGTCGCCGTCCACCGTCACCATCTCGATGGTCGTGCGCACGGCTCTCGCCACGGCTTCCTGGAGCGCTCGCGGCGTGACGGCGAGGTCGGTCGTCACCACGCACAGGGTGGTGGCGAGCTGGGGCGCCAGCATGCCGGTGCCCTTGCAGATGGCGGCCAGCGTGGCGGGCTTCCCGCCGACGACCAGCTCCCGAGAGGACATCTTGGGGCGGGTGTCGGTGGTCATGATGGCCTCGGCGGCCAGCTCGGCGTGGTCGCCGAGCTGCTCCACGAGCGCGGGCATGGCCGCCACCATCTTCTGAACCGGGAGGCGCTGGCCGATGACCCCGGTGGAGGCGGTCAGGATGGCGCGCTTCTGCAGCCCGAGTGCCTGCGCGAGAGCGGCCCGCAAGCTGGCGACGTCCTCCAGGCCGTGAGGCCCAGTGAGGGCATTCGCGTTTCCGCTGTTCACCAGCACGGCCCGGACGCCCTCGGCGGGCACGCGCTCGCGCGCGTCGAGGACCGGCGCCGCGGCTGCGCGATTCACCGTGAACAGCCCGGCGGCCGCCGCCGGGACGTCGGAGACCACGAGCGCCAGGTCGCGGCGCTGCGGCTTGATGCCACAGGGGACGCCGGAGAAGCGAAAGCCCTTCGGGATCCTCAAATCACCCTCCCACGAGGTCGAGGCCGGTGGTCTCGTCCCAGCCCATGGCGGCATTGAGGGACTGCACCGCCTGGCCGGCGGCGCCCTTCAACAGGTTGTCGATGGCGGAGGTCGCCACCAGGAGGCCGGTGCGGGAGTCGAGCATCCCGCCCAGATGGCAGCGGTTGGTCCGCACCACGTCCTTCACCGCCACCCCCTCGGGCTTGAGGACGCGCACGAACGGCTCCCCGGCGTACGCTTTCTCGTACGCCGAGAGCACGTCCCCCGGGGTGGCGCCTTTCGCTGCCCGCAGCGTGCAGGTGGCGAGGATTCCCCGCCGGATGGGGACGAGGTGCGGGGTGAAGGTGATCGGCCCCACGCCACCGGCGTAGCGCGCCACCGTCTGCTCGATCTCGGGCACGTGCTGGTGGCGGCCGATGCGGTAGGCGCGCAGATCCTCGTCGACCTCGCAGAAGCTGTAGTCCTCGGCGGCGCGCCGTCCGGCGCCGGAGACACCGCTCATGGCCGCGACCGAGAGGCCCTCCCTCTCGGCGACCCCGGCGCTCACCAGCGGCGCGATGGCGAGCGCGATGCAGGTGGCGTAGCAACCGGGGTTGGTCACGAAGGTGGCGCCGCGCAGCGCGCTCCTTCCCAGCTCCGGCAGCCCGTAACGCGCCTGCGAGAGCAGGTTGGGGGCGCTGTGCTCGAAGCCGTACCACCCCGGGTAGGCGGAGGGATCGAGGAGCCGAAAGGCCCCGGAGAGGTCGACGACGCGGACTCCCCGCCGGTGCAGGGGGGGCGCGAGTTGCAGGGAAACCTCGGCCGGCGTCGCCAAGAAGGCCACGTCGGCCTCGAGCTCGGCGGCGCGCACCTGTGCCTGGTAGCGGAGAGAGGCCATCGGGTCCGGCAGGGGAAGGCGCGCCCCGGCGAGCTCGTCGGCCCAGCGGTCGGAGTAGAGGCCCACCAGGTGGAGGCGGGGGTGGCGGGCGAGGACTCGCGTGAGCTCGAGCCCCGAGTAGCCGGAGGCGCCCACGACGGCGGCGGAGAGCGTATCCATGAATCTGCATAAATATGCAGAAAGTCCCGGCCGGGTCAATGGAGGGCGGGCGACGAAGGAGCGTCCGCCGGAGAGGGCGACCCTCACGAAAAGGGAAGGCCCCGCCGAAGGATCCGGCGGGGCCTTCCGGTCTCGGTCCCGCACGCGCGGTGCGCGACGGGGATTCTCGAGGAGTGGACTCGCTTGGCGAGTTCCCCAGCGACGACTGGTGCCCAGGAGAGGACTCGAACCTCCACGGCCTTGCGACCGCTAGACCCTGAATCTAGTGCGTCTACCAGTTCCGCCACCTGGGCAAGGTGGGCTCCTCATTAGCCCTGGGGAGCGGCGGGTGTCAACATCGTTTCCGCTCGCCGGCGGGCGCCGGGCGGCTACCATGGGCGTCCTCATGACGACCCTCTCCGCCGCGCTCGTCGCCCTGTCGACGGCGATCTCCCTCGCCGAGCCGCCGCTGCCCGACCGCCCGGATCGCCGTCCCTCGGCGGACTCCCCGCCGCCCTGGCAGTCTGCCCCCCCCGCCGCGCCACCTTCGCCGGACTCCGAGCCACCGGAGGCGACGGCTCCCAGGAGCGCTCCGGCGCCGGAGGGAGAGAGCACTCCCAGCCGGCCTCCGCCTCGGCCGCCACAGCGGCCGGTCACCCTTCTCGGCGCCGGGGGCCTGGGGCTCGGCGGGGCGGCCTGGCTGGTGGAGGTGGGGTATCCGTACCTCGCCTTCTCCTACGGCCAGGGGCTCGACTCGATCAACGATCTGGGCGCGACCGTCCGCTTCGACTGGACGACGAGCGAGATGCTCCTCGGGGTGCTGTGGAGGCGGGAGATGGGCGCCTCGGACGGGAGCCGGCTCGGCTTCCGCCTGGTGGGGGGCCCCTGGTTCGACTTCGGGGCCGACTTCGTCTACGGGGCGAACGAGACGAACCTCGGGCTCGAGGTCGGCCCGGGAATCGCTTGGACCCTGCCGGCGGGGCCGGGTCACTTCACCCTCGCGGGCGATCTGCCGCTCACCTGGGCCTTTCAGCGGGGCATGGGGACCGTCGCCGAGCCCCTCCTGAGCGCGGCCTACGAGGTGCCGGTGGTCCGCGACGTGACGCTCGGCGTGCGACCGTACCTGGGGGTGCGCTGGGCGTCGGGAAGCGCACGCATTCCCGGCCTCGACTCGAGGCTGAACGGGGGGCTGACGGCGTCGGCCACCTGGCGCATGTTCTAGCCGGCGGGGCTCCTCACCAGCGCGCCACACAGGCGACCGCGGGTCTGGCGCAGGCCTGGTCGGCGGCCTGGAGCCACCGCAGCATCTCCTCGGCCGAGGTGGCCCCCGTCACCCGCTCGGGCATCTCGCGCCCGTGCGAGTCGATGAGGATCACGGTGGGCATGCCCACCACCGCGTACTTCTCGAAGACCCGCTGGAACGCGTCGCCCTCCTGCGATCCGTCCATCTTGAGCCTCACGAATCGCTGGGCCTCAGCCTGCACCCGCGGGTCGCTCCAGGCCGTGCGATCGAGTTCCAGGCAAGCGCTGCACCAGTCGGCCCAGAAGTCGATGATCATGGGTTTCCGCTCCGCGCGGGCGAGGGCGAGCGCTCCCTTCTCGTCCTGGTGGACCCAGGCGAGGCCAGCGGCGCCCGAGGTGGACCGGGCGGCGGCGGAGCCGGAGGCGTAGACGAGCCCGCCGGCGACGAGGGCGACTCCCAGCCCCTTGGCGAGCTGGCGCCCGCGCGACCCGTCGAAGCCGCCGCTGAAGGCGCCGAGGAGCACCCCGGCGCCCGCCGCTCCGGCGGCGGCGAGCGCGGCCGTCCGGGAGGCGAGGAAGGCGGGCTTAACCGCCGGGAGTGCGTCCTTGAGGAAGATCCCCGCCGCGGCGAGCAGCGCCACCCCGAAGACGCTCTTCACCGTGTCCATCCAGGGCCCGCCCTTCGGGAGCGAGACGGAGAAGGCGCCGAGGAGGAAGAAGAGCAAACCCATGCCGAGCGCGTAGGCGAACATGATGCCCGCCCCGAAGGGAGCCGAGCCGCGGCTGGCGACGAAGGCGAGCGCGGCCGCCAGGACGGGGCCGGTGCAGGGGGCGGCGATCACCCCTGCGACGAGCCCCATCCCGAGGGCGCCCAGGTAGCCGGCACCGCCCACCTTGGTGAGGCGCGCCTGGAGTCCCCCCGGCAACTGCAGTTCGAAGGCCCCGAACATGGAGGCGGCGAGGGCAGCGAGGACGATCGCCACCGCGCCCATCACCCAGGGGTTCTGCATCACGCTTCCGAACGCCCGGCCCGTGAGCGCCGCGCCGACACCCAGGGCCGAGTACATGACGGCGATGCCGAGGACATAGGCGGCGGAGAGGAGCGCGGCCTGGCGCCGCGAGCCGGCCTGGCGGGCGCCGAAGATCGAGACGGTGATGGGGATGAGCGGGTAGACGCACGGGGTGAGGCTCGTGAGGACACCGCCCGCGAACGCCACCCCGTAGGCGAGGAAGGACCCGCGAGCGAGGAGGGCAGCGAGCCCGAGGTCGCCAGATGGGTTCATGGGCCCGACGTTCGCGACCAGGTCGGGTGCCCAGGCCACCGCCGCGAAGGTGAGGCACGCGAGGAGGATTCGTGTGATTCGTCCCATTTCCTTGAAACCTAACGCATCCTTACGGGGTGGGAGTTGCCGGCGACATCATGATCTAAGGAACGCGGTGAGGTCGCGGACATTCCTCCCGGCGGCGGGGGGTGCGAGGCGCCGCTGCCCTGGGAATTTCGTCGTTCTTCTCCCGACTTGGAGCCGTGACGGCTTGACCTGAGGCACCCCACCCTTATAACTCAGCCAACGTTCGAGCCGGCCCAGGCGATGAAGATTCCCGTCTACATGGACCACCACTCCACGACGCCGGTCGACCCCCGCGTCCTCCAGGCGATGCTCCCCTATTTCGCCGAGCACTTCGGGAACGCGGCCTCGAAGAGTCACTCCTTTGGGTGGCGGGCCGAGGAGGCGGTCGAGGAGGCGCGCGAGCAGGTGGCGCGGCTCATCGGGGCGAGCGCCAAGGAGATCGTCTGGACGAGCGGAGCCACCGAGTCCGACAACCTGGCGGTGAAGGGGGTGGCGCAATTCCACCAGGGGAAGGGGCGTCACCTCGTCGCCTCCAGCATCGAGCACAAGGCGGTGCTCGACTCCATGCACGCCCTGGAGCGGCAGGGCTTCGAGGTCACCTACCTCCCGGTGGACGCGAATGGCCTCGTCAACCCGGATTCGGTGCGCGACGCCATCCGCCCGGAGACCATCCTGGTCTCGGTCATGCACGCCAACAACGAGGTGGGGACCGTCCAGCCCATCGAGGCGATCGGGCGCATCACCCGCGAGAAGGGCGTCCTCTTCCACACCGACGCCGTGCAGAGCGCGGGGAAGATCCCGTTCGACGTGGAGCGGGCCAACGTCGACCTGGCGTCCCTCTCGGCGCACAAGATGTACGGTCCGAAGGGGGTCGGCGCCCTCTACATCCGGCGGCGCCCGCGGGCGCGCCTCGTCGCCCAGATCGACGGCGGCGGGCACGAGCGCGGCTACCGCTCCGGCACTCTCAACGTCCCGGGGATCGTCGGCTTCGGCAAGGCGGCCGAGATCTCGCTCGCCGAGATGGCGAGCGAGGCGCCGCGGCTCCTCGCGCTCCGCGAGCGGCTGCGACGGGCGATCGAGGCTGGCCTCGACCGCACCCGCGTGAACGGCAGCCTGGAGCACCGGCTCCCGGGAAACCTGAACGTGAGCTTCGAGTACGTGGAGGGCGAGGCCCTCATGCTGGCGATGAAGGACGTCGCGGTGAGTTCCGGCTCCGCCTGCACCTCCGCCTCGCTGGAGCCGTCTTACGTGCTCCGCGCGATGGGGGTGCCGGATGAGATGGCCCACTCCTCCCTCCGCTTCGGCCTTGGCCGCTTCAACACCGAGGAGGAGGTGGACTATGCGGCCCGGCTGGCGGTGGAGAAGGTGCGCCGGCTGCGCGAGATGTCGCCGCTCTACGAGGAGGCCCAGACCCGATGAACGCCGGCATCCAGATCAGCGAGGCGGCGGCGACGCGCCTGCGCTCCCTTTCGGAGGAGCGGGGGACTCCCTCGGGAGGCCTCCGGCTCTCGGTGAAGGGCGGGGGCTGCTCCGGGATGTCCTACGTCGTGGACTGGGCTCCGCAGCCGCGCGCCGAGGACCAGGTGTTCGAGCGCGACGGCGGCCGGGTCTTCGTCGATGAGCGCAGCGCGCCGTTCCTCGAGGGCACCACCGTCGACTGGAAGCGCTCCCTGCTCGAGAGCGGCTTCGTCTTCGCGAACCCGAAGGCGAAGGGCTCCTGCGGCTGCGGCCTCTCCTTTGCCATCTAGCTCGGGGGCGCCCTACCCGGCGTTCTCCGCCACCCAACGGCCGAGGAGGGCGTCCTTGAAGACGTAGCCGTCCGCGCCGCATTCGGCCGCGAGCGCCTCGACGGTCTCCCGCGCCGCTCCCGAGCAGAGGATCACCTTGATGCCGCGGAAGCGGTCGTTGCGCTTCACGAACCGGCAGAACTGGGCGCCGTTCACCCGCGGCATGTTGATGTCGAGGAGGATGAGGTCGGGGCGGCTCTCGCGCTTCAGGATGATCGAAGTGGCGGTCTCGGCGTCGGGGGCGTAACGGATCTCGAAGCCCTTGCCGCGCAGTTCCTCCTCCAGGAGCCGGGCCACGATCTCGCTGTCGTCCACGATGAGCACCCGGCGGCGGGAGCCCATCACCTCGCCGAAGCGCTGCCCCAGGCCATCGAGGGGGTCGAGCGGCAGGATCCCGTCCGCCCCGAGCTCCTCGCTGAGGCGGGAGAGCTCTTCCGGGCTCGCCACCCCGGTGACGAGCGAACGGCCGATGAAACCCCGGTCGCGCAGGAGCGCGATCGCCTGCTTGCCGCGGCCGGCATCCACGACCAGCCCCACCGCGCCCTCCAGATTCCCGAGGAGCTGGAAGGGCTCCGCCGTCGCGACCGCCTGGTGACCGGCGGCCGAAAGGGCGAGCGATACCGCGTCGCGGACGATCTCGTTCTCGCAGCAGATGAGGATCTTCAAGGCCGTTGCCCCGAGATTAGCAAACTTGCTCCCGCCGAGAAGCCCTGTCCATAATCGATGCAGAAATGGCCAGGCAGGAGCGGGGCTCCGCTGGGCCCGACCCGGCGTCGAAAGGCCCGGTTCCGGGCGCCGCCGAGCTCGACATATGGTACTTCGGCGTGCGGCTTGGCGAAGCCCGGTACGCCTTCTTGGCTCCCCTCGTGACCGAGGTGGTGCGCCTCGGCCCGCTCACCCGCCTGCCGGCAGCTCCCACCTTCCTCCCGGGCGTCTTCACCCATCGCGGCGAGATCCTGCCGGTTCTCGACCTGAGCGAGCTCCTCCTGCGGAGGGCGGTGTCGCTGCGCCCCGGCGTCCGGGCTGCCATCGTCCACGCCGAGCCCTGGCGCGTCGCGGTGGTGGCCGACGAGATGGAGGGCCTGCTCCACGTCCCCCGCCGTCGCGTCGGGCCACCCCCGGCGGGGCACGCGGTGCGCGACTTTCTCCAGGCCGTGGTGCCGGACGACCTCGGCGACATCGCGGTCATCGACCTGCCCCGCCTGGTGGCCGCCGCCCGGGCCCGGAGCGCGCCGGCGTGAGCGACTCGATCCAGCTCCTGCTCTTCCAACTCGGCGCCCGCGTCTTCGCGGCTCGTGCCGAGAACGTCCGCCGCATCGCCGGGCCCAGCCTCGAGCGCCCCGAGGACGGGGTGGAGAGCGCGCTCGGGGATCCCTGGGACCCCCGCCGCGGCCTGGTCGTCGAGGTGGCGGGCGAGGAGCGAACCCTCCTCGTGGACGGCGTCCTGGGGCTGAAGGCGGTGCCGGACTCCGACTTCCAGGCGCTGCCGGCCTTCGCCCGCGACGTCTTGCCGACCGCCGCCCTGGCCGGCTTCGCGATGCTCGACGAGGTGGCGACGCTCGTCATCGATCTTCCCACCCTTTTGAGAGAGGGAAAGGGCGCCGCCCTGGCCCCTTCCGAGGAGACTCCCCGCCATGCCTGAGCGCAACAGTGCCGGAAGGGCACGGGTCCAGAAGGCGCCGCGCCGAGAGAGGGGGGCCGCGGCCATCGCTGCGGTGCTGCGCGCCCACGCCGGGGGCGACTACAAGAAGCGGGTCGACTTGGAGGGGCTCGCCGACCCGGAGCTCGTTGCCGTCGCCCGCGAGCTCAACCTGGCCGGGAAGAAGGCCCAGGAGCGGTCCGACGAGGTCGCCGCGCGGATGGAGGCCGTCCGCGTCGGCCTCGACGAGGCCATCAACGCCATGGTGCGCCTGGTGGTCCACGGTGACCTGAGCGGCACGCTTCGGCTGGCCGCCAGCGACGCAGCGCTCACGCCCCTCATCGCCGGCGTGGCCCAGGTGATGGAGACGCTGAAGCGGTTCGTGCGCGAGATCCGCGACGCCGCCCTGCAGCTGTCCTCCTCGAGCGCCGAGGTGCTGGCCGCGGCCACCCAGAACGAGAACTCCACTTCCCAGCAGGCGACCGCCGTCCACGAGACCACCGCCACCATGGAGGAGCTCAAGGGGGCCTCGCACCAGATCGCCGAGAACGCGCAGATGGTGGCCTCCATCGCCGAGCAGACCCTGTCGGCTACCCGGCAGGGCGAGGGCGCCATCCGGGCCTTCATGGAGTCGATGGAGAAGGTCCGCCGCAACGCGGTCGAGGTCGACGAGGCCATCGTCAAGCTGTCCCGGCGCGTCGAGCGCATCGGCACGGTGGTCGAGGTGATCGACGAGATCGCCGACCGCTCCGACCTCCTCGCACTGAACGCCGCCCTGGAGGGCGCCAAGGCGGGAGAGGCCGGGCGCGGCTTCTCCATCGTGGCGGCGGAGATGCGCCGCCTGGCCGAGAATGTCATGGAGAGCACACGCGAGATCAAGAACCTCATCGGCGAGATCCGCGAGTCGACCCACGCCGCCAAGGAGGCGTCCGACGGGAACAAGCGGATGGCCGCCGAGGGGGAGCGCCTGGGCGGTGCGGCGATGGCGAGCGTGACCGGCATCCTCAGCGGTGCCCAGGGGACGAGCGACGCCGCGCGGCTCATCCACCTCGCCACCCAGCAGCAGCGCAGCGCGACCGAGCAGGTGGTGCAGTCGATGGGCGAGATCGAGGAGGTGACCCGGCAGGCACAGGCCGGCTCGCGCCAGGCGACGGGGGCCGCCGCCGAGCTCGCCCGCCTGGCGGAGCGCCTGGCCGGCCTGGTGCAGCGCTTCAAGGTCGAGTAGCGAACGGGCGAGATGGGCGCCGACGAGATCCGCCAGCGGCTCCTGGGCAAGTTCCGGGACGTCACGGCCGACCGGGTGGAGCGGCTCGTCCAGTCACTCTCGTCCTTCGAGGCCAAGGGCGGCGACGAGCTCAAGGCCGACGTGGCCCGGGAGCTGCACACCCTGAAGGGCGAGGCGCGCATGATGGGCTTCGCCGGGGTGGCGCAGCTTGCCCACGCCTGCGAGGACCTGCTCGCCGTCCTCCCGACCGTGCACCCGGGCGAGCGCGCCTCCGCGCTGCGCGGCGCCTGCGAGGCCATCCCGGCCCTGCTCGACGAGCCGCCCGAGGGGGGGGCGCGCTCCGCCGAGCTCATCCAGCACGTGCGCGGCCTGCTGCGCTCGCCGGCGGCACCCTCGGGCGCGTCCACGGGAGCGCCCGCGCGCGGCGCCGACGCGGAGCTGCCACGGGTGGAGCTCCGCGGCGATCGCATCACCCAGAGCATCCGCGTCGACGTCGATCGCCTGGACGAGATCGGTGCCATGGCCGGAGACCTGCTCGTCGACGGGGCAAAAGCGGTGGACCGGACCCGCGAGATCCAGTCGCTGCTCGCCCGCTGGAACCGCCTCTCCGAGCGTCTGCCGGGGGTGGGGAACGGGGTCCGCACGAGCGATCACGAGGCCGATCGGATCGAGCGCGATCTCCACCTCCTCCGGGCGGACAGCTTCCGGTTCCTCAGACGCCACGCGGATGCGGTGACCGCGGTGCGCGGGCAGATGGAGCGGCTGGCGGAGAGGGTGGCGGAGGCGCGGCTGGTGCCGCTGGCGAGCATCCTGGCCGGGTTTCCGGGGGCGGCGATGGACCTGGCCCGGCGGCAGGGCAAGGAGCTCACCTGCGAGGTGCGCGGTTCGGACGCCGGCGTGGACAAGGCGGTCCTCCTCGCCCTCAACGACCCCCTCGTCCACCTCCTGCGGAACTGCGTCGACCACGGGGTGGAGAGCCCGGAGGAGCGAGAGCGAGGCGGCAAGCCACGCACCGGCCGCATCACCATTACCACTCGGCCCGACGGCGACCTGCTGGCCGTGACCGTGGAGGACGACGGGCGGGGCATCGACGTGGCCAAGGTGCGCGAGACCGCGGTGCGCAAGGGCATGCTCACCGAGGCCCAGGCGAGCGAGCTCGCGCCCAAGGAGGCCATGGACCTGGTGTTCCAGGCCGGGTTCACCACCCGCGAGCAGGCCGGGGAGATCTCCGGGCGGGGCGTCGGGCTCGACGTGGTGAAGAAGAAGCTCACCGGCCTGGGCGGGTCGGTCACCCTCGACTCCGAGCCCGGGCGCTTCACCCGCTTCACCTTGCGCCTGCCGCAGACCCTCTCGCTCGTGAAGGTGCTCCTGGTGCGGCTCGGGGAGGACGCCTACGGGATCGCCGCCTCCGACGTGGACGGGGTGGGGCGCGTCGCGCCCGGCGACGTGAAGGAGATCGGCGGAGTTCGATCGGTGCGGCACCGCGGCCGCCTCCTGCCCATTGCGCCGCTCGCACCCCTGCTAGGTCTCGGGGAGCCCCCGCGCCGCGTTCGGCCGCTCGCTGTCTTCGTGTGGAACGGGAGCGAGGGGACGGCGCTGCTCGTCGACGGGCTGGCGGGGGAGCGCGAGGTGGCGGTGAAGGCGCCCGGCGCCTTCATGCGCGGGATGCGCTTCGTCTCGGGAGGGACGCTCCTCCCGAATGGAAGGGTGGCGCTCCTCCTCTCCACCCCGGAGGTGGTGGCGGCGGCCTACCAGATGTCCGGCCCCGAGCTCTCCCGCGCCCGCGACCGGCGCCGCCTCCGAGTCCTGCTCGTGGACGACAGCGCTATCGCCCGGGAGGCGGAGGCGGCCATGCTCCGCGGCCTGGGGCACGAGGTGGAGGAGGCCGCCGACGGCGAGGAGGGCTGGGAGCGACTCCAGCAGGGGGGCTACCACCTGCTCGTCACCGACGTGAACATGCCCGTGCTCGACGGCATCGACCTGACGCGGCGGGTGAAGGGATCGGATCGTCTGAAGATCCTGCCGGTCGTCATCCTCTCCTCGCTCTCGGCCCCAGAGGAGCGGAGACGCGGGGTGGACGCGGGAGCCGACGCATACCTGGTGAAGGGGGAGCTCGACCCCGAGAACCTGGCGGCAACGCTGGAGCGCTTGTGCGGGGTGGCCCCGTGACCGGAGCCGCGGAGAGGAGCGTCCAGGTCCTGGTGGCGGACGACTCGCCCCTGTTCCGCGAACTGCTGGTGCGCGTGGTGGGCGCGGAGCCCGGCTACCAGGTGGTGGCGGTCGCCGGCAACGGCGAGGAGGCGGCGCGCCTCACTCGCGCCCTGCGGCCGGACGTGGTGACGATGGACCTCCAGATGCCGGACGTGGACGGCTTCTCGGGGATCGCGCGCATCATGGCGGAGACGCCCACCCCCATCCTGGTTCTCACCTCGATCCCGGCCCAGGCGGTGACCTTCAAGGCGCTTTCGCTCGGGGCGCTCGATATCCTGGAGAAGCCCCAGCCCGCAGCCGACCTGGTCGAGTACGGGCAGCTCCTGCGCTCGCGCCTGCGCCTCCTCGCCGGGGTGAAGGTGATCCGCCACCCGCGCGGGCTCCGGCGCGGTCCGCACCCTGACCCGGAGCCCGCCGGGCGCGCCGACCTGGTGGCCATCGGGGCGTCGCTCGGCGGCCCGCGCGCGCTCGCGACCTTGCTTCGGGCCCTCCCCGGCAGCTTTCCCGCGCCGCTCGTGGTGGTGCAGCACATCGCCGATGGGTTCACCGAGGGGCTCGCCGCCTGGCTCGATCAGGAGTCCGAGATCTCGGTGCGGGTGGCTTCCGACGGCGACGCGCTCGAGGCCGGCCTGGCCCTCATCGCTCCCGCGGGCCACCACATGCTCGTCGGCAAGGGCAAGGTGCGGCTCAGCCTGGAGGCGCCGGTGGAGGGGTTTCGCCCCTCGGTGACGCCGCTGTTCCGGTCCGCCGCCGAGAGCCTCGGCCCGCGAGCCTGCGGCGTGCTGCTCACCGGCATGGGCCGGGACGGCGCCGACGGCCTCGCCGCCTTGAAGCGGGCCGGCGGTCACGCCATCGCCCAGGACGAGGCCACCAGCGCGGTCTTTGGCATGCCGCGCGCCGCCATCGAGGCCGGGGTGGTGGACCGGGTGCTGGCGCTCGACGACATCCCGCGCGCCCTCGTGGACCTGACCCGATGACGTCCGTCGACCCGTCGGCGCTCGCTCCGCTGGCCGCGCTCCTGCAGGAGCGCACCGGGCTCGCCACCCGCCCGGACGGCTACACCGCGCTGCGGCTCGCCCTGCTGGCCCGGCTCGCCGAGCTCCGCCCGCGGGTGGCGGACGCGGAGGAATACGTCGAGCTGGTCCGGTCCGCCGAGGGGGACGAGGAGATGAGGCGGCTGCTGCCCCTCGTCACCGTGGGGAAGACGAGCTTCTTCCGGGACGAGCGGCAGTTCTGCGCGCTCGAGGCGCTGTTGCCCCCGATGATCGAGGCGGCGCGGGCGAGCGGCCGGCCGGTGTCGGTCTGGTCGGCGGGGTGCGCCACCGGCGAGGAGGTCTACTCCATCGCCATGAGCGCCGCCGCCGCCGGCGCGCTGCCGGGGGAGTTCGCCATCCTGGGCACCGACGTGAACCCGGAGGCGGTGGCCGCCGCCGCCCGCGGCGTCTTCGAGCCGCGTCGGGTGAAGGACGTCTCCGACTCTCTGCGGCGGCGTTGGTTCACGGAGTGCGGCGACTCCTACGAGGTGACGCCGGAGCTGCGGCGGCTCGT